>JAABUJ010000163.1_pt1 | contig 144773 bp, 154 predicted proteins | sample 5559131 | NCBI WGS metagenome assembly JAABUJ01 (sample SAMN10711875, study PRJNA513366) | rock metagenome | isolation source: Antarctica rocks | place: Antarctica: Victoria Land, Mt New Zealand nord | collected 2016-01-07 | reverse complement strand
GCTGGCCGGCAAGGTGGCCGATCTGGAGCAGGCCCTCCTGCGCCAGACGGTGGTGGTCCGCCAACCCATCCGGGAGCGCCTGCCCCGGCGCCGGCGGTCCAGCACCTTCAAGTTCCGGGTGGCCGACTGCGAGGGCTACGTGACGGTAGGGGAGTACGACGACGGCCGTCCCGGTGAGGTGTTCATGAAGGTGTCCAAGCAGGGCTCGACCCTGGCCGGCGTCATGGATGCCTTCTCCATCGCCATCAGCGTGGGCCTGCAGCACGGGGTGCCCCTGGCCACCTTGGTGCGCAAGTACACCAACATGCGCTTCGAGCCGGCAGGCATGACCGACGACCCCGAGGTGCGGATAGCGGCCAGCCTGGTGGACTACATCTTTCGGCGGTTGGCGGTCGACTACCTGCCGCTGGTCGACCGGGTGGAGCTGGGTATCCAGACCACCGAGGAGCGCATCCAGCCCACCCTGCCCGGGGTGGAGGAGCTGACCACGCCGAGTGCGGGAGTGGTGGAGGCCGGCATGGTGGGGCCGGTCACCTCGATCCCGGCGGAGGCCCGGGACGCGCCCTACTGCATGCAGTGCGGCAACGTGATGCAGCGAGCCGGCGCCTGCTTCGTCTGCCCCAGCTGCGGCACCACCAGCGGGTGCTCCTGAGCGCCAAGCAATTCGCGAAAAAGAAGCACTCCCGCATCGAGCGGCGATGCCCCCTTTCACCGTTGGTGCTGCCCGATGGCAGGTGCGCCGCGGTGACGACAGGACCGGCTTTGCCCAGGTCTCGACCACGCTGAGCAGCCAAAACCCCGGTCACTGGTTCCCTCGAGGGAACCAGTGACCGGGGTCTCAGTCGTACTGGGCTGAGCGGGCGGGGCCGCGCTCAGCGGAAGCCGTGTCAGTCGGTGCTATGGCCCCAGATGGTCGCCAGCTGCTTACGCATGGACATGGCGTGGGCCGAGCCGGGTCGCCCGAACTGGAGCAGGGCAGCCCCCATGAACAGGAGCATCAGGGCGCTCAGCGACAGCCACAGGCTGTTGAGGCCGGTGAAGGCCAGAGCCGAGCTGGGAGCGGCGCCCGAACTGACCGTCTCCACCTGGGCGGGAACCAGGTTTGAGACCGTTACCCCATGGACGACCGTGCTCACACGGTGGGCGGGCACAACTACGCGATGCACGGGTACAACCACGGTGCCGTGGGTTACCGCCTGGGTAGTCGTGGTGGTTGGCCGGGTGGTCGTGGTGGTTGGCCGGGTGGTCGAGGTGCTCGACGTGGTGGGCGCCTTGGTAGTGGTGGTGCCGCCACCGATGTTCCCGCCGCCGCCGTTTCTGCTGCTGCCGCCGTTGATATTACCGCCGCCGCCGTTGTCGCTGTTGCCGCCACCGATGTTCCCGCCGCCGCCGTTTCTGCTGCTGCCGCCGTTGATATTACCGCCGCCGCCGTTGTCGCTGTTGCCGCCGTTGATGCTGCCGCCACCACCAGTGGAACTGCCACTGGTGGGGCCTCCGTTGGTCGTCGCCGAGGCCAGTGAGCTGACGCCCACCAACCCGAAGGTGGTCAACGATCCGCTCAGGGCGACCAGTCCGATGTAGCGGGAGATTCTCTTACCTGAATCCGACATTCCCATTTCTCCTTTGGCTGTTGTGCTCGCTTGGCAATATCAGCCCAGAATGGGCCATCGATGACACAGGTACCCCAGCTCGCCGGTGGTCCGGCGACCCGGAGATTATGCCCGACGTTACGCCGTCCGTCAAGAATCGGCGGGATCCCGTGGCTGGCACGTCGCCGGCCAGCCCTCAGAAGAGATGAAACGCCCATGGCGGCCAGACCTGGGCGACCACTCGGCCCACGACAGACGACGCCTTGATGGGCCCGAAGAACCGGCTGTCGTAGGAGTCCTGCCGGTTGTCGCCCATGACGAAGTAGTGGCCGGCGGGGACCCTTTCGGTAGGCACTTTGGTGGTGACCGCACTCGGCGGCAGGTAGGGCTCGGCCGCCGCCTGACCATCGACTATCAGGTGACCATTGCTTGACCCCACCACCTGGCCGGGCAGGGCGACGACCCGCTTCACCACGTCGGCGATGTTGGGATCAACCTGGTCGGTGGGCGGCCGGTGGAACACGACAATGTCACCCGGGTGAAGCTGACCCCGGTTGATGTTGAACTTTTGCACCAGGATCCGGTCCCCGACCTGCAGTGTCGGCGCCATGGAAGCTGAGGGCACCTCGAAAAACTGGAAAGCCAAGACCTTGACCAGGGTGGCCAGGACGGCGCCCACGGCGAGCGCCACCACCAGACCCACGGCTGAGCGCCTCCGACGCTTCTTGCGCCGCAACCGCCGGTACTCGGCCAGCCCAGTGGCGCCTGTGGGAACTCGGGCATCCCCAGCTGGCGGAGGCCGCAGCTGATATTTAGCGGTCGCCTCGCTAGCCGCCGTTGACGGCTGAGCCACCGTTGCCCCCGGCGCCACCGTTGCCACCCGACCCGCCGTCGATGGCCGAGCCCCCGTTGCCCCCGTCGCCACCGTCGCCACCCGAGCCGCCGTTGATGGCCGGGCCCCCCCTGCCGCCGTTACCACCGTTGCCGCCCGAGCCGCCGTTGATGGCTGAGCCCCCGTTACCCCCTGCTCCTCCGTTACCTCCTGCCCCGGTGGGCCCACCGGTAACCGGGGTATTGCTCGTACAACTGTCCGGCCCCGGATTCGACGCGTCTCCCCCTGCTCCACCCGAGCCGCCACCTCCGCCGGTTGTACCCTGCCCGGGAGCACCCGGGGTGCCCGGGGCTCCCGGGTTGCCCGTCGGCTGGCAGGCCACCGGCTGTGCGTTGCCCGTTCGAGAGCCATTGCCGCCTCCATGATGGGCGACGATGGCGATGGCGGGCACCACCATCAGCAATACGACCGCCGCCAGCGCCAGCCACCAGATTCTCTTCCCAGGCCTCATTGGCCTGCCTCCCGTTCGGTGTCCCCTGGCGTCACACCAATGACGCGTCGGCCGCACTCGTGCCGGCAGCCGCATAGGTGCCCAGTTTACGCCCGGAAGATGGCCCATAGGCATCGGCTAACTGACGAACTGCTCCCATGGGAAGCGATTGGACAGGGCATCGAGCCGGCCCTTGACGACACAGAGCGGTGGCCCTCAGGCCACCGCTCTGTGATCATCTGCTACGGGCTACGAGGCCCGCCAATGGTGTTCCCTAATGGAGTTCAGCCCTCATCAGGGGTTAACGGTGACGGCACCACCGGTGGAGAAGCCGCCCACCGCGACTCCGGCATTGCCGCCAGTGCCGCCCCTGCCGCCGTTACCGCTAATACCACTGGTGGCGGAGCCACTATTGCCGCCTCTGCCGCCGCTACCGGCGGTGCCGGTCGCCCGACAAGTGCCGTCACCGCCGGCGCCGGTCCGGCCGCTGTTGCCGCCAAGGCTGGTGCTGTGCCTACCACCAGCGCTGCTGCTGCCGGTGCTGCCGGAGTTTCCGCCGTTGCCCGCTACCGTCAGGCAGTTGCTCTGCTGGGCACCGCCGCCCCCGCCGTAGCCGCCATTGCCGCTAACGGAGCCGTTGTTGCCGGCGCTGCCGCCGCTACCGCCGTCGCCGGCCCGCCCAACGTTGGCGTTGCCGCCCCGCCCGGCGTTGCCGCCCCGGTGGGTAGTCGTGGTGATTGTCGTGGTGGCGGCCGACGACAGCGCGCTGGCGCCGGCAAATCCGACGGTCGTCAGTGAGCCGCCCAGTGCCAGCAAACCGACATAACGAGTAATCCTTCTACCTGGAGTTATCATTTCTCTTATTCTCCTTTTATCTCTTACGTATGTTTGATCAGCGAAACCGTATGCTTCGGTAGCCAAGGGACAGGAGCTAGACCCCTGTCCCTTGGCCCCAGTGTGAGTTACCGGGTGGTGACGGCACCACCCGTGGAGAAGCCGCCCACCGCGACGCCACCGGTGCCGCCATTGCCGCCCCTACCACCGTTACCGCTCGTGCCACTACTGGCCGAGCCGCTATTGCCGCCTCTGCCGCCGTTACCGGCGGTGCCGGTCGCCCGGCAGGTGGCGCTGCCACCAGCGCCGGTCCGGCCACTGTTGCCACCCTGGCTGAAGCTGTTGCGGCCGCCAGCACTGCTGGACCCGGTATAGCCGGACCGACCGCCGTCGCCGGCAACAGATGTGCAGTTGCTCTGCTGGGCACCGCCGCCCCCGCCGAAGCCCGCATTGCCGCTGGTGGAGCCACCGTTACCTGCACTGCCACCACTGCCGCCGTCGCCGGCCCGCCCAACCGTGGCGTTGCCGCCCCGCCCGGCGTTGCCGCCCCGGTGGGTAGTCGTGGTGATTGTCCTGGTGCTCGTCGTGGTGGCGGCGGCCGACGACAGCGCGCTGGCGCCGGCAAATCCGACGGTCGTCAGTGAGCCGCCCAGTGCCAGCAAACCGACATAACGAGTGAATTTCTTACCTGGACTTACCATTCTTGTTCTCCCTTGTCTTTGGTTGCTGCCTGTTTGATTATTGAGCCCTGAAACGGGCTCTAGCCTGCCCTCTTGCTGCTGAGAGCCAGTCGCCTGCTTGAGGGCCTCAGATGGGTCACGATCGCTCGTGGTATTGATCGTGACCCCCAAACGCAGCCTCCCCCGCCATTCCCGCCACCCGTCCAGTTGCTTAGTCCGAGCGGGTGGATGTCTATCGCACAGGTAGTAGCGCTGTCAAGCACGCCGCCGCCAGCCCTCTGCTGTCAGGCATCGCACTACCGATTTGTCTTGTTGAGCCTATCCTGGTGAGCGTGGCGCACCTGTCCATCTCCGTGGTAGGTCAGGATGGCCCTGGCATCGTAGCCGCCCTCACCCGCGTGCTCATGGAGCAGGGATGCAACCTGGAGGACGGCGCCATGAAGATCCTGGGTGGCCATTTCGCCATGATGATGTTGGTAGAGGCCCCGCCCGGTCTTGAGTTCCCTGGCCTGGAGAGTGCCCTCTCGGAGGTGGCCGCGCAACTCAGCCTGGCTGTCAGCCTCCGCCCCATCTCGGATGCGGTGACAACGGAGGGGGCCGGTGAGGCCTGGACCGTCTCGGTTCACGGCGCCGATCATCCCGGGATCGTGCACCATGTCACCTCCTCTCTGGCCGAGGCCGGTGCCAATGTGGTCGACATGACCACTCGGGTGGTCGGCCAACCAGATGCGCCAGTATATGTCATGGTGCTCGACGTCGTCCTGCCTACGGCGATCGGTGGGGCGGCCCTACAGGAGCGCCTGGACCACCTGTCCGGCGAGCTGGCGGTGGCCTGCGTAGCCCACCCGGCTCAGCCCGACATCCTCTAATGCCTGGCACCTGCTGAGGGGTCATGGCTACCCGCCCGGTCCTTCGCCTGCCCGATGTCCGGCTGAGCCGTCCCGCGGCGGCCGTCGGCAAGGTCGACGAGGCGGCCCTGGCGCTGGTCGCCGACCTCCTTGACACCATGCGAGCCTCCCCGGCTTGCGTAGGACTGGCTGCCCCTCAGATCGGAGTAGGAGTCAGGGCCGTGGTGGCCGATGTCACGGGCCATCCCAAGGCTGGCTCCTGCCACGGCCCGATAGTCCTGTTCGATCCGGTGCTGGTATCAGCAGAGGATCCGGTATCGGGTAGGGAAGGGTGCATGAGCGTGCCCGATCTCACCGCTGACGTCGTGCGCCATACGACGGTGGTGGTGACGGGGCTGGGTCAGGACGGCCAGTCGATGAAGATCGAGGCTGATACTTTCGAGGCCAGGGTCCTGCTGCACGAGCTCGATCATCTTGACGGAGTGGTCATCCTCGACCGGGCTTCGCCGGGACGGGTGTTCCCCAGGCGTACCTACCGCTGAGCCATGACGAGCGACGGACGAACGCCGGCCATGGGGTTCGCCCACCGGGGAGCTAGGGATCGCGCCCCTGACAACAGCCTCGAGGGCTTCGCCCTCGCCCTTGGGCTGGGAGCGGAGGGACTGGAGAGCGACGTCTGGCTCACCGCCGACGGGGTGCCGGTGCTCGACCACGATGGCGTCCTTCGCAGCCCAAGAGGTGGGCCGTCCCGCCGCGGCCCGGGTGGCAACATCTCAGGACGCGTACGCCCCATTGCCAGCTGCTGGAGGGCCGACCTTCCCCCAGGCATCCCAAGCCTGGAGGACCTGTACGCCACGTGCGGCAACGACTTCGAGTTGTCCCTGGACCTGCTGCATCCAGCCGCCTTCGGCCCGGTGCTGGCGGTCGCCGACGCGGCTGGCGCCCGCCATCGACTCTGGCTGTGCCACGAGAGACTGGGTCAGCTGGTGGCTTGGCGGCCCAAGGTCAGCGACGCCCGCCTGGTCCATTCCAGCCGCCTTAGGTGAGGCGCCGACCCTGCTCGACCGGCCGCCAGGCTGGAACGAGCGGGAATCGACGCCGTCAACCTGCACGTGCGGCAGTGGCGGCCGCAGGTGGTGGAGGCCTACCATCGGCACAACCGAATAACCCTGGCGTGGGACAGCCAGACCCCGGCGGCCCTGAGCCGGGTCCTGAGCCTGGGCGTTGCTGGTGTCTACAGCGACCACGTAGAAGCCATGTTGGCCGCCCTGGGAGCCTCACAGACCGCCCACTTGGGTCAAGGGGAGCGCCGCTTGGGAGTAGGTGCCTGACTTTCGGGATCCAGGATAAGGCGGGGGTCAGCGCGTGCGCTCGGGGCAGATGGACCCATAGACGCAGCGTCGGCAGGTGCCGGCATTCCCGCAGCCGCCAAAGTTCATCTCGCTGCTGATCTCGGCCGCCACGGCGCACACCTCCGCCTCGATGGCCTCCAGGTCCTCATCCTCGGGCTCGTACGGATCTGGATCACCAGGAGACTCCAGGCTGAGGTGCTCGTAGCTTAGCCGCAGGCTCAGCCCCCGCTCGGCAGCCAAGGGCGCCAGCAACCAGGCCTGTAGACGCCCTACCACGTCGTCTCCGACCCGCTCGAAGCGGCGCCGGCCGGTCTTGTAGTCGCGGGCATCGAGGAGTCCATCCCTTGCCCACACGGCGTCGATCCGGGCGGTGAGCACCCATCGGGGAGGGCGCCGGTGATAGCGGACCAGCGACGCCTCGTGGGAAGACCAGGTGCTGCCCGGGCCGGGACAGCGAGCGGCGTGTCGGGCCAGGTACCCCCTCAGGAGAGCGGCATCGAACCCGGCGCACCCCGCTGCTGGCCGGGGCGCCGCCCGGGCGGTCCCTGCTGGCGACCGCCTTCCTGGCCCGGCCTTCTCCCGGTCCACCAGGGCAGCGGTGGCGATTGGGTCTCCGCAGCAATCCTCGGCATGGATCAGCTCGAGAAGGCGATGGACCTCCATCCCTACCCCGGCGGACAGATCCTGGCGATGATCGAGGGACGGCAGGTGCAGCAGGTGCTTCGAGCGGTACAGGCGCCGGCACCGCTGCCAGTCCTCGATGGAGGACGGGCTGAGAGCCACGACCGGCCCCACCCATGGGTTGGCGGCTACCCGCACCATCAGCTGCGCAGGGCTGGGCAGTCGGCAATGAAGCCGCACGCCCCACAGTCCGGCCCGGGCTCGGGGACGGGGTCAGCCGCCCGCTCCATCACCAGCGCCAGCCGATCGTCGAGCCGAGCCCCCAGCCCGGCCAGATCCCCACCCGGATTGATCAGGCACCGCTCAGCTTGTCGCTTGAGGGGATCGGCGTGAACAACCACCAGTGGGCGTCCGGCTGCCCAGGTCCCCAGGCGCAGCACCGCTACCAGCATGGTCCAGCTCAGAGCTGGATCACCGCAGAGCCGGCGGCCCCACAGCTCGAGTTGGCGCAGCTCAACCGGGCCATCTGAGCGCTGGAGCACCAGGTCGACCCCCCCGCCGAGGCGGACTCCGCGGCTCCGGTCGAGGGTCGGCAACTGGCAGCCGTGGTCGAGGATCACCTCAGCGGGCGAATCCGAGAACAGCGCTACGTATCCCTCAGCCGCGTTGTCGAAGATGACCCGCTCCTCGGGCACCAGCTGAGCGGGAGCCACGAACGCTGACATCTCGGGCAGGCCAAGGGTGGTCTGGGCAGCCTCGGCTGCCGCGACCAACGGATCTCGTATTCGCCACCGGGTGAACGGGCTGAAGCTCGGTTGACGGCCGTCCAGCGCAGCGGCCAGCCGGCGCCGGCACATCTCCGGGCCCCGATCAAGGAGGTGGGGCGACACCTTGGGGAGCTCGGTAGCCACCGGACCGAGGCTATTCAAGGCCTGTGACTCTCGTGAGCGGCACACAAGTGCCCCCGGAGGCTGGGCCGCAAGTCGCCAGCCGTCAGGTGGGCAGTGGCGGGATGGTGCCGACGTCGTAGCGGACCATCCCCTGGTCCAGCCGGGCCCCATCGGAGCCCGGCCGCCCGGCGGCTCGGTTCAGCGGGGCGTGCCCCGCCGGCGCAGGCCGGGCGACTCGATGGCCGGAGGCTTCCATCCCGCGTCCTCGGGGTCGACGTTGGACCCCGGTGGCACCAGCTCGTCGATGCGATCCAGCACCTCATCTTCGAGGACCACCCCGGTAGCCCCCAGCTGCCCCTCCAGCTGCTCCAGATTGCGGCACCCGATGATGGCCGAGCTGACCGCGGGATGGCGGAGCACGAAAGCCAGAGCCAGATGCACCATCGAGCACCCCGCCTGGGCAGCCACCTTTTCCAGCTCCTGGACCACGTCGAGCTTACGGGCGTTGGCCGGCAGGGCCGGGTCGTAGCGCTCGGGCATGCGGGCCGCCCGACCCCCGCTGGGAGCCTCGACCCCTCGCCGGTAGCGGCCGGTCAGCCACCCGCCGTTGAGCGGGCTCCAGGGGATCACGGCCATCCCGTAGCGCTGGCAGGTGGGCAGGACCGCCGCCTCCACCCCTCTGGCAAAGATCGAGTACGGCGGCTGCTCGCACACGAAACGTTCCCGTCCCCGCCGCTCGGCCATCCACTGCGCCTCCACGATGGCCTCGGCCGGAAAGGTGGAGCTACCGATGGCCAGCACCTTGCCGGCGTGAATCAGGTCAGAAAGAGCGCCCAGGGTCTCGTCGATGTCGGTGTCGAAGGCGGGGCGGTGCACCTGGTACAGGTCGATCCGATCGGTGCCCAGCCGGCGCAGGCTGGCCTCCACCTCCCGGACGATCCAGCGCCGGGAGTTGCCGGACTGGTTGGGGTCCTCGCCCATGCTGGCGTGGAACTTGGTGGCCAGCACCACCTCGTCACGGCGGCCAGCCAACGCCTGGCCCACGATCTCCTCGGACTCTCCGGTCGAGTAGATGTCAGCTGTGTCCACGAAATTGATGCCGGCGTCCAGGGCAGCCCGAATGACCCGGATCGACTCCTGGTGGTCGGGGTTGCCCCACGAACCGAACATCATGGTGCCCAGGCACAGCGGGCTGACCTTGATCCCAGTACCGCCCAGCGGTCGACAGTCCATCTTTCCAAAGAACGTCTTTCCAGGGAGCGTCATTGCTACGACCGTACCCAGCCATGGTGGCGGCCATGTCAGGATCACAGTCGTGGCAGTGACCTCCCGGCCGCGCCGACGGCCCTGCATGAGCCTGGAGATTGCCCGCTGGGCACTGGGAGCTTGGCTGCTGTGGCGGGTTCCCCGGCCCCGGCCCGGGCCCGGGCCTGCAGGTGGGCTGCCCCTGGCCAAGAACCGGCCGCCGAGCAGGGTCTCGGTGGTGGTGCCCGCCCGCAACGAGGAGACCGGTATCAAGGCGCTGGTGGACTCCCTCACCGCCCAGACTCCCCCGCCGGGCCAGCTGTTGGTGGTCGACGACGGGTCCACCGACGCCACCGCCGCCCTGGCCGCGGCGGCCGGCGCCCAAGTGGTGAGCGCCGGCCCACTCCCTGATGGCTGGACCGGGAAGGCCTGGGCCTGTGCCAGGGGAGCAGAGCTGGCGAGCGGCGAGGTGCTGGTGTTCCTGGACGCCGACACGGTGGTGGCGCCGGGTGGGCTGGATCGGCTGCTGGGCGGGCTGGCGGCTCAGGGCGGCGGGGGGTTGGTGTCGGTCCAGCCCTTCCATGTCACCAAGCGCCCCTACGAGCGACTGTCCGCCTTTTTCAACCTGGTGGGCCCCATGGGCACCGGGGCATTCACTCCCCTCTCCGGGCGGGCGGTCCCGGTGGGCGCCTTTGGGCCGTGCCTGGTGTGCGACCGGGCCGACTACGAGTCGGTGGGTGGCCACGCCGGGGTGCGCAGCGCTGTACTCGACGACGCCGCCCTGGCCCGGCGCTTCTCACTGGCCGGCTTGCCGGTGCGACTACTGGGGGGCCGGGGTACCGTTAGCTTTCGGATGTACGCGGGGGGATTGGCCCAGCTGACCGAGGGATGGACCAAGAACATGGCCAGCGGGGCGGGGATCGTTCGCCCCGCCATTCTGGTCCTGGTGGTGGCCTGGCTGTCGGGCGCCATCTCGGCGGCCCGATACGCGGTCCTGGCCGGGATGGGTCGGTGCCGGCGCGGCCCGGCGACTGGGCTGTATCTTGCCTACGTCGCCCAGCTGGCGTGGATGCTGCGCCGGGTAGGGCGATTCGGGCCGCTCACCGCTCTGGCCTTTCCGGTACCGCTGGCCTTCTTCCTGGCCATCTTCGCCCGATCGGTGGCCGCCACCGCGCTGGGGGGCCAGGTTCGATGGAAGGGCAGAACGGTGCCCATCAGGCGGGCCGTGAGTTGAGGGTCGCCAAGCCGACCAGCCTCTCCAAACCGGCCAACCTCTCCAAACCGGCCAACATCGCCCTCGATCTGGTGGCCTGGGCGGTGATCCACTCCGCCACCGGCTACCTGGCCCACTGCCTGCCCGACCGCGTCTACCAAGGCGACTCCTGGTTGTGGCGGGAGCGCGCCATAGAGGACGGAGGACGCCTCTACCAGCGCCTGCGGATCCAGCGCTGGAAGCCCCATCTCCCCGAGGGGGGCACCATCCTTGCCGGGGGATTCGACAAGCGCCACCTCCACGGTTGGAAGACAGCCCAGCTGGAGCAGTTCGTGGTGGAGACCAGGCGGGCCGAGCTGGGCCACTGGCTGGCCATCGTGGCCGCCCCGGTCTTCTTGGCCTGGAACCCACTGCGGGCGGCACTGGTCATGCCCATGTACGCGGTGGCCGCCAACGGGCCGTGCATCGCCGCCCAGCGTTACAACCGCATCCGCCTGAGCCGCCTACTCATCCGTCGGGCGGCTACCCATCGGACTGATGTCAGGAGTGTCAGCGAAAAATAGTCTCTCTGTACCAAGCCAGCTCGGCCACGCTCTCCCTGATGTCGTCCATGGCCCGGTGGCCGCCGGCCTTGGCCGGGGCACCCTTCAAGGCGTCGGGATGCCAGCGCCGGCACAGCTCCTTGACGGTGGACACGTCGACGCAGCGATAGTGAAGGTACGAGTCCAGGTCAGCCAGATAGGTGGCCAGGAAGCGCCGGTCGGTGCCTATCGAGTTGCCGCAGAGCGGGGCACTGGCCGGCTGGGGCACATGGGTCTTGATGAAGTCCAAGGTGGCCGCCCCGGCCTCCTCCAGGGTGACCGTCGATGCCTCCACCTCGTCCAGCAGCCCGCTCTTGGAGTGCATGGAGCGCACCACCTTCGCCATCCCGGCCAGCGCCTCGGGTGGTGCGCTCACCACCAGGTCCGGTCCCTCGGCCACCACCTTGAGGTCGTCGTCGGTGACCAGGGTGGCGATCTCGATGATCACGTCGCGGGTGGGATCGAGGCCGGTCATCTCCAGATCCATCCACGCCAGCATGTCACTACCCTAGGCCCGGAAATGTCGACACTCCCATGACATCTGGCCGGTAAGTGTCGAGAACGACCACCACGAGCAAGGACTCAAGCCCACCAGCGGGGGCATCGGCCGCCTTGCCGTCTGGCTCTTGGTTGAGGGCTGCAGACGTGGCCACGGCCACCCTCGTGGCGTGCGCCACGTTCTTGGTGCACGACGTGGGCTATGTGCTGAGCCGACCGTACTGGCTGGACGAGGCTTGGGTGGCAGCTACCTCTCGTGCTCGGCTGGGGCTGCTGCCGTGGCTGACACAGACCACGCCACTGGGATGGATCGCCCTCATTCGGGTCGTTCCATACGAAGGTCAGCGATACCGCCTTGTCCCGCTGTGCTTTGCAGCTGGGGCGGCGGTGGCCGCCTATTTATTGGGCAACCACCTACGTCTGGTCCGGATCTTCGGGCCGGCTCTGGCAGCCGCCGGGGTACTGCTCCTTCCGGCCATGCTGGTGCGTGACGACCTGAAGCAGTACACGACCGAGGCCTTTGCGACCCTGATCCTGATGGTGCTGGTGGCCAGGACCGAGTCACACTGGAGCCGCCGCAGGCTGGCCGCGCTTGGCGCCTCCGCCAGCCTGGGGCTCCTGTTCACCAACACAACCGCGTTTGTCGGTGTGGCCGGCATGGCCGCACTCGGCCTCGATGTCACCCTGCGGCGACAATGGCGCCGCTTGGCCGAGGTGATCGGCTTGGGCGGGGCCATGGTGGCGGCCATGTCCGTCATCTACCTGGTGGTGGACGCACGACACAAGAGCTCCTTGGTGACGGGCGCCTTTGGTTCCTATTACATGCCCACCGGTCCCCGGCAAGCGCTGTCATTCCTGCATGGTCGAGCCGATGCCATTGCTCCCTATCTGGGTTTTCACCATCCGGTCCTACCGCTCGTCCTGGCGGGAGCGGGGATCGTCACCATGTGGGTCGACGATCACCGCGCGCTGGCCCTCACCACACCGTTTATCATCATCATGGCCGCGGTGGCGAGTGCTTACCGAGCCTTCCCATTCCTCGACCTGCGAACCTCTACCTTCTGGTTGGCCGCGGTGGGTGCCTTGATGGGAATCGGGGCGGCCGGTATCGTTACCCGGCTCGCCCGTCTCAACCGCCCGTTGGCAGCCGTGGCGCTGGTGGGGACGGTCATTGCCTGGTCGGTGATGACCTGGCCGTACGTGCGGGCGCATCCCCTGCCCAACGAAGACGTGGCATCCCAGGTCACCTATCTCAACCGGCACATCCGGCCGGGTGACGTCACCATTGTGGACTTAGGTGCCAGTTACGCGTTTGCCTACTACGAACGCCGGCTTCAACCCGCCTTTGCACCTAGCCCGGTCATCGCCATCCGATGGCGTCCGACCTTCCCACATACCCCCTCGGTCATCGCCATGTCCGATCGCCAGGCGACAGACGTCGACTCGGCGCTTCGAACCGCGGAAGGGATGGTGGGGCGAGGGGCCACCGTCTGGATCGTCAGGTCTCACCTGGCGGCCGCCCCGGTCGAAGCTGCGGCGTGGAGTCAAGCTCTGGCTGGCCTGGCGGTCAAGTCCCTCGACGTGGGACCGGAGCCGCTCCTGCGCTTTCAACCAGGCCTTGACCAAGCTGGGGTCAGCGCCGCGCAACAGCAGCAGGGTGGCGTCTGACCGCGTTGGTCGCGCCTTAGGCTCCAGGTCCGATGATTGATGTTCCCCTTGTACGCCTCGATCCCGAGGCTGCCATACCCACCTACGCCCGCGCTGGCGACGCCGGAGCCGACCTGGTGGCCGCCCACGACGTGACGCTGGGCTCCGGCGGGGGCCGAGCCCTGGTGGCCACCGGGTTGGCCCTGGCCATTCCCGAGGGCTACGCCGGGTTCGTCCAGCCCCGCAGCGGGCTGGCCCTGGACCACGGGGTCACCTGCCTCAACACCCCGGGTCTGATCGACTCCGGGTACCGCGACGAGATAAAGGTACTGCTGGTCAACACCGATCCGGTGACCGACTACCAGGTCCGCCGGGGTGACCGGGTTGCGCAGCTGGTCATCCAGGCGGTGTCCACCGCGTCGTTCGAGGTGGTCGAGGAGCTGCCGCCCAGCCAGCGGGGCGGCGGCTTCGGGCACTCCGGGCGCTGAGGTCGAAGGGCCGTGCCCGAGCTGCCCGAGGTCGATGCCCTGGCCCGCCACCTGGACGCCCAGCTGGCGGGCCACCAGATCGCCCGGATGGAGCTGGGCGCCATCTCGGCCCTCAAGACGGTGGAGCCGCCCCTCGAGGCCCTCGTCGGACGGACCGTGTCCGGCGTCTCCCGCCGGGGGAAGGTCCTACTGATTGGCAGTGCCGGAGCGGCTGCCAGCGACCCGGCCGGAGCGGCCGGCCGCCACTCCGGCAGCGGCTTGCTGTGGCTGGTTTGCCACCTGTCCCTCGGTGGGTGGGTGCGTTGGCGACCCAAGCTGGCGCCGGCCCGAGCCCGACCCGGCCGAGGGCCCCTGGTGCTGCGGGTGGGAATGGACGACGGAGCCGGGATGGACATCACCGAGGCCGGCACCGAGAAGCGCCTGGCCCTGTGGGTGGCCCAGTCGCCTGACGACGTAGGGGTGGTGGCCCGGCTCGGGCTCGACCCCCTCGATCCGGGCTTCGACCGGGCTGCCCTGGCCACCGCCCTGGCCGGCCAATCGGGACAACTCAAGGGAGTGCTCACTGACCAGACCGTGCTGGCCGGGGTGGGCAACGCCTACTCCGACGAGATTCTCCATGTCGCCCGGCTGTCCCCCTTCAAGCCGGCGGACCGGATGAGCCCTGACGAGGTCGACCGGCTCCATGCCGCCCTGGTCGGGGTGCTGGCCGGGGCGGTGGCGCGTTCGGTGGGGTTGGCGGCGGCCGACCTCAAGGCCGAGAAGCGCTCCGGCCTCCGGGTCCACGGGCGGGCCGGTCTGGCCTGCCCGGCCTGCGGGGACACGGTGCGCCAGGTGGCCTTCGCCTCCCGGTCCCTCCAGTACTGCCCGACCTGCCAGACCGAGGGCCGGGTGCTGGCCGACCGGCGCCTGTCCCGGCTGGTGAGATAAGGCCGGCGGGGTAGTCGCGGTGCAGCGCCTCAGCGGTTTGGACGCCGACTTCATCTATTTCGAGACGCCCACCACCCACATGAACGTGGGCGCCACCTGCGTACTGGATCCAGCTGGCGCCCCGGCCGGGCCGTGGCTCGATGCGGTGAGGACGGCGCTGGCGGACCGGTTGGTCCGGGTGCCGATGCTGCGCCGGCGCCTGGTGGAGGTGCCGTTGCGCCTGGACCGGCCGCGGTGGGTGGACGACCCGGCCTTCGACCTCGACTACCACCTGCGCCCGGCCGCCCTGGCCTGCCCAGGGGGAGCGGCCGAGCTGGCGGAGCTGGCCGCAAAGATCATGGGCCAACCCCTGGACCGGTCCCGACCACTGTGGGAGATGTACGTGGTGGAGGGCCTGGAAGCCGGGATGGTGGCGGTGGTGATCAAGGTGCACCACGCGGCGACCGACGGGGTGACCGCGGTGCAGCTGCTGGCGCGGCTGCTCGACCCCGGCGATGAGCCAGCCTCGGAGCCCCTCCCGGACGACCCCTGGTGCCCCGAGCCGGTGCCCTCCGACTCGGAGCTGGTGGGGGATGCCCTGGCCGGGCTGCCCGACCAGTCGGTGGCCATGGCCAGGGCGATCCGGCGCACCGTGGAGGTGGCTGTCGAGGTCGGCCGGCGCAACCGGGCGAGGGGCGTGGCGCCACCCCCGGCCCCTTTTCGAGCCCCACGAACCAGCCTCAACGCCACCATCACCCCCCACCGGCGAGTGGGGTTCGGCGAGGTCTTGTTGGAGGACGTGAGGTCGGTGAGGGCGTCATTGAGGGTGACCTCCAACGACGTGGTCCTGGCGGTGTGCTCGGGGGCGGTGCGGCGCTACCTGGCCGGCCGGGGGGAGGTGCCGGAGGAGCCGCTGGTGGTGCTGGTGCCGGTCTCGGCCCACCGCCATGCCGGCCGGGCCGCTCATGGCCGGTCAGGGGCCAACCAGGTGTCGGGGATGCTGGTGTCGCTGGCCACCGACGTCGACGACCCGATCGATCGGGTGCGGGCTATCTCCGGGGGGACCCGCCTGGCTCGCAAGCAGGAGCGAGTGCTGGGGGCCGACGCCCTCGACGACCTGGCCGAGCTGTCGGCCCCGTTGCTGGCGGCCGGGGCCACCCGGCTGATCTCTGGCCTGCGGATATTCGACCGAGCGCGCCCTTTGTGCAACCTGGTGGTGTCCAACGTCGGGGGTCCGGCCTCCCCGCTCAGCTTCGCCGGCGCCCGCATGGTGGCCATCTACCCGATGGCCCCGGTGGCCGACGGGATCGGGCTCAACATCACGGTGGTGACCTACTTGGGGAGGCTGTTCTTTGGCCTGGTGGCCTGCCGGGACACGGGACCTGACGTCGACGCCATCGCCCGTTACCTGAGCGACGCCCTGGACGAACTGGTCAAGGCGGCCGAGCCCAACTGAGGTGGCCTGCTAGGGTCACAGACCACGCGGACGTGGCTCAGTTGGTAGAGCATCACCTTGCCAAGGTGAGGGTCGCGGGTTCGAATCCCGTCGTCCGCTCCAGTAAAAGTGCAGGTCAGGGCGCACTTTGGCCTGGTCGGTCAGTTTGCTCAGGGTCTGGCGTGACGCCAACGTGACGGGAACGGTGGCGTTTGCCGTCACGGAGTGGCCTACTCGGTTGCTTGGTGAAGGGCGATGACTGGCGCAGATTCAGCCAATCCGGCCAGGGCGCCGGCCATGGCAGCATCCCGATCCTCGGTGGCATGCTGGTAGCGAAGGGCAGCCGCCGGCGTGGCGTGTCCTCCCCGGCGCATCAGCTCGGCCACGCTCGCCCCGGTGGCGGCGGCCCAGGTCAGTCCCGAGTGCCGCAGGTCGTGCAGGTGTAGGTCAGGCCGGCCGATGGCTTGGCGGGCGGCGACCCATACCCGGTCGAGGTTGCGGGGAGACAGGGCCGTTCCAGTTTCCGTGGCGAACAGCCAGGCGGTCGGGGCCGGCCCGGTGAAGCGCTCCAGGTGGTCGGCCAGGGCCGGTACCACGTTGGCCGGTACGGCCAGGGTCCTCGTCCCCTTCTCAGTCTTGGGCGGCCCGAGCACGGGCGACTTGCCCATGGGTGCTGACCACGCTCGCTCCACTCGGATGGTGGTGGAGTGCAGCCGGTCAACGTCTCCCCGCTGGAGTCCCAGCACCTCGCCCCGGCGGAGCTGGCACCAGGCAGGCAGCAGCAGAGCCAGGCGGTACCGCTCGGGTGCAGCAGCCACGGCGGCGCCCAGCTCGGCCACGCTGGCAGTGGGGCGCTCGGGGGAGCGGACCTGGCCAGCGCCCTTGATCTTGCACGGTGAGACGGTGAGAACGTCATCGGCCACCGCGGTGGCCAGGATGGCTCGCAGCAGCCGATAGGCATCGTCAGCCGTGGTCGGGTGCTGGCCCCAGAGGACGAGGTACCACGATCGCACTGCGGAGGGCGTGAGTCGCCCCAGCGGGGCGGTACCCAGCGTGGGCAGGATGTGGCGTTTGAGAAGGTAGGCGTACTTGGCCCGAGTGGTGGGGCGCAGGTCACTGCGCCGGGCCAGCCAGTCTCGGGCGAAGCTGGCCAGAGTGACCCGACCGGCTCGGGGGTCCAGCCATACGCCTCGGTCCTGGTCGGCCTTGGCGGCCGTGAGCCAGCGCTCGGCGTCTTTCCGGGTGGCGAAGGTCGCACCCACGTCCCTACCGCCGGGTCCGGGGTAACGGGCTCGGTGCCGACCGCTGGGCAACTGGTCGATGGTGCCGAACGGGCGCCGGCTCACGCTGCCACCTCCTCACGGGCCACGACGACGGCCCGGACGGTGGACGGGTACCACTTGGCGCCGCCGTGGGTGGTGGCCACGCCATCGGCGTTGAGCTCACGGGCGATGGCGGAAAGACTGGCGCCGGCCTGGTGAGCGGCCAGGATGCGGGCCACCACCTCGCCGGCCATCTCGCTGGGCCGTCCCAGTCGCACTCCCTGCGCCCGCTTGGCGGCCAGGGCCTCACGGGTACGGGCGCCGATGGCCTTGCGCTCCCACTGGGCCACGGCGGTCATGACGTTGGCCACCAGCTCGCCGGTGGGGGTGGTGGTGTCTACTCCCAGGTCGAGGGCGACGAAAGCCCAGCCCGAGCGGATGGCCCGCTCCAGCAGCGTGGCCGCGTCGATGACGCTACGGGTAGCCCGGTCCAGCTTGGCCACCACCAGGGCGCCGGCCTCTCCTCGGTCCAGCGCTCCAAGGGCCTCGGCCATGCCAGGGCGGCCGGCCAGTGACTTCCCCGACAGCCCGGCATCCTCGAAGATGGCCACCAGCTCCCAGCCACGTCGGGCCGCCTCGGCCACGATGGTGGCCCGCTGGGCCTCCAGGCCAAGCCCGGAGTCAGCCTGGTCGCCGGTGCTGACCCGGACGTAGCCGACGACAGTGGTGGGACTGGCGGTAGTGGCCTTGCGTCTCCTGGTCATAAGGTGAACTTACACGATACGATCGTATCGTGTCAAGTGATAGTCAGGAGTACCTCACACTGGGCCGCGTTTCCCCTCCCTGGGTTTCCCGCGTTTCCCCTCAGCGCGGCCCTTCGGTCAGGTCGGCCGCAGTTGGCACCCGTCCGGTTGCCAGGGCCTCCAGGGCAATGACGGCACCTTGTAGGCGGTAGGTCAGGCCGGCCGGGGCGGTCAGTTCACCGGCCTCGACGGCACCCAGCAGGCGGCGCAGCGTGGTCGCAGCCTCGGCCATCTCGGCCCGGTTCAGTGCCTTGCCTTCGCTCGCTCAGCCATGGTCGTCCTCTCAGTGTTCATAGCTCCAGTCTCCTCGCTTTGTCGTGTGTGCCCACCGACTGGAGCGACCCACATCGGGCAGCGCGGCGGCCCGCAGCCGGTCGGCCAGGTCGGCGCCGACGTACCCAGCGGCGACGATGGCCTCGGCCATGGCCTGGCTGGGGCAGCGCTGACCGGCCTCCAGTGCATGAAGGTAGGCGTGATCCGTCCCGATGAGCCGAGCAGCCGCCCGCAGTCCCAGCCCGGTGGCCAGGCGCACTCGGCGCAGCTCACTGGCCAGCTCGGGCGACAGCACCCTACGGGTGGTGTCCATGGGCTCGGCCATCATCGGGTGGTGTCCATGGGTCCAGCCTCCCAGCCGTGGTGCATGGGGTCGCCATAGTGGATGGCGGCTAGAGCGCCCCGAAGTAGTAGACCGGGCCACCTATCAGGGAGCGACCATGAAACTGGGACACAAGATCAGCATCGCCCCCCCGCAACCTTGGTGCATAGGGTCAGCAGTCGGCAGCGTTGGTAGTGGGTCAGTTTGACGAAAGTGCTAGCTGAGTGCTTGGGCACTCTCGGTCACATCACGTCCCATGAAAGCTGGACCCCGCGGCTCCGGGCCTTTGCTTGGACGTACGGCAGGATGGCCTCGGGCATCTTTGGCTTGGCTCCGGCCAGGAGCTGCGGCACGGTGACGATCTGGAGCTTGGGGTACTCGTTGCCGTTGAACTCGTTGAGGTAGGTCCCCGAGCGGCCGGTCACTTCTCGCATCCCTCGGGTGGGTTCGTCCAGGGTAATGAGCAGGCCCATTTCCGCCCTTTCCTGGCCTACCGTGCCGGCCAGGTCGCGGACCATCGCCGGGTTGAGTTGCCGGCCGCCCTTGACCGATACCAGGAGGGTACCGAGGAGGTTCTTGCCGGCGTGGAAGCGGACCCGGCCGTCAACTCCTCGGTCTCCGACTTGCTTTTGGTTCGGCTGCGCGTTGACCAGTGACACGGCCCAGCGTTCGAAGTCGAACGGGTTGTGGCGGAACAGCTCGGCTGCGCCTTCCACGTCGGTGGGGATGCCCCGGACCGTGTAGGTCCCCTCGATGTCGGGGCCGTAGGTGTGGCGCAGACGCTTGCGGATCAGGTCCACGGCCAGGTAGGTGATGTCGATGCCGACCCAGCGGCGCCCGAACCGTTGGGCCGCGTCGATGGTCGTCCCGCATCCACAGAATGGATCGAGCACAACGTCGTTTTCATTAGTCGACGTTTCGATGATTCGTTTGAGCAGTCCAACCGGTTTTTGAGTGTCGAAGCCGATCTTCTCGTCCTCAGCTTCAAGCCACTTTACGTCCTGATCGATGTGTTCATTCGAGTTGTAGAGGACCCCACGTGTATTGGCCTGATAGGCCCAGATGTCCTGGTAGGGGACGCCGGGGCCAAGGTATTGCTTGTACATCGGCTGGCCTCCGATCTTCTTAGGGAACACGATCAAGTCTTGAGCCAGAAGGGCCTCAAGTTGCCCCTCGGTGGTCATAGCGGCGCCCCGATCTGGCAAGAACGACCGTAGCGAGGCTGGCACAGCCCAGTGCCGTCGGGCTTTGGTTGGATCGAAGCCACGCCACGAAACTCCGCTGGGTCCCTTCCGAGTGCCGGGGCCTGTCAAATAGTTCAGCTGGAACCGCCCACGCTCATCATGGCCGGTGAAACGATCCTCGATGTAAGCCTTCGTATATGGCCTCGTTCCAGGATGAAACGTAAAGGTATCCGTCTTGGTATAAAAGAGAATCGTGTCATGGATCGGCCCATACTGAGTTGTGAGCTTGTTGTGTGCGTTCGACCTACGCCAAATGATCTCATTATGGAACCGGTCCGGACCGAAGACGGCATCGAGCAGGACTTTGAGGTAGTGGCTGGCGGTTGGGTCGCAGTGGAGGTAGAGGCTTCCGGTCGGCTTGAGGACCCGGTGTAGCTCGACGAGACGGGCGGCCATCATCACCAGGTAGGCCAGCACGTCGTTCGGCCCGAGGAGCTTGCGCATGGCCTCAATGGCATCAGCGACCTTGATCGGTGCCCCGCCGGCCACCAGAGAGTCATAGAGGGCTTCGGCTTGCTGGGACCAGTGCCACGTGTCGTCGAAGGCTTCGATCTGCGCTTGGGACTCCAGGCCGGAGGTGGCCTTGAACAGCACGTTGTAGGACCGGTTCGAGTTGAACGGGGGGTCCAGGTAGATCAGGTCGATGGACTCGGTGGCCACGTGCTCGCGCAACACGTCGAGGTTGTCGCCGTAGTAGAGCAGGTTCCCCCCGGTCGCCACGTCGGTGAGCGTAGGTGCATCGGCGCTCAGCGTGCATGGGGTCCAGCCTCTCGGTCGTGGTGCATGGGGTCGGCCCACGTTGCCCCGCAGGTCGTGCACCTCCACCGGGCGGCCCGGTCGAATGACGACGGTGGTGTGACCCGAGTCGAGCCACAGTGGGGGCGCGCGGTCGCCCTTTCTTGCGTCGGTAAAATCGGACGTCTCCCTGCTCAAAGGCGGCCATCACCGTCCCAGCTCCTCGGCCGCAGCCACGGCCCGTTCGGCTTGCCCCGTGGTTGAGAGTGGAGCGCTCACAGCAGTGCCGCCCACCTTGCTCGCTCGGCCCGCTTGGCCTCCTTGGCCGCCTCGACGGCCGCCTCAACGACGGCGGGTAGCTCCTCCACGTCGATGGCGGGCATGAGGGCTTCAACGGAGGGCACCTGGGCCAGGAAGGAGCAGGCCTCCTCGGAGGTGAGAGCGCTGACGGACAACCTGGTGAGCAGGTCCGCCTCCGAACGATCCAGCTCCAGCTTCGCCCGCTGGGCCTCGGCCTCGGCCCGACTCTGCGCTACCCGGCGCAGCTCAGCTCGACGCTGGGCCTTGGCGTTCTCTCCCCGGTCAGCCCAGCCAGCCACCATGCTCGGGGCAATCTCCTCGGGCAGTCCCAGCTCCTCGAAGCGCTCCGCAATGGCCCGGTTCGCCTCGGCCACGGCCTTGCGGGCCGTTTCCACGGCGTCAGCCCATGCCTCATCGTCCGCCTTCCACTGTCGAGCCATGGCCGCCTCGAAGTCGCCCATGAGGTCGGCCTTGCGCTGGGTAACGGCAGCATTGGCCACCCGGTGGTTGCGCTTCACGATCCCGCTCAGCTCGGCCCGCTCGGTCTTGGTCATAGTCACGTTCGTCTCTCCTCTTGGCGTTGTCTCGGTCATCTCGCTGGCGCCGGCCGTGGCCGGTAGTGGGCTTGGGGTCCTTCGGGTGCGGTAGGCACGCTGGCGACAGGCCGGCGAGCAGTAGGCGGCATCGGAGCGGGCCGCCTCGAAGCGCTCCCCGCATCCCTGGCAGGCGTTACGGATGGCCCCATCTGTAACGCTCATCCCGCTCGCCTCCAGGCTTCGACTGCCTCGACCACGGCCGCATCGGTTGCCGGGCAGTCCTCTCGGTGGACCACGGCCATGATCGAGCCAGTGTGGGTGGCTCGGAGCAGGTGGCGCCGTCCTCCACACTGGCACCGACCGGTCAGACTGGCGTCACGGCGGCGAGCCATGGCCTGGGCCAGCTCCGGTGGTGCGCCGAATGGGATGCCGGCCACCACTAGTGCCACCGGGCCAGCCCGCCATATCTCGCCTCCTCCAGGGGCCGGCCCGACGTAGGTGGGAGTGGAAGCGTCGGCCTCGGCCAGGGTGGCGGCCAGCTTGGCGCCGGCCATTCGGCGGCGATGATGACGGCCGTTGCTCACCGGTCCACCTCCTCGACCATCTCGGCCTCCCAGCGGGCAAGGTCGGCGTCGGTGGGTGGCGGGTCCTGGTCGTGCTGACTTACCGGAGAATGGCTGACACTACCGACACAACCTGTGCCGACAAGGGTTGTGTCAGTTGTGTCAGCGGTTTCAGGTGACCGTGGGGCCAAGTTTCGTGGGGTTGTGTCAGTTGTGTCAGCGACTTTCGGGTTTACGGCGTAAGCCGCTGGAGGGTGCCCGCCCTTCGTGCCAGGGTCCACATGCACCGGTTGCACCCACCCGGTGTCCTCCAGCAGTCGGAGAACAGCCTCGGCCGCCTCGCTGTTTGGTAGACGACCGGGCCGCGCCCGCATGGCGTCTCGCCGGGTGAAGGTGGCCAACCTGTCCTCACGAGTCTCAAGCCACGCCAGTACCTCGACGGCGCCGGCAGTTGCCGGGTCAGCCTCCATGGCCCCGAAGGCGCGAAGGGCATGGGGCGTGAAGTAGTCAGCCAGGGTCAAGGTGTTGGTCGTGGTCTCCTCTGAGATTGGCTGGCGCAAGCTACCGACCGAACTGACACTGAGGACGAGGGCAAGCCGCCCGACCTGGCCCGGCAACTTGTTGCCCCAGTCCCGGATACCCCGGAGGTCGCCACTGTTGGGATGAAGCCTCGGCTCATGCTTCGCCCGCCAGGTGGCGAAGCGCTCGCTCGCCGCACTGGTCAGCTCCAGGACTACGGGAGTGTCCTTCCCCTCGGCCTCGGCCGCTAGATCCCGGAGCAGCTTGCGCCAACGGTCACGCAGGTCGTCAGGTATGGGCCGACGCACCGTGGGGCGGTTGCCGACATTGCTCCGGGGTAGCGAGTACAGGAATCGGGCCAGCACGCCGCGGCCTCGGTTAGCTTTGTCCTGCGCCAGGTCCCGGAGTACCTGTGGCTGGACCGCCAGCACCATCGCCGTCGTGAGCTTTGGAACGGCGATGGCTTCCCGGCCGGCGCGGTCCGAGCTGTAGGGCTTGCCATCCCAGCCCTTGAGGCAGGCGCCAAGGTTGGCCTTACCGTCGCCCGAGTAGCGCGACATCATGGCGAAAACCTCGCCACCTTCGTCGGCCCACATCCCGAGACGGCCTCGGTTGACATCGGCCAGCTTCACCAGGGCCTCAGGCGTCGTCTCCATGGCCACCAGTCGGGGGGGCGTAGGAACCACCAGGGTTGCCGCCTCAGTTGCGGCCTCCCTTGCCAGTCCCTCGGCCACCTGGCGCTTGTCGCCCTTGGCCCGTGCCGCCTCCTGTTGGGTGTCTTTGGCCCGTTGACGGGCAATGCTGGCCATCGCCTCGGCCTCGGCAATCTTCGGCGCCGCTCGCTCCTGGCGACCCCTTTCGATGGCGAACAGCTCCTCACCCACCTCGGCCCATGTCGGAGTCTTGGCCTCTCCAACGTCAGCGACTCCGAGTAGGTAGAGGTTCGCTGGCTCCCGCCATGCCGGAGCGAGTTCCACCTCGACGGCGCCAGTCACCACGACGGAGAGGGCACCCAAGCAAGCCAGGGCGGCCAGGTCAACGGGAATCGCGTGGGCCTCAGCTACCGCCTTGGCATATTCGGCCACCAGTGGCGGCAAGGCGTCTACCGGGAACGCTGGCAGGGCACCCGTGCCGGGCAGCGGTAGTGGGTCCTCCCAGGACAACCCCTCAGCGCTTGCCGGCTGGGTCCCGTTGTCCTGGCTGGCATGCCATTCCGCTTTCAAGGCGTCGAGATCGTCAATCGGTCGGCCGTTCATGCTGGCACGCTCCGTGGCTGGCGCATCCCGGCCCGCAGGCCAGATGCGATGGTGCGTCGGGCCTCGGCCTCGGACCGGCCGCCGCGCACCGCGTCAGCGGCCAGCAGCACGGCCATCACCTCATCGAGGTCGAGGGCTCCGCCGGCCACCAGTTGCCCCAGGGCATGGGCGGAGCGGTTGAGCTGGTCGTTCCCAGTACGGGGCGGCGCCAGGGCTACCCGTCCCTTTTCAGCATCGAGGGCCGTGCGGCCGTAGGCGGCTCGCCGGTCACCGGGCTTCCCCACTGCACCATCTGGCCTACGCACGTCACCAGGCGCCATCGTGGGCCGACTGGTGGGCGCCAGGAGTTCGACCAGCCACGCTGGCGCCGACAGGAACATCGGACCGTCAGCCGGGTCCGGGTCGGGATCGTCCCGGTCCTCGGCCCACACTCCAGTCAGTGGCGTGGTCAGCCAGGTGTAGGCAGTGCCGTCAGCCAGCACCGACGGCGGGGCCAGCACGTAGCCGCCGACGCCTCGGTAGTCCAGGCCGGGGCGCAGCCCAGCTCGGTTGCCCAACCCGGTCGGGGCAAAGTACAGGTGCAACCCGTCACTGGGCGTCAGCACCGTCGGGCCGGCCGGTAGCGGGCCGTGCTCGGCCACCAGCTCCCACAGGGTGACTTGGCCGTCAGCCGGCTGGCCTGGCTTGGGCCGGTCCACGTCGAGGACATCGAAGGCTTGGCCAGTGGGTAGCCCGGTGTTCGCGGTGGGGCACTTGCCCCACCACTCACGGATGATGGCCGCGTCGGTAGTGGCGTCCTTCAGCCCATGGGGCACCAGGGCGCCAAGCGGGCGCTTGCCACCTGGCTCGCAGGGGAACACTGGCCAGCCACGCTCGCTGTAGGCGAGGGCGGCGCCGAGCAGGTCAGGGCTACGATGGTGGCTGGCGTCGCAGCCAGATGAACTACCGCCCGCCTCGGTCTCCTCGGCCGGGGCGGCGGCGCGTCGGGGATCAGGCAACTTCGCCACCTCCCTCGACGCGGCCAGCATCCAGCAGGGCGGTGAGGGCCGACTCGGGGATCAAGATTCGCCGGGAGCCGGGAACCACCACGTGAGCGATGTCGCCTCGGCTGAGACGGCGGTACATCTCCCGACGAGAAACGCGCAGGACGGCGCCGGCCTCCTCGGGTGTGTAGAAGCGCTCCAGGCCGGCGGGCGGTGTCGGCTCCGGGTGCCGGCGTTGGGCGCGGGTGTTGGGTGAAGCGGTGCTGCTGGTGTTTGTGGTGGCCACGTCGGGCTACCTCCTGTCTGCTGAGCGAGTGTGAAAACGCTCCGGGGCAGAGAAGGTCGCGCCCGTCAGGCGGCGATGGAGCTGGCCAGGCTTACGCAGCCACGGCCGTCGTCACCCGATTATCGGACGCGACGACCAGCGGCGGCCCATGCGGTGCAGCAGGTCGAGCAGCGACGAGACGACCGGGCGGTGGGCCGTGGTCGGAGTCGGGGCGAGTGACCGGCTGGTAGGTACTCGGGGTCACCAGGGCGAGGAGGAGGAGCGGGTGAAGCAGCACCGGGAGGGCCACCGGGATGGCCGACGCACATTCGTCGACAAGGGCGCCGGCTTTAGCGACCGATTCCCTCAGGAGTGCGTGCACTGTGCTCCACTCGGCCAGCTCCGCCGGCGATACGGCTCCCGGCAGATGATTCCCTAGCACTTCCTTGTGGTGTGTTTGAAGAGCTTTGATGGCAAGCCGCTTGCGCAGGTGACGGCGGTATTGCACCGGGGTAGCTGCCAGGAGGGCGAAAAAACCCTCCGGCGGAGTGCTAAACCGGTCAATCCCGGCGTCCCACTTGGTGAGGGCCACCCGCTCCGCTTCGGCCCGCATGGGGTCGGTGATCCTTACCGCTCCCAGCCGGCGCCGGCTCGCCAAGTACCTGCGCCAGGCGCGGACAAGGTAGGCGAGGTTTAGCGCCGCGCCAACGTTCACGAGCACGCACAACACAAGAGCGGGCGACATACGAACCACCATGCTGTAACTACTATATCCCAACGTTGGCCACAGTGCGCCATAGGTTCGGATACCAACACAAGGGGGGTCTGCGGCAATCTGAGGGTGTGTGCGTAGGACCGAGCGGGAGGTGCAGCCTCGGGCCGAAGGTGGCGAGACGGTGGGGGTATCCCCTCGGTCGATCAAGGCTCGGGGCCGGCGTGACGGGAGCGTGACGCCAACGTGACGGGAACGGTGGCGTTTGGCGTCATGCCGTGGCTCATGGTGGCCCCATGAAAAGGGCCTCTGACCTGGCAGTATGGCTCATCGACGCAGGTGGGCGAACTAGTCTGCGTCTACTTGCCAAGGTGAGGGTCGCGGGTTCGAATCCCGTCGTCCGCTCCAGAGAAAGTGCAGGTCAGAGTCACTCGCTGTTTTTCGACGGCCAGTGACTGTCACAGGTCTTCGGTACCGTTGGCGGTGTGGCCAAGAGTCGCTCACCCCGGCCGGCGCTGACTGACGGCAAGCTCGTGGGTAGGCGGTACAAAGCCCGTTCAGCGCGCCAGCGGCGGGGGCCACCTTGACCGGGTCGGGGAGAGTGGAGCCGATTGTCCCGGGTTTGCGGCAGGCCACGCCCACCCAGGTGCCCGGCCAGCCCGCCACCCTCGACGGACCCGCAGGCGGCGATGGTCGTGACTCCCGGGTGGCGCTCAGCTACCTGCTGTATGGCGAGGTGGACGACTACATCGCGCTGATGGACGTGCTCGAAGCGTCGGTGACCGAGCTTTCACCCGCCGAGGTTGCCCGGGCCGTCTCCGATGCCGGTCACCGCTTGCCCGATGACGTGGTCGAGGACCGCCTGGAACGTCTCCGTCAGTGGGGCGCGGCGCATGCGACGACGGACACATCGCGGATCTTGCGTCACAGCGACCTGCTGGCTCGCAACTGGAGGTACACCGCCACCGCAGTGGGCCGTCAGGTGCATCGCTTCTACCGGACGGTGCTGGCCGGTACCCCGGCTGTCCGGGAGATCCCCCTGGTCGGCCTCAACCGGGTTGTCCGGTCCCTGGAGGCGCTGCGGGACGGGACAGCTGAGGATGAGGCCGCACCCTCTCATCTCTCGACGAGGCGAGGACTCGAGCCGAGGCCGCCGGAGCCCTCGACGCTGCGCTGAGTGCCCTCCTCGCGGAGGCTCGTCGATGACGCTTCAGGAGCTGATCACGGACATTGACAACGCCCTACGCGCGAAGCCGAGCCGCCGCTGTCCCTCGGTCGCGAGCTTCGGTAGATCCCGGGCGACTTCATGCTTCGCACTCGGTCCAGAGATGGGGCGATACCGGGAGTGCGGCACTACTGCGTCACGGGCGTAGCGGTCGTCTACCGTGGCGCCGATGGGTGGGCACCTATGACCGAGGAGCTCGGCCCTGGCCTGTGGGAGTTGCTGGTCACCGAGGGTCTGCAGGATCGTCTCGACCAGCTGGATCTGGAACGAGACGTGGAACAACTCCGCAACGCGGAGGCTGCCGATCGTCTGTCCCGGCATGTGGCGGAGGTAGTGGCCCGACTGATTCGCGACCAGCCCGAGGACCAGCAGAGCCGGCTGGGAACGGTACTAGTCCGCGAGCTCGTAGCTCGCTTGCAACAGCCCGCTGATTCCCCGACGGGCAGGTCCTCTACGGGCTGTTCACCCGTCTGCCGACGGGGGTCGCCGCCCGGCCGCAGCGGCCGCTGACCCCGCTGTTGGACACCACGCTGCTGACGAACGCCCCGGGCGAGCCAGCGATCGCCCATGAGCTGCGGGCCGAGATCGACAGCGCCAGGGCTATTGATGTGGTGATGGCCTTCATCCGCCGCTCCGGCATCCTCCCCCTCTTGCCCAACCTGCGGCGGCACTGCGAGGCGGGCCGGCAGCTGCGAGTGCTCACGACGACCTATACCAACAGCACCGAACCTCGGGCGCTCGATGAGCTGGCCGGCCTGGGGGCCGAGGTGCGGGTCTCCTACGAGACGGGGAGCACCCGGCTGCACGCCAAGGCGTGGGTGTTTCACCGGGCGACGTCGACGACCACGGCCTATCTCGGGTCAAGCAACCTGACTCACACCGCACAGCAGACCGGACTGGAATGGAACGTCCGGCTCGCCGCGGCCCGCAATCCCGACGTGATCGCCAAGATGGCCGCGGTCTTCGACAGCTACTGGGAAAGCGGCGACTTCGTTGCCTACGACCCTGACGAGTTCCGGCGACGAACAGCCAGCGAAGACGCCGGGCCGTTCCTCCAGCTGTCCCCGGTCGGGATCGAGCTTCGCCCCTACCAGGAAGCACTCCTTGAGCGCATCGCCCTGGCCCGCAACCAAGGTCACCACCGCAACCTCTTGGTGGCAGCAACCGGTACGGGTAAGACGGTGATGGCCGCTATCGACTACGCCCGCCTGCGCCGGGCTATGCCTCGGGCCCGGCTGTTGTTCGTCGCTCACCGGGAGGAGCTCTTGGATCAGAGCAGAGCCGTCTTCGGACAGGCGCTGCGGGACCCCGCGTTCGGTGAGCTGTGGGTGCGCGGCCGTCGGCCGACCCGCTTCGAGCATGTCTTCGCTTCTGTCCAGAGCCTCGCAGCGGCTGACCTCGACGACCTGCCTGCCGATCACTTCGACATCATCGTGGTCGACGAGTTCCATCACGCCGAGGCGCCCACCTACCGCCGGCTTCTCGACCATGTCACGCCGGTCGAGCTGCTCGGGCTCACCGCCACCCCAGAGCGGGCTGACGGCCTAGACGTCCTCGCCCGCTTTGACGGGCGCATCGCGGCCGAGCTGCGCCTATGGGATGCCATCAACGGCGGCCACCTGGTGCCGTTCTCTTACTACGGCATCCACGACGGCACCGACCTGAGCGCGGTGCCCTGGCAACGTGGCGGCTACCAACGCGACGCGCTGGCAGGGGTGCTCACCGCGGACCATGCCTGGGCACACCTGGTCATCGATCAGGTCCGCCAGAAGGTGACCGACCCCCGCCGCATGCGGGCTCTCGGGTTCTGCGTGACCGTCGAACACGCCCGGTTCATGGCCGATCGCTTCACCGAGGCCGGAATCCCGTCGGTGGCCATCTGGGGCGACAGTCCTACCGAGCTACGCCGGGCGGCCCTGGGCGACCTGGCCGCCGGGCGCGTCGCTGTGGTGTTCACCGTGGATCTGTTCAATGAGGGCATCGACGTGCCCGACGTGGACACGCTCCTGCTCCTGCGGCCCACCGAGAGCGGGACGCTGTTCCTCCAGCAGCTGGGCCGAGGACTGCGGCGCGCTGAGGATAAGGCGGTATGCACCGTGTTGGACTTCGTCGGACACCACCGACGAGAGTTCCGCTACGACCTGCGCTTCCGGGCCCTGCTGGGCGGCAGCTCCCGGACGGCCGCGGAACGGCAGGTGAAAGAGGGCTTCCCGTTCCTCCCAGCCGGTTGCTCAGCCGACCTCGACCCTGTCGCCCAGGACATCGTTCTGCGGTCGATCAAGGAGTCCCTGCCCTCGACATGGCGGGCCCGGATCGCTGAACTGCGATCCATCGGCGACATCAACCTGGCCACGTTCCTCTCCGAATCCGGGCTCGACCTCGAGGATATCTACGCCAACGGCCACTCCTGGTCGCAGCTACGCGAAGCAGTCGGCCTAGGCGTTCCTCCGCCGGGGCCCGACGACGACAGCCTGCTGAAGGCAGCCGGTCGGCTCATCCACGTCGACGATCCGACGCGCATTGCCGCCTACCGGAAACTGCTGGAGGCGCCGTCGGCGCCAAATCTGGAGGCCGTACCCGAGGGAGACCGGCGCCTCGCTCGGATGCTCCTCGGATCGCTATCCAACCTGCCAGCTTCAGCATCCCTCGCTGATGGCACCCGCCAAGTGTGGAGACACCCTCGGCTGCGGGCCGAAATGCTGGAGATGCTCGATGTCCTCCCAGCTCGAATCGCCCATCTCGACCTCGACCTGAGCATGGGTGATGCCATCCCCCTACGAGTCCACGCCCGCTACACCCGTATGGAGATCCTCGCCGCCCTCGGCGCCAGCGATGGACTCAAGGCACCAAGCTGGCAGGAAGGCGTGCGATGGCTCCCCGATGTCCCCGCCGACGTATTCGCCTTCACGCTCGACAAGACCGCCGGATCCTTCTCGCCCACCACCCGCTACCGGGACTACGCCCTCAGCCCGCAGCTCATCCACTGGGAGAGCCAGTCAGCCACCTCCGTCGGCAGCTCCACCGGCCAGCGCTACCTCCACCAGGAACAGCGCCGCAGCCACGTTCTACTCTTCGCCCGCCTCGACGTACCTCGCGCTCCTACTGGTGCCTCGGCACCGCCAGCTACGTCCGCCACCAGGGCGACCGACCCATCGGCATCACCTGGAAACTCCACCACCCCCTTCCCGCTGACCTCTACACCGCCTTCGCAGCCGCCGTGGCATGACCGCCGAGAGCAGCACCGACCCCGGCTATATCACTGCCCCCGAGGCGGACGGGGAGAGCTACTGCGGGACGGCCGCGCCATCCACGCGCGATGACGGCGCACGCACGTCGCGGCACCCGTAGCTGCCAGGTGCCGGCCTTGCCGGTGACCTCCCGAAGGCTCCCTGCCATCTCCTCGCCTCCTCCAGCCAACGAACTTGTTGGCTTTCCTGTTGGCTTTCGACAGGACGAGTCTGCGTCGAGGGTGTGCCGGCTACCCGGAAACCACCTCGGACTAGGGAAACACTCAGCGCGCTCGGCGGGATTCGAACCCACAACCTTCTGATCCGTAGTCAGATGCTCTAATCCGTTGAGCTACGAGCGCCAGTGTCTTCGGAAGTCTACCGTTGCCTGGTTGGCTGGCGGAGAGGGAGGGATTTGAACCCTCGGACCCAGTTTCCCAGGTCAACTCATTAGCAGTGAGTCCGATTCGGCCGCTCTCGCACCTCTCCCAACGACCAACTGTAGACGACGGGACAGCATAGAGTCGGGATAGGCCTGAACGACGATGCCCAGCTCACCGGCCCTTTTTAGAAACCTCATCTGGGCGGCGGTCATCCTCGACCGGAGGAACGCCCTCCCGGTGCAGATCGACGGTTGCGCGCCGGACCCGGTCGCACCGATCGCCGCTCCCGAACCACGGCGCTCTCGGCTTTGCGGCGCATCGTCCCAGATCGGCACCTACGTGCTTGCATCGCCGGTGGGCGCAGCCGGTGGCTCGATGCGGCTGACGGTCGTTACTCTGTCGATGTTGCGGTCGAAAGAAGCAATTACGCGGACACCGCTGCGCTCTGCGCAGGCGACGAGATAGGCCTCGGCGAAGTCGAGACGATCGAGTCCATAGACCTCGATCGCTCGCAGTAGAAGGTCGGGATCCACCGCGCTCACGGCGTCGAAGGCGACGATGGCGCGCAGTGCCTCTGCCACCCGAGGTCGCTCGACCTCGTAGAACGACTCGAGGACGTAGACGATCTCGGCCGCGATGACGTCGGTGAGGAGCAGGTCCTCGGCCTCCGCGAGAAAGCGGGTGGCGCGCTCGGCAAAGTCGGGAGGGTCACCGGTGAGATGTCGGATCACCACGTTGGTATCGATGAACGCACTCATCGACGGCTTGAGGCCCGGCTCCGGCGGGTCCGGCGAAGGACCTCGTTCCATGGCGTGCCACGCTTGTCAGCGGCGACGCTGACGCTGCCGGCCAACTCGAGAAGATCAGGCGTGCGAGCCAAGACGGCGTGGCCCCCCTCGACACGGAACACCACGGCGTCGCCCTCGTGAAGGCCGAGGGCCTCGCGGATGGACTTCGGGACGGTGAGCTGACCTTTTGAGCTCAACCGGGCGGCGACTTCCATGCGCCTCCTTACCAATCAGTAAATGTAAGGATACCGCGGGGTCGGACGCCGAGCCGCCGCACGGAGCGACGCCTTCTCGGTTGGCATGAGCAGACCAGACTATAGGTCGCTTCCTCGGCTGCTCCTCAACGGTAGAGGTGCTGGCGTCATGCACAATGTCCCGGGCCGTATGGTCTCGATGAGGAGTGCCCACCCGCCTTAGACGTGGCTGAACGGCGTTTCTCTGTCTGCCGCCTACCGGTGGAGGTCGCCGAGGCTGGGTCTTGGCCCATCCTCGGCGTTCCTCGTGGCTGGTGGCGACCGAGCCATGAGCGAAGTCGCTACTCGGGCGTCGGCGCGGGCCGGGTCGCCAGGAGCGATCGTCCGGGCCCGTCTAGTCCGGGGGAACTCCGATGCACTCGGCCAAATGGGCAAAGGCTGCCTACTTGTCCAAGACGCCGAGGGCCATGGCTAGATGGGAGCTGGCCAGGTAGCGGTCCAGATCGACGTCGGCACCCTCGGGGAAGCCGAGCCGGGTGCAGGTGCGTCCCACCAGGGCGGCCGCGTACTCCTCCATCCCGCCACATTCCTCCAGGAAGGCCAGGACCTGGTCGGAGAGAGCCGATATGGCGACCGGGCCAGGCTGGCGGCCCGGGTCCCAGACCACCTCATTGACCAGCGGGTGGAACCCGACAGGGACCACGCACCGGTTGAGGGCCTGGTTGAGAGCGCGCACCCTGACCAGGCACTCGTCGCAGAACCAGTGCGCCCACTGGCTGTTCACCGGGACCGCCTCTGCGGCACAACACCGGCACAGCTCGACCTCTGCCACCCAGGCGGTGCTCAGCGGCCTACCGGGTGGTGCTCCGGTGGGGCATATGCACCACTGGGCACCCTCGGCCCGACCGCGGACCTGGTGACAGGTGCCGCAGATGACGTGCCTGCTCGGGGCCTCTCGGGGCGGGTAGGCCTGGGTAGCCGCGGCCCTCACAACAGCCAGGGCGTCGGACGCTGACAGATCGGGTTGGGACATGAATCCTCCTCATCGCTCCTGGCTGGGGCACCGTTCCGGATTGGCCGGTTGCCGGGCGGTCGACGGGCCAGGACCCTCGCGCCCTCTGAATGAGTACGACCCCACCCTACCAGTGGGCTGTATCAGCCAACGAGGTCATGACCCCGCTCCGCGGCGGCGTTACATGGCTTGCGTAGCATCTCGGTCAGTGCCTAGCCGCTACGACATCTCGACCGTGGCCCCCCAGGGCGGTTACGTGGCCAAGCGCTGCCCGGTACGCGCCCAGCTCGACGTGCTTCACCCGGTCGAGCCGCTGGCGCCCTCGGCCACCGCCCAGCGGCGCATGGCCCGCGGCCGGGCTTTCGAGGCCGAGGTGGTGGCCGCCCTGATGGACCTGCACCCGCAAGCGCTGATTATCGACTCCTGCCTGGAGCGACAGTGCCGGGAGGAGGCCACCGCCCAAGCCATGGCCGGAGGCATCGCCCTCATCATCGGCGGTCGTCTCCCCGCCGACCAGGGCGGCCGACGGGTGGGAGAGCCTGACCTGTTGGTGCGGGCCGCGCCGGTCGGGTCTCCCGCCTATCGGGCGGTGGACATCAAGCACCACATGTCTCTGGAGGCTGCCCCGACTGACGGGACCGCCAGCCCGTCGGCCCTCTGCGCCGATCTGGGCGACCCGGGTCTGGAGGTGGCGGTGATGGAAGCCGACTGGGCCGTCCGGCGGCGCAGGCAGGACGTGTTGCAGCTGGCCCACTATCAGCGCATGTTCGAAGCCATTGGGATGGAGCCGGAGGCCGGATGCTGGGGTGGCATCATCGGAACCGAGGGCCGGGTGGTCTGGCACGACTTGGAGGCCCCGCTATGGCAGACGCCATCCTCTTCGGGGCGCCGCAAGGCTCGCTCCTCCCTGGAGATTTACGACTTCGAGTTCGATTTTCGCCTCGACATCATGGCCGTGGCCGCGGCCCATCTGGACGATCCCTCCGTCAATCCCCTGATGGTGCCGGTGCGCATCGCCGAGTGCCCCCAGTGCCCGTGGTGGGCGTATTGCGACTCCGAGCTGCGGGCAGGCTCGGGTGACGTGAGCCTGCTACCCGGAGTGGGATGGAGACCATGGCGCATCCATCGGGACCACGGGGTGACCAACCGCGCCTCCCTGGCTGCCCTGGATGTGGTCACCGCCGATCTGGTGGGCGCCGGGGTGGACCTGGCCCCGGTGCTGGCTGCTGCCCGCGTGGCCGACCCGGAGACTCCGATTGCCCAGTTGGTGCCGGCCAGGCGCCGGGCCCAGCTGGCCCGTCTGGAGCAGATCGGGGTCCACGACGCCGCCAGGGCCCTGGCCCTGGACCCGGCTACCGCTTCATACTCTGGCGCCAAGCTGACGGCCCTGGTGGAGCACATCGACCTGGCCCGAGCCGCCCTCGGCTCGGAGCCCGTTTATCGCCGCCGGGGGGTCGACGCCGTACGGGTTCACCGGGCCGATGTCGAGCTCGACCTGGACATGGAGAACACCGAGGACGGCGTCTACCTGTGGGGCACCTGGGTCAGCGACCGGGGTGGCACGGGCCTGGTGGAGCCGGGCTATCGGGCCTTCGTCAGCTTTGACGAGATGAGGCCCGAGGTGGAGCAGGCCTTGTTCACCAGCTTCTGGTCCTGGCTGGTTCAGACGGTCGAGGCGGTGGTCGGCTCGGGAGCCAGCTTTGGGGCCTACTGCTACAACGCCGGGGCCGAGAACGGTCAGCTGCGCCGACTGGGCCTGACTACCGGGCTCATCGCCGAGGTCGAGACTTTCATTGCCTCGAACTACTGGGTCGATCTGCTCAGGGTCTTTGACAGCCAACTCATCACTGGCTCCGGTATCGGGCTCAAGGCAGTGGCGCCCCTGGCCGGCTTCACCTGGGAGGTGGAGGACCCCGGTGGGGACCTGTCCATGCTTCGCCACGACGCGGCGGTCTCCGGGGACCGGACTGAGCAGGAGGAGGCCCGAGCCTGGCTGCTCGCCTACAACCGCAACGACGTGGGTGCCACCCGGGCCCTACGGGAGTGGATGGATGGCACCGCCGGCCAGTTCCCGGTGGTGAGTAGCTAGGGGTGCCCGCATCTGGCCGGCCGCTTACCGCCGGATCGGGTCAGCCATGGCAGCGACCGGGTAGGGCCAGGCAACGGCTGACCACGCCAGGTAAGAATCAGCGATGGTCGGCCAATACAGCTCGTGCCGCCGACCGACCTGGTGTGCCGGCGATTCCGCCCGATGGGGCGGTGCCGGCGCCACTGATGTAGAGGTGGCCAACTGGAGTGCGGTGGTTGCCCAGACGACGAGTTGGGCGAAAGAAGCCCAGTTGGTCGAGGGTGATGTCGAGGTGCATGGGATGGGCGCCCGGCCAGCGCCCGGATGCCTGCATCTGGTCGGGCGTCCAGGTGGCCAGGCCGACGATGGAGCGGCGAAAGCCCGGAGCACGAGAGTCGATGGTCGCCAGGGCCCGCTCGACGAAGAGGTCTCGGTGGGCCTCCCAACCGCCGCCCAGGCGCGCCGGTGCGGCCGGGCAGGCGACGTAGACGGTGTGGTGGCCCGCCGGGGCCAGGGTTGGGTCAAGGGCTGTGGGGGTGAAGCTGTAGAGCGGGAGCGGGTCGGGCAGGAGACCGGCCTCGGCCGCGATCCACGCCTCGGTGAGCTCATCGAGGTGATCCACGTAGCTCTGCAGGCCGTGGTGATCCTCGGGGCGGACACCAGGGTAGGCCGGCAGGCGATCGGTGGCGACATGGATGATTGCCTGCACCACGTTGGAGCGCCGGGACGCGGCCAAGTCGGCACCGTCGCGCCCGCCCAGCGGCGGGTCGAGCAATTGGAGCAGGGCCACCTTGGGGTCGATGGCGGTGATGACGTGCCGGGCGCACAGCCGCTCACCCCCTTCCAGTACCACTGCCCGGACCTGGCCCCCCGACGTCTCGATGCGCTCGACCGCCGCTGAGCAGCGCAGCTCGCCTCCCAGCGCTTCCAACCTTCGCACCAGGGCATCGGTGAGGGCCTGCGCCCCTCCACGACCGTGCCACTGCCCGAAGAGGTGGTAGGCGGCCTGCCAAAAGGCATACAGGGCGCCGCCCCCACTGGCCGGTCCCACTCCGGCATGGGCGGCGAAGGCGGCCACCGGGCCCCGAGTCAGGTCCGACGGCAACCACCGGCGCAGTAAGGAGTGGTAGGGCCCAAGGACATCTCGCAGGGTGGAGAGCGGATCATGGCGCAGTGCCCGCACCAGGTTTGCCGTGCCGCTGGGCAGCTCCGACAGGCCCATCTCACCCCTGATGGCGGGCAGGATGGTTCGCACGATGGGTACGGCGCGGGCCATGAACATCCGGTAGGCCTCAGCCTCAGCCCGGTCAGTCTCGGCGATGGAGGCCACGGTGGCCTCGATGGAGCGGTGGAAGCGGACCCGTCGGCCGTCGGCATGCACAGCCACCGAGAACGGGTCCATCTCCTGGTAGACCAGACCAACGCCGGCCAGGTCCAGCTCTTGGGGGATGGCCGTCATGTTGATGATGTTGTGGGCCGCGGAGTGCAGGTCGAAGCGGTAGCCGGGCACCGTCTCCTCGGTGCGTGACCCACCCCCGGGACGGTCCAGGGCCTCGAGCACCACCACTTGGCGCCCGGCCCGGGCCAGGTAGCAGGCGGCCACCAGCCCGTTGTGGCCACCACCGACCACAATGTCCACGCCTCGACTCGCCTCAGAACCCACAGCGACCGCTCACTCGCCAGCGCGCTCCCGGGTGACCGAGCGGGGATCCTTGTCGGGGCGCAGGCCCTGAAAGCTGGGATGGCGCAGGCGACCGTCCCGGGTCCACTCGGCGAAGGTAATGGCGGCCACCAGCTCTGGTTCCACCCAGTGAGCGGTGCGCTCGCGGACCTGGTCGGTAAAGGGGGAGGTCGGCCGCTCATGGCGGACCAACTCGGCATGCAGCGTGCGCAGCGTCTGGTTGGTGAAGCCGGTGCCCACCTTGCCTGCATAGCGCAGGCTGTCCCCCTCGTGGTAGCCGACCAGCAGGGCGCCGAACTCCAACCGGCTGCGCTGGGGGGCGGTCCACCCCCCGATGATCAGCTCCTGGCTGGCGGAGCACTTGAGCTTGCGCCAGTCCGGCGACCGCCCACCGGTGTAGGTCGAGGTATCCCGCTTGGCGATCAGCCCCTCCCACCGCTGCTGGCACGCCCGGGCAAGGAGCTCGTCCGGCTCCCCCTCCAGGACCGGCACCAACTGGAGATGCGTAGCTGGCTCCACCATCTGTTCCAGCAGCCCCTTGCGCTCGGTGAGGGAGAGATCTCGGGTGTCCCGGCCCAGCAGGTGCAGGACGTCGAACACGCAGTAGACGGTCCGCTTGGCCGTACCCTGCTGGAGGGCACCGAAGCCGGCGAAGTCCTGGCCGTCGAAGGCCACCAGCTCCCCGTCCAGGCAGAAGTTGTCGACCGGGAGGCCAACCAGGGCGCCGACGACCCCGGGGAAACGGGCAGTGAAGGAATTGTGGTTGCGCGACCACAGGCCGACGTCCGAGCCGTTGCGAACCGCCAGGCAGCGCAGACCGTCCAGCTTGCGTTCGTAGTTCCACCCGGTCCCGGCCCGGGCCAGCCAGGCCGGCGCCTTGGTCAGCTCGGCCAGCATGGGCGGCTGCCAGGTGGCCCGGGCGGCGGTCCAGGTGGGCATCTCCGGCTCAGCCGCCACCTCGTCCAGGTCGAGCCCGGACTGCACGGAGGCACCGGCGGTGGCCGTGATATCCACTGACGGGTCGGCGTGCTCGTCCCGGCGCTTGACCATGATCCAGGTCTTGTCGGCGTCGTCACCCCGGCCGGTGCGGGTGAGCGACCAGCCGCCCCGCAATTTCGAGCCCTCCAGCCAGATTGACAGATGGCCTTGATCAATGGCCTGGCGGACCGGCACGGGTCGGCCGTGGTGCTCGGTCAGGTTGCGGTAGGTGCCCTGGTCCCAGACGATGACCGTCCCTGCCCCGTAGTTGCCGTCGGGGATGGTTCCCTCGAAGTGGCGGTAGTCCAGCGGATGGTCCTCCACTTGCACGGCCAGGCGCTTGGCCCTGGGGTCATAGCTCGGCCCCTTGGGCACCGCCCAAGAGGCCATTACCCCATCCACTTCGAAGCGGACGTCGTAATGCAGCCGCCGGGCGGCATGCTTTTGCACGACGAAGCTGTCGTCCGACCCGGCGTTCACTACCCCCGCCGGCTCCGGGGTGACATCGGGTCGCCGTTTCTCTCGGTACGGCTGCAGTGCATCTTCGCTCACCACCATGTCCTACTCCACCGTTGTCCTACCCCACAGTCGAGCCCGGCAGGAAGCGAGCCCCGACTAGCTTCCTGCTGATGCGCTTCGGGATCGACATCGCCCAACAGCGGATGGAGTGGGACGAGCTGGTTGGTCGCACCCGGTTGGCCGAGGACCTCGGGTTTGACGGCGCCTGGGGCTTCGACCATTTCCAGCCCATGTACGGCGAGGGCCCGGGCAACTGCTTCGAGGGCATGACCACCCTGGCTGCCCTGGCCGGCGCCACCACCCGGATCCGCCTCGGCCTGCTGGTAACGGGAGCCACCTACCGCCATCCCTCCATGCTGGCCGCTCAGGCGCTGACCGTTGACCAGGCCTCTCACGGACGCCTCGAGCTGGCCCTGGGGGCGGCCTGGTTCGAGCCCGAGCACCGTGCCCTGGACATCGACTTCCCATCCCCGGGTGAACGGTTCGACCGCCTGGAGGACACCCTCGAGATAATCACCCGTCTCATGACGGGTGAGCCCGCCTCCTTCGACGGCCATCGTTTCCACCTTCGGGACGCTCAGATGCGGCCCATGCCTATCCAGCGCCCCCACCCGCCCATCTGGATCGGCGGCACCGGGCCTCGCCGCACGCTGCCGCTGGCTGCTCGGTGGGCCGACGCCTGGCACGCCTTCGGCTCGCCCGAGTCGTTGCGGGAAACGTCGGATCGCCTGGACCGCCTGGCCGAGGAGGCCGGCCGGGAGCCGTCGGACATCCTGCGGGCCGGATCCCTGTCTCTGGACGGCCCCCTGGACGAGGTGCGCAGGACAGCCCTGGCCTGGAGGGAGGCCGGCTGGGGCTACCTGGTCTGTGGCTGGCCGGACCAGGGACGCCGCCGGGTGGAGGAGTTCGCCACTCAGGTGCTGCGCGACCTGGCGTAGCCGCCACCGCTGCAGGCCGCCACCCGCCGCCACCACCCGGCGCGTGCCCGTCACCACCCGACCACCCGGCGCCCGCCACCGCCGCCCGCCACCGCCGCTCGTCCACCCGAGCGTCCCGCCCCGGTCAGGCGTCCGCCGGTCCGACGGCGCCCGCCTGCTCTCGGGTCAGCGGCCCAGACCGGGCTGGCGAGTCGTCTACCGGCAGGCCGTCCCGGTAGGTGACCGTGTTGGTTCGAATGGCCGGCACCCGGGGGCCGGGCGTGATGATGCCCACTAGGTTGAGGGGGTCGGCCGCCGATAGGTGGACCACCTCCCCCGAACGCTGCGCCCGCCGGATGGCTCGTAGCTGGTCAACCGCCTCGGGTAGGGCGTACTGCTCACCGGAGAACCCGGTGACGAACCGTCCACCGCGTGCCGTTCCACGCGCTTCCATTCGCCGCAGGGCCCACAACACGTCACGCCAGGGCACGGCCAAGCTCTCCCGGGTCACCAGGTCCCGCAAGACCACACCCCACCGGGAAAGGAGCTGCTCGGCCACCGCCTCGGCCAATGCGTCGCGGTCCTCGACTGCCCCCGCGGGTGGCAGCAGCGCCCAACGCCCGGGGCCGGCGGTGTGCCCGGCGGACCCCCGGCGCAGGCTGGATGCCCGGCTCACGCCTGACCGGTGGCGTGATCGACGCAACCTGACCGGGATCCTCCCGGCCAACAGGTCCCGCACGCCGGCGAAGCCGTCGGCGGTGACCAGACCCCGGGCCACTCCGTCCCACAGGGCACCTTCCACCTCGGTGGGCAGGCGCCGGGCGGCGGTGGCCAGGTCACCGACGAAAAGCGCTCCCTGCTCGCCCAGCGCGTCGAGCACGTCACGGGTGGCGCCCGCCACCGGGAGGATTGGTCGGACATCTCCCCGGGCCGCCTGCAGCAACCAGCTCAGGTCGGCCCGCAACACGATGGTGACCGGCGTGGCCCGCGACGTCCCGGCGCTCGGCCGCGGCCCGGGATCGGCGCCGGCATCCCGCAGGCCCAACCGCCCCCAGGCCAGCTGGCCGCCGACGCACAGCTGGTCCAGCCATTCGCTGCGATACCCGGCCACCCGGGCCGGCAGCACGGCCGACTCCCAGGCGCCGGCCGGCAGCTCGAAGCCCTGCAGCTGCTCGATGGCCGCCACCAGTCCGGCCCGACCGTGACGCTGGGTGCCGGGAGCGACGTGGTGCCAGGCCAGCAAGAAGCGCATCAGGTCCTGGGCGGTGACCGGCTCGATCTCGGCCCGCAGGCGTCGTTGGGTGTAGATGTGGACACGAGTGAGCAGCCGCCGGGAGCACCACTGATCCCCGCCCAACGCCAGGTCGAAATGACCCCGCAGGGCGAAGCCCTCGTGCTCCAGGCGTCCCAGTGCGATGGCGACCGTGCCCTCCGGGAGCCCGGTGGCCGTGCCCAGCTCAGCCAGGCGCACCGGCCCCAGGGTGTCCAGATGACCCCGCACCGCGGCGACCGCCGCCTCCTCCGCCTCCGAGGAAGGTCCATCGCGCAAAAGGGCCGTTGCCACCTCCAGCCCCTCGGCCACGCACCACAGCTGCCCCCCGCCGCCAGCCACCACCGCCACCCGGCCCCGGCCGGCCAGGGCGTCGAACCACTCCTGCCATTCGACCCGCGGCCGGCACACCACCAGCGACGCCAGCACGTCGTGGAGCTCGTCAGGATCCCGGGGGTCGGGGCTGGCCTCGGAGCGAACCCGGTCGATGGCGTCGGGGTCCAGGGCAGCCAGGTCGCAGGCGCTCACCGGCAGTCCCCTGCGCAGGCTCACGGCCCGGCTGCGGCGCTCCTCCAGCGGGGCGTCGTCGAGGTAGGTGAAGGGCCGGCCGTTGAGGATCTCATGGGCCAGGGGTGACGGCTCGGTGGTGTCGCAGCAGGTGACGCTCACCTGACCACCCTCCAGGCCCCGGACCAGGCGGATGAGGCCGTCTATGTCCATGGCCTCGTGCAGACAGTCGTGCATGGTCTGGGCCACTAAGGGATGGTCGGGGATGGGTATGGGGCCGGTGACGTTCTCCTGGCAGGCGGCCAGGGCGGGGAAGACCGCAGCCATGAGGTCGTTGGCCTCCATGCGCTGGATGGGGGGCGGGTTCTTGCGGCCTCCCCGGTAGCGCAGCACCACCAGGGAGCGGTTGAGGTTCCACCGCCAGCGGGCGGCGAACATGGGCGAGGCCAGCGTGGCCTGGCTCAGCACGTCCTTCACCGTGGCCGAGGCCAAGAAGCGGGCCACCGAGTCGAGGGGGAAGCTGTGCTGGGGCCCGAGGGAGAGCAGGACGGCATCGTCGCTGGCCGCCGCCTGCAGCTCGAAGTCGAACGACACGCAGAACCGCTTGCGCAGAGCCAGCCCCAATGCCCGATTCACCCGACCGCCGAAGGGGGCGTGGACGATGAGCTGCATGCCCCCGGTGTCGTCGAAGAACCGCTCGATGACGATGCCATCCAGGGTGGGGAGGCGTCCGAGGGCGGCCCGGCCGGCCCCCAGGTAGGCGACGATCATGGCGGCCACCTCACCATCCACGCGGCACCGCTGCGCCACCCACTCCCGGGCGGCGGTCCCGTCCCCCTCGCCCAGGCGGGCATCCACGCCCGCCCGCAGGGCGGAGACCTCGCCCGACAGCTCCTCGGTCCGGGCCGGCGCCTCTCCCAGCCAGAACGGCACCGACGGGGGGGCGCCCTGGGCGTCGGTGACCCGCACCGTTCCCGGTTCGACCCGGCGGATTCGCCATGAGGTGCTGCCCAGCAGGAACACGTCGCCGGCCATGGACTCCAACGCCCAGTCCTCGTTGACCGTACCGACGAAGGTGTCGTCCGGGTCGGCCACCACTCGGTAGTCGCCCGTCTCGGGGATGGCGCCGCCGGAGGTCAGGGCGGCCAGCCGGGCCCCCCGGCGTCCCCCCAACTCCCCGTTGACCTGGTCCCGGTGCAGGTGGGCTCCCCGCTTCCCCCGGCCGGTGAGGATGCCCTCGGAGGCCAGGGCGACCACCTCGTCGAAGGCGTCCCGGGTCAGCTCCGCGTAGGGGGCGGCTCGTCGCACCAGTTGGTACAGGTCGTCCTCGGTCCAGCGCTCGGCGGCGCACTCGGCCACCACCTGCTGGGCCAGGATGTCCAGCGGTGCCACCGGGGGATGGATGGCGTCCAGGCGACCGGCCCGGATGCCGCCCAGCAGGGCGGCGCACTCCACCAGCTCGTCGCGGGTCATGGGGAACAGCCGGCCCTTGGGTGTGCCGGCTCGGCTGTGACCCGACCGGCCCACCCGTTGCAGGAAGGTGGCCAGGCTGCGAGGCGAGCCCAGCTGGCACACCATGTCCACCGGGCCGATGTCGATGCCGAGCTCCAGCGAGGCGGTGGCCACCAGGGCCCGCAGGTCTCCGGCCCGGAGGCGGTTCTCCACCGCCAGGCGGCGCTCCTTGGACAGGCTGCCATGGTGTGCAGCAACACAGCGGGCAGCGACCAGGGGGGCGAGATCCTCGCCTTGCGCCAGGCGCTCGCCCAATCGGTGGGCGATGCGCTCGGCCATCCGCCGGGCGTTGACGAACACCAGGGTGGTGCGGTGGGCCCGGACCAGCTCGGCGATGCGGTCCAGGATCTCGTCCATCTGCTCGGCCGAGGCCACCGCCTCCAGCTCGCTGCCGGGCATCTCGATGGCCAGGTCGAGGTCCCGCTGGTGGCCCACGTCGACGATGGCGCAGGGTCGTCTGCTCGTCCCCGCGCCCACTGGCTCTGACGGCTGGCCGGGGGCACCGGACGCCCCCATCCCCACCAGCAGCCGGGCCACTGTCTCCATCGGACGCTGGGTGGCGGACAGGCCGATCCGGGTGGGCCGGCGATCGCAGAGCCGTTCCAATCGCTCCAGGGTCAGGGCCAGATGGGAGCCCCGCTTGTCCCGGGCCACCGCGTGGATCTCGTCCACGATCACCGTGCGGACCGGCGCCAGCAGGGCCCGACTGCGCTCGGCGGTGACCAGCAGGTAGAGCGACTCTGGGGTGGTGACCAAGAAGTTGGGGGGGTGGCGGACCATGGCCGCCCGGAGGGCAGCGGGGGTGTCGCCGTTTCGCACCTCGACCCGCAAGTTGGGGACCATCATGCCCAGCTCGGCGGCGACGTCGGCGATCTCCCGCAAGGGAGCCTCCAGGTTGTGGCGGATGTCCACCGCCAGTGCCTTGAGGGGCGAGACGTAGACCACCTGGGTGGCGTCCTCCAGGTCCTCGCCCCTTTCGGCCGCCCGGTAGAGCTGGTCGATGCAGACCAGGAAGGCGGCCAGGGTCTTGCCCGAGCCGGTCGGGGCGGCGATGAGGGTGTCGGCCCCGGAGGCGATGGGTGGCCAGCCGGCAGCCTGGGCCTCGGTCGGCCCCTCCGGGAAAGTCGTCTCGAACCAGGCACGCACGGCCGGGTGGAACCCAGCCAGCACTGCATTTGCAGCCAGCACTGCGGTTGCTGATGTATCTGGCATCGAGCCTCCCGCCGGACAAGAGTACTGTCACGGTGTGACAGGCGGCCCGGTGATCGAGGTCGAGGGGCTGCGCAAGTCGTACTCTGGCTTCGAGGCGGTGCGGGGAGTGAGCTTCGACGTGACCGAGGGCGAGGTGCTGGCCGTCCTCGGCCCCAACGGCGCCGGCAAGACGACGGTGGTGGAAATCCTGGAGGGCTACCGCTCTCGCGATGCCGGCCAGGCCAGGGTGCTCGGCGTGGACCCGGCCCACGGGGGCGCCGACCTGCGCCAGCGGATGGGCATCGTGTTGCAGGAGTGCAGCATCGACAAGTACCTGACGGTGGTCGAGGTGGTGAGGATGCACTCGGAGTACTACCGCCGCCCCCGCCCGGTCGACGAGGTGATCGGCCTGGTCGGCCTGTCAGAGAAGGCCGGCAGCCGGGTCAAGTCCCTCTCGGGGGGCCAACAGCGCCGCCTGGACCTGGCCCTGGGCCTGATCGGCGATCCCGAGTTGTTGTTCTTGGACGAGCCCACCACTGGTTTCGACCCGTCAGCCCGCCGCCAGGCGTGGGAGGTGGTGAAGAACCTCTGCCTGCTGGGCAAGACGGTGTTGCTCACCACCCACTACATGGACGAGGCCCAGATGCTGGCCAACCGGGTCATCGTCATGTCCGCCGGCCAGGTGGTGGCTCAGGGCACCCCGGAGTCCATCGGGGGCCGGGCCGACGCCGATGCCCGCATCCGCTTCCTGCTGCCGCCCGGGCTGGCCCTGGCCGACCTGCCGGTGGCCGCTCGGGCCGAGGCCAACGGGGCGGTGCTGGTGGAGACGGCCGAGCCGACCAAGGCCCTGCACACCCTGACCGGCTGGTCAGTGGAGCGCGGCCTGGAGCTGGCGGGGCTCAGCGTCACCCGGCCCTCGCTGGAGGACGTGTACCTCTCGCTCACCACCGTCCCCGCGGTCGAGACGGAGGCGCCATGACCGCCGCCGTACCCCTGGCCCTGGGCAGAAGGGTCAAGTGGGAACAACGTCTCTTTTGGCGAAATCCAGCTGCGGCGGTATTCACGTTTGCCTTCCCACTCCTGTTCCTGGTGATTTTCACGGCTATCAACTCCAACGCCAACGTCCATCTCCAGGGTGGCACGGTGAAATTCGCCCAGTATTATGTGCCAGCCATCGTCGCCTTCGGCCTGATCTCGGCCTGTTACACCAACCTGGGCTTCACCCTCTGCGTGCGCCGGGAGGATGGCAGCCTCAAGCGCATTCGGGGGACTCCACTGTCGCCCACGACCTATCTGGCCGGAATGATTGGCAACGTCATAGTCATCTCGCTGATCCTGACCGCCCTGACCATCGCCCTGGGCCTGAGTTTTTATGGGTTGGTGTTCCCCGGCCGCTATGTGGGACTGATCGTGACCATCATCGCGGCTGCCTTTTGCTTTAGCGCGCTGGGGATGGCCGTGGCCACCTTGGTCCCCAACCAGGACGCAGCGCCGGCCATCATCAACTTCATCTTATTCCCGCTATTGTTCATCTCCGGGACGTTTGGGCAGATCTCCAATGGCTCGATCCTGACCAAGATCGCCGTCATCTTTCCCATCCGCCACCTGATCCAGGAGATGGTGATGGTCTTCGACCCGTTCGCCAGGGGGACGGGCATCGTGGCCACTCACATCGGGATGCTGGTCCTGTGGGGGGTGATCGGGGTGGCGGTGGCCCTGCGTCGCTTTCGCTGGGAGCCGCGGCGCACCTGATCAGTAGGATCGGCCGTTGCCGACAAGAGGGAGAACGCCGGTGCTGGCCAAGAAGCTGCACCCCCAGGAGCTGTCCGAGTCGCAGGGCTCGCTGGCTCCTGCCTACGGGTCCCGACAGTTGTCCCGTCCGGTGCCTCGCTATGAGCTCCCCGACGACATGATGGAGCCGGCCCTGGCCTACCGGCTCATCAAGGATGAGCTCCAGTTGGACGGTAACCCCGCTCTCAACTTGGCCACCTTCGTCACCACCTGGATGGAGCCGGAGGCCGACCGGCTCATGACCGAGACGCTGGCCAAGAACTCCATCGACCAGGACGAGTACCCCATGACGACAGAGATCCAGAATCGCTGCGTCAACATGCTGGCCCGCCTCTACCATGCCCCCGACGACCAGGACAGCGTGGGGACCGCCACCGTGGGTTCGTCAGAGGCCATCTGCCTGGCCGGGCTGGCCCTCAAGTGGCGCTGGCGCCAGCGCCGAGCGGCCCAGGGCCGGCCAACCGGCTCGCCCAACATCGTCATGGGTCACAACGTGCAGGTGTGCTGGGAGAAGTTCGCCCGTTATTTCGAGGTGGAGCCGCGATACGTGCCGCTCACCGATGAGCGCTTCATCCTCGGGGTGGAGGAGGCGCTGGAGCTGGTGGACGAGGACACCATCGCAGTGGTCGGCATCCTGGGCAGCACCTACACCGGGGAGTTCGAGCCCATCGCCGAGCTGAATGCCGCCTTGGAGGCGCTCAACGCTCGCACCGGCTGGGACGTGCCCATCCATGTGGACGCGGCCAGCGGCGGCTTTGTGGCTCCCTTCACCCGTCCGGAGCTGTCGTGGGACTTCCGGCTGTCCCTGGTGCGCTCCATCAACGTGTCGGGCCACAAGTACGGGCTGGTCTATCCGGGTGTGGGTTGGGTTGTCTGGCGTGACCGCCAGGATCTGCCCCAGGACCTGGTGTTCCACGTCAACTACCTGGGCGGCGACCAGCCCACCTTCAACTTGAACTTCTCTCGGGGGGCGAACCAGATCCTGGCCCAGTACTACAACTTCTTGCGCCTGGGGCGGGTCGGCTACACCGAGATCATGGGAGCACTGATGGGCACGGCCCAGCACTTGGCGGGGGCGATGGCGGATACCGGGCATTTTCGGCTGCTCAGCCAACCTGATGCGCTGCCCCTGGTATGCGGCCGCCTGGAGGGTGAGCGCGGCTACACCGTCTTCGACGTGTCCGAGCAGCTGCGCCAGCGGGGCTGGATCGTGCCGGCCTACACCATGGCGCCCAACGCCGAGCACGTGGCCGTGCTGCGGGTGGTGGTGCGGGAGGGTCTCAGCCGGGACATGGCCGATCTGCTCATGGATGACCTCAGGACCGCGCTGGACCACCTGGACGGGGAGGGGGCCGAGGGTTCGTCGCGGTCGAGTGCGCACCAGCGGGCGGTGGCCCGGCCGGCTGCGTCTGTTGCTCCGGCACGTGGACATCGGCAGGAGGAGGCCAAGACCAAGGGTGTCTGCTGAATTGGCGGCCGTCGCCTGATCTTCGCTACTGGGTCTTGGCTGCTGCCTTCTTGCCGGCCTTGCGGGCCTTGTCGACCACACCGGCCACCGTCCCTGCTACCAGGTTACCCGGCGGTGTGTCGGGGGAGCGGGGATGGGGAAGGGTGGGGGCGACCTTCTTGGCCTCCTCCAGCGCGGCGCCGATCTCGCCCATGCGCTTGCGCCCGATGGCCGCCCGCAGCTGGGGGAAAAGGTCTTCCTCTTCTTCCTTGACGTGATGGCGGACCAGCTCCATGAGCACGGTCATCTTGGCCACGTACCGCTCGTCGGTGGGATCCATGCCCTCCAGCTCCGAGAGGAGCCACTTGACGACGTGATGCTCCTCCAGCGACTCGAGGACCATGCCGGTGGTGTCGCCCACCTCGTTGCGGGCCGCCGGGTAGAAGACCTGCTCCTCGATGGCGGCGTGCACCGACAGCTCGCTGATGACCTGGTCGACGGTCTTGGCCTTGGTGACGTTCGCGCTCTCACCTGCCTTCTCGAACGCCTTGAACAGCTTTTCGACGGTGCGGTGATCAGCCTTGAGCAGGGTGATGGCGTCCATGGAACCTCACTTTGGCGAAGGTGACATCTACCTTCCCACAGTCCGCTGTCTCATGCGTGGAGACTGCCGCACGATTAGATCGAACGGTTCAAATCTGGACCATGACTTTGATCGCTTCCCGGTCGTTCATTGCCTTGTACCCGTCGGGCACGTGGTCGAGTGGAATGACCCGGTCGAAGACTCGCCCCGGGTCGATCCTGCCTTCGAGGACATCTGGCAGGAGCTCCTCAATGTACGCCCGGACCGGGGCTGGCCCCCCGCTGACTCTGAGGTTGTTGTAGAACGCGGGTTGCGAAGCGGGCATCGTCTCGTTCTGGGGAACACCCACCCGGCCGACGGCACCGCCGGGACGGGCGATGCTGATCGCGGTGAGCATCGACTGCTCCAGGCCGACGCACTCGAGGACGGAGTGGACACCAGAGCCGTCAGTGAGCTCACGCACCCGCTCGTTCGCCTCCTCATCTCGTTCGCTCACGACGTCTGTTGCGCCGAACTGCCTCGCCAGTGCGGTCCGCTCGGGATGGCGGCCCAAGATGATTATCCGCTCGGCGCCGAGGCGCCGCGCTGCGATCACGCCGCAAAGGCCCACCGCGCCGTCACCCACGACCGCCACTGTCTTCCCGGGGCCGACGTCGGCGGTGACGGCCGCATGGTGGCCGGTCCCCATCACGTCCGACAGGGTGAGCAGAGACAGCATCAGCGCATCGTCGTTTGCGTCTTGTCCGACGGGGAGCAAGAAGAGTGTCCCGTCTGCCTGTGGGACACGAACTGCTTCTGCCTGGGCTCCCCCGACTTCAGCCGTACCGAAGAAACCTCCGTGTATGCAGGAGGTGTGAAGCCCCTCGGAACAAAAGGCGCAGGTACCGTCCGAGAACGCGAACGGCATGACCACGAGGTCACCGGCTTTCAGGGTGCGCACATCGGGTCCGACGGCCTCGACGACTCCAATGGCCTCGTGTCCCATTCGCTGGCCGGTCTCGCTGTGCTCAAGGGTCCTATACGGCCACAGGTCACTGCCGCAGATGCAGGCAAGGGTGACGGCGACGAGTGCGTCGGTTGACTCGATCAAGCCGGCATCAGGCACGGATTCGACACGAACGTCGCCGGCGCCGTACATGACAGTTGCGCGCATGGCGTTCCTCCTTTCTGGGACGCTCCTGCCCATCGGATGGGACGGGCCTCCGTGTCCAGGGAACCGACCCTGGGATGGATAGGAGACTCTGCCCGCAAGGTTACAGGGAGGGTCGAAAACCGTGTCGAGGACTAGCCAGGGCGCGCAGGCGCCGCCCGCCTGGGGCTGATCCGGTAGCCGAGAGGCAGCTGAGCGGGGGAGCGAAGAGACGACCCAGGTGCCGGTGTACGTCCGTACTCGATCACTAGGCCCCGTACCTCATCCCCACCAGAAGGCGGCGGCTACTACTACGTACAGGCCGATCAGGCAGGCCCCTTCCAGCCAGGTGGACTCGCCGTCGAAGACCACGAAGACGGCCACCAGGGCGGAGAGGACCAGGGTGACCAGTAGCAGGGGCGAAAGGGCCAGAGTGAGAGCTGCCCCTCCGATCAGGGGGGAGGCCAGCACCAGCACCGGGATCAGCACCAGGGCGATCTGCAGGGGGCTCTGCAGGATGACCGACAGGGCGTAGTCGGCCTGGTTGCGGGCCGCCAGTTGCACCCCGACCACGTTCTCTACCGCGTTGCCGGCGATGGCCACGATGACCAGGCCGGCGAAAGCCTGGGAGATGTGCAGGGCGCCGATGGCCGGTCCCAGGGCGTGGACGAACCAGTCGGACACCAGGGCGGCCGCCGCGCTGGTGCCGGCCAGTCCGACGATGGCCAGACTGAAGGCGGTCGCCCGCCTTCCCTTGGGACCAGCCTCGGCGGGACCAGCCTCGGCGGGCGTCTTCGACTTCTCGCCGGCCGCCCGGCGCCCCAGCGAGGATGGCACCGACAGGATGAACACACCCAGGAGCACCACCGCGGCCACGAAGGACAGGGTGGTCTCGTGGTGGCTGGCCGGGGTGTGGAGGGCAGCGGTCAGGCTGGGTACCGCCAGGATGGCCACCGCCAGGACCAGCAGCAGGCCGATGCTCCGAGCCGCCTCGGCCGGGAAGCGCTGGGTGCCGTGGCGCACCCCCCCGACGAAGAAGGCCACTCCCAGGACCAGGACCACGTTGGCCAGGATGGACCCCACCAGGGTGGCCTGGACGACGCCGATCAGGCCGGCCCGCAGGGCGAAGATCGAAAAGAACAGCTCGGGCAGGTTCCCGAGGGCTGACTGCACCACGCCGGTGGCACCCGCGCCGAGGCGCTCGCTCAGGGCGTCCACGTAGCGTCCGACCAGGGCCGCCAGCAGCCCGAGGGCCACCCCTGAGACGAGGAAGGGCAGGACCGGCCCGGACGGCAGGAAGCGGGTGACCCCAGCGCCAATGGTGGCTGCGGTTGCCGCCCCGAGCAGCAGCCGGGGGCTGCCAGGGCGACGGCCACCAGCGTCCTCTCCGGCCGTCACCGGGGCACGGCCAGCGCCCCTGCCGTCCACCTCCGGCTTGGCTGGCACCGGAGCACCGCCCCTACCGCCGCCACCCGCACCGGCACCGGCACCGGCAACGCTGCCGCCGTTGCTGCCGTCACCGGCACCGGCACCGGCAACGTTGCCGCCGTTGCCGCCGGCACCGCTGGTCACGGTCGCCCAGGCCAGTTCTCGAGGCGGACCTGCTCGCCATGATCGGCCGGCTCGACTCCCAGCGCCTGGGCGTAGAACGACAGCTCCAGCTCCAAGGCCCGGGCGATGGTTTTGCCCTGCCGCCATCCGTGACCCTCGCCATCAAAGACGACGTGGGCGAAGGGGACGCCGGCTTGTCGGAGGGCGCCGGCCATCCGATCGGCTTGATCCGGTGGGACTATCGGGTCCTCTGAGCCCTGGAGAAGGAGTACCGGCGCATCGAGATCATCCAGGCGGTGAAGGGGCGAGCGCTCCACGTAGGCAGCCCGGCTATCGGGCAGGGGCCCCACCAGCCCGTCGAGGTACCGAGCCTCGAACTTGTGGGTGTCGCCGGCCAGGGACTCCAGGTCGAGCACCCCGTAGTGGCTGACCCCGGCGGCGAAGACCTTGCCACCGGCCAGGGCACCCAGCGCAGTCAGCCCTCCGGCACTGGCCCCTCGGACGACCATCCGTTGCCGGTCGGCCAGGCCGGCGTCGGCCAGATAGGACGCCACGGCCAGGCAGTCCTCGACGTCGGCGGTGCCCCACTGGCCTCGCAGGGCCTGGCGGTACTCCCGGCCGTAGCCGGTGCTGCCCCGGTAGTCCACCCCGGCCACCGCGAAGCCTCGGCTGGTCCAGTGAGCCAGGCGGATGTCGAAGCCGGGGGAGGTAGCGCCGGTAGGGCCACCATGACAGATCACCACGAGCGGCGGGAGCTCGTCGTCGGCTGCGACCACCTCGGCGTTGGTGGGCGGCCAGTACACGCCGTGCACCCTTCCGGTGGCGGTGAGAACTTCCAAGGGTTGGGGTATCGGCGCCCAGCCGGGGTCCAGCCCGAGGTCGTCGGCCGGGCGGATCACCTCCACGCCCGAGCCGGCCGACCCGGCCGAGGCCCGCGGATCGACCACGACCACCGCCGTCCCGCCGGCCGCCGAGCCAGCCAGGCAGGCCACCCGATCCCCAAGGGCCCGCACGTCCCCGAGCACGGTGAGGTCAGCTGCCAGCAGCTCCAGCTTCCCGCTGTCCGGGTCGAGCAGGCACAGGTGATCGGAGCCGGCGATTGACCAGCGGCAGGCCAGCCGGCCGTCGGGAAGGGCGGCCAGGTCGGAGAGGCCCAGCGACCATGGGGGTCGGGCCATCTCCGCCTCGAGCTCGACCAGGGGGGCGGCTTCGTTCCGGCGCCAGACGGTCCACCACCCGGTGCGGTCGGAGACGAAATACAGCTGGTCGCCGCTCACCGACCAGGTTGGCTGCAGCACTGACTCGCCCCGGTCCACCCCGCCGGCCACCAGCTCGGCGTCGCCGACCTGCGGACCGCCGCGGCCCGCCGAGAAGGTCCCCACCCACAGCGATGTCGAGTCCCACGGCATGTCGGGGTGGGCCCAGGACAGCCAGGCCAGGCGCCGCCCGTCCGGGCTGAGCCGCGGCGCAGCCACGAAATCCGGCCCGCTCACCACCACCACCTGCTCCCCCTTCCCGTCGCTGGGCACCGCCACCAGCTGGTTGACCACCCCGGACGAGTCATGGGTCTCTCGTACGCAGATGACCCAACGCCCGTCGGGGACCACGCACCCGTCGGCGTAGCGGACTGACCTCGCCGAGGCAGGCTCGGGAGTGATGGGCACTGGGTCGCATCCCGGCTCCTGGCGCCACAGGCGCTGGTCGGCCTGGTTGGAGAACACCACCGCCTCCCCGTCCAACACGTAGGCCCCCCCGCCGTACTCGTGGACCAGGGTGCGCACCGAGAACCCCGGGGGGGTGACGTCGACGACCGCTCCGTCGGGACTCCGCCTGACCGCCGCCACCCGGCCACCCTCGGTCGGGCGGGTCTCCAGCCACCACAGGTCCGAGCCGGACACGGTCAGGTTCGACAACCTGGTCCCACCGGCCGCCGTCATCTGCGAGCTGATGGGTGACGGCCAGGCCCCGTAGGGCACTACCGGTCGAGACGCAGCGCCCATGGGCCGCCAGTGTCGCGCCGCTGGGCCGGCGGGGTCGACCGGGCGCCCGCCATTGTCGGACAGCCGGGTCGATGGGTGGATCAGGCCGGCCAGCAGCTAGCCTCCGATACTCGCCCCGAGGCTCGGGGGACCGCTTTGGGAGCGCACGTGAACCTGGTCGACATCGTCCTGATCGTCCTGCTGATCGCCTCGGCCATTCACGGGCTCAAGCTGGGGGCCGCCGTGCAGGTGATGTCCTTCGGCGGGTTCTGGCTGGGCCTGCTACTGGGCGCCGTCCTGGCTCCCTTTGCGGCCGGGTTGGTGTCGTCCGCGTTTGGCAAGGCCCTGGTGTCACTGCTGGTGCTGTTCGGCTTTGCCGCCCTGCTGGGAGGGGGCGGCCGTCAGATTGGGATGCGAGCCTTGAGGGCCTTGACCCGGGCCCGGCTGGGCAGGGCGGACTCCGGCGCCGGGGCGGTGATCGCGGTGATCGCCTCCCTGTTGGTGGCCTGGCTGGTGGGCAGCATGCTCATCACCGGGGGTGACCGGGGCCTGAGCACCCAGATCGAGGGGTCGGCCATCCTGAGCACCGTCGACAATGCGCTCCCCCCGGCACCATCGGTCTTCTCCCGCATCCAGCGCCTCATCAGCACAGCCGGCTTCCCCCAGGTCTTCGCCGGCTTCGCCCCCATCACCGCCGGCCCGGTGATCCTGCCCACCGCCCCCGCCCTGCGGGCTGCGGTAGTGGCGGCCGGCAACTCGACGGTGAAGGTCGAGGGGCAGGGGTGCGGCCAGATCCAGGAGGGCTCGGGCTTCGTGGTGGGCCCCCACCTGGTGGTCACCAACGCCCACGTGGTGGCGGGCATCGCCAACCCGGTGGTCATCGACGGGGCCGGCCGCCATGCCAGCGTGGCCGTCCTGTTCGACCCCGGCTTTGACCTGTCGATTCTGCGGGTCAACACCCTCTCGGACCGCCCCCTTCGCCTCGACCCGGCACTGGTGCCCCGGGGGACGCAAGGAGCAGTCCTCGGCTACCCGGAGGGTGGCCCCTTCAATGCCCAGCCGGCCGGCATCCGCTCCGAATTCAACGCCACCGGTCGGGACATCTACGGACAGAACCTGATCACCCGGGCCGTCTACGAGTTGCAGGCCCTGGTGCTGCCGGGCAACTCGGGTGGGCCCCTGGTCGAGCCCAACGGGGAGGTCCTGGGCGTGGTCTTCTCCCGGTCGGTGGTCACTCCCGACGTCGGCTACGCCCTGGCCTCGCCCCACGTGGCCGCCCTGGTGGCCCAGGCCGAGGCGAACAACACTCCCAGCGGCACCGGCGCCTGCGCCGCCGGCTAGCCGCCAGCCGCCGACCCGCCAGCCGCCGACCCCGTCCGCTGATCCCATCGAAAGGGAGCACCGCCTTGCGCATCGAGGACTACGCCGTCATCGGGGACACCCACACCGCCGCCCTGGTGGGTCGGGACGGGTCCATCGACTGGCTGTGCCTGCCCCGCTTCGACTCCCCGGCCTGTTTCGCCAGGTTGCTGGGCAACGAGGCCAACGGCTACTGGAGGCTGAGCCCGGCCGGACCGGTCAAGGCCTGCCGACGCCGCTACCGGGAGAACAGCCTGGTGCTGGAGACCGAGCTGGATACCGACGAGGGCACCGTCCGCCTGGTCGACTGCATGCCGCTGCGCCAGAGGTACCCCGAGGTGGCTCGCATGGTCGAGGGGGTCACCGGCACGGTGCCCATGCGCATGGAGCTGGCCGTGCGCTACGACTACGGCTCGGTGGTGCCCTGGGTACGCCGCCTGGACGGCATGACCACCCTGGTGGCCGGCCCCGAGGCTCTCTGCCTGTGGTCGCCGGTAAAGACCCACGGAGAGACCTGTGGGACGACGGGTGGCCAGACCGCCACCGGGCCCGTCGACCAGAGTGGCGGGGTCATGGCCACGTCGGCCGACTTCAGCGTCTCCCCCGGCCAGCAGGTGCCGTTCATGCTGGCGTGGTACCCCTCCCACGAGGACTTGCCGAGACCCATCGACGGGCGATACATCATCGAGGACACCGACCGCTGGTGGCGGGACTGGTCGGGCCGGTGCACCTACCAGGGCCAGTGGCGCGACGCGGTGCAGCGCTCGCTGATCACCCTCAAGGCGCTCACCTACGCGCCCACCGGGGGCATCGTGGCCGCCGCCACCACCTCGCTGCCCGAGGCCCTGGGGGGGGTTCGCAACTGGGACTACCGCTACTGCTGGCTGCGCGACGCCACCCTCACCCTCAATGCCTTGATGGTGGCCGGCTACGACGACGAGGCAGCGGCCTGGAGGGACTGGCTGCTGCGGGCGGTGGCCGGCGACCCGTCCCAGCTGCAGATCATGTACGGCCCGGCCGGGGAGCGCCGCCTGGACGAGCGGGAGGTGCCCTGGCTGGCCGGCTATGGGGGGGCCAAGCCGGTCCGGGTAGGGAACGCGGCATCCGGGCAGTACCAGCTGGATGTCTACGGGGAGGTGATGGACGCCCTGAACCTGGCCCGCCAGGTGGGCATCGACCCCGGGGGGCCGGCCTGGGACCTGCAGCGGGTGCTGGTTGAGTTCCTGGAGACGGGCTGGCGGGAACCGGACGACGGCATCTGGGAGGTGCGCGGCCCACGGCGCCATTTCACCCACTCCAAGGTCATGGCCTGGGTGGCCCTCGATCGGGCGGTGCGGGGGATCGAGCAGTTTGGCCTGGACGGCCCGGCGGACAAGTGGCGGGCCCTGCGCCAGGAGATCCACGACGAGGTGTGCCTCAAGGGTTGGGACGCCGAGCGGGGCACCTTCACCCAGTACTACGGCTCCAAGGCCCTCGACGCCAGCCTGCTCATGATCCCCCTGGTGGGTTTCCTGGAGCCCCACGACCAGCGGGTGCGGGGCACGGTGGAGGCCATCGAGGCCGACCTGTGCCGGGACGGCTTCGTGCTGCGCTACGACCCGGAGGCAGGTGACGACGTGGACGGCCTGCCCGGGCGGGAGGGCGCCTTCCTGGCCTGCTCGTTCTGGCTGGCCGACAACTTGGCCATGATCGGCCGGCGCCAGGACGCCCTAGACTTGTTCGAGCGGCTGCTGGGACTGCGCAACGACGTGGGCCTGCTGGCCGAGGAGTACGATGCCACCGCCGGGCGCCTGGTCGGCAACTTCCCGCAGGCCTTCTCCCACATCTCTCTGGTGAACAGCGCACGCAACCTGAGCCAGGGGCCGCGCCAGGGCGGGAGTGGGCGATGAGGGGTGCGGCGGTAGCGGTCATTTTTCGAAAAATGCCTTGGTACGGCAATAGGAGCACGGCCACTTGCTAGAAGCGCGGTTGCTGGACGTGGAGGTCGGGGGGCGCCTGGTGGTGGCGCGGGCGTCGTTCAGCGTGCGGGCCGGCGACAAGGTGGGCCTGGTGGGGCGCAACGGGGCCGGCAAGACCAGCCTGTTGGAGGTGCTGGGGGGCGGGGCGGCCCCGGCCGGTGGGCGGATCGTGCGCCAGGGGGCACTGGGCTACCTGTCCCAGGCGCCGCCGGCCAGGGGGGCGGGGGTGGAGGCCACCGCCCTGTCCCATGTGTTGTCCGGGCGGGGTCTGGACGAGGCCGGCCAGAGGCTGGAGAAGCTGCTCCTGGTGGTGGAGGAGGATCCGTCGGAGGCCAACGTGGCCCGGTTCGGGCTGGCCGAGGAGGCCTACCGCGGCGACGGTGGGTACCAGGCCGAGGCCGACGTGGCCCGGATCACCGCCGGGCTGGGGCTGGCCACCGGGCGGGTGCGGGGACCGCTGCTGGGGCTGTCGGGGGGGGAGCGGCGCCGGGTGGAGTTGGCCCGCATCTTGTTCTCGGGCAGCGACATGTTGCTGCTGGACGAGCCCACCAACCACCTCGACGCCGACGCCAAGGCGTGGCTGATGACCTTCCTGGCCTCCTACCGGGGGGCGCTGGTGGTGGTGAGCCACGACCTGGACCTGCTGGACGAGGCCATCACCCGGGTCTTGCACCTGGACCGGGAGGCGGTCGAGGGCGAGGGGGCCATCGTCGAGTACCGGGGCAGCTACTCGCAGTACCTGGCCGCCCGGCGGGCCGACGAGCAGCGTCAGTCCTCCCTGGCCCAGCGCCAGGCGGCCGAGATCACCCGATTGTCGGCCCAGGCCGACGGCATGCGCCACCAGTCAGCCAAGCGGGCCAGAGTGGCCAAGAGCATCGACCACCGGGTGGAGCGCCTTCGGGGGGCGGCGGTGGTCGGGCCAACGCGACGTCGGGCGGCGGCATTTGGCTTTCCGGCGCCCCCCAAGGCGGGACGGGTGGTGCTGGAGGTGGCCGGCCTGGCCAAGGCCTTCGGTGGGCCGCCAGTGCTGGCCGGGGTCGAGGTGGCCGTCGAGCGGGGCCAGCGTCTGTTGGTGATGGGCCTCAACGGGGCGGGCAAGACCACCTTGTTGCGCATCCTGGCCGGGGTGAGCTCGGCCGACTCAGGGACGTTCCGGCTGGGGTCGGGGGTGTCGGTCGGCTACTACGCCCAAGAGCACGACGGGCTGGTCCCAGAGGCCAGTGCCATCGACCACCTGCGGGAGCGATCGGGTGCTTCCGAGCAGGAGTCGCGGGCCCTGCTGGGCATGTTCGGGCTGTCCGGGGCGGTCGCTCTGCAGGAGGCGGGGACCATGTCGGGCGGGGAGAAGACGAAGCTGGCGCTGGCCCAACTGGTGGCCGGGCGCCACAACCTGTTGCTGCTGGACGAGCCGACCAACAACCTGGACCCCGGTGCCCGAGAGGCAGTGGCCGTCTCGCTGGCCGCCTGGCCGGGGTCGATGGTGGTTGTCAGCCACGACGTCGACTTCGTGAGGGCGCTGGAGCCGGACCTGGCCCTGGTGCTGCCGGACAACACGGTGGACCGCTGGAGCGACGACCTGGCCGACCTGGTGGCCCTGGCCTAGGTTCCTGGCTTCGGTGTCCGTGGTCACCACCATTGGCGAGGGGGTTCGCCAGATAGACACGCTCCTTGGCGGGTGGGAGGCGATGACGGCCGGCTACCTGGTGGAGGGGCCGGCGCCGGTGCTGGTGGAGACGGGTGCGCGTAGCTCGGTGCCAGTGCTGCTGTCCGCCCTGGCCTCGCTGGGTCTGGGGGCCGACGACCTGGCCGGGGTGGTGGTGACCCACATCCACCTGGACCATGCCGGCGGGGTGGGCGACGTGGCCCGGGCCTTCCCCCGGGCCACGGTGTACGTGCACCCGGCGGGTGCCCGTCACCTGGCCGACCCGGTACGGCTGATCGACTCGGCGGCCCGGGTCTACGGTCCCCTGCTGGACTCGCTCTACGGCCGCCTGGAGGCCACGCCGGCTTCACGCCTGCGGGCGCTGGCCGACGGGGACGAGATCGTGGTGGGCGCCGGCCGGGTGCTCACCGCCATCCACTCGCCGGGGCACGCCCAGCACCACCTGGGGCTGCACGACTCGGCCACCGGCGTGCTGTTCGCGGGCGACGCGGTGGGGGTGCGCCTGCCCGATGTGGGGGTGCTGCGGCCGGCCACGCCTCCGCCGGACTTCGACCTGGACCAGGCCGTTGGGTCGCTGCACCGTTTCGCTGAGCGGCAGCCTTGCGGCCTGGCGTTGGCTCACTACGGGTTGCTGGGCGACCCGGCCGGCCTGCTGGCCGAGGCCGAGGAGACGCTGCGGGCGTGGGCCGGGGAGGCCATGCGGGCCTCGAGGGCGGGGGAGGACGTCGCGGCCGCACTGGAGCGGGCCTTCGGTGGGTCGGCCTCCGGGCGCGGGGTGCCTGGGTCCGGGGTGCCTGGGTCCGGGGTGCCTGGGTCCGGGGTGCCCGGGTCCGGGTCCGGGGTGCCTGGCTCCGGTGGTCAGCCGGCAGGGTGGGAGAGGCTGGAGGTGCTCAACGGGTTCCACTCCAACGCCGCCGGGCTGCGACGCTGGCTGGAGACCCGTGACCGCCCTACGGAGCCGCAGTGACCGCCCCTGTCAGCCCGTCTGGCTCGTTACCGGCTCGGCCTGCCAGGATGACGGCCATGTCCAGGAGCGTTCCTATCCGCTGGCGCTTGCCGCTGGTCCTGGCCGGTGTGGGACTGGCTGGGGCCTGCACTCCCCTCAACCTGCCGGTGTCCTCCCCCAGCCCGGCTGGTACACGGCCGCCCGCGGGCGCCATGGCCACCGTGCTCCTCGAGAAGATCAGCTTCGATCCGTCCACCGTCACCATTCACACCGGCCAGACGGTCGAATGGGTCTGGAAGGACGCGCCCGTACCCCACAACGTGACCTTTTCGGACTTCCACAGCGCCACCATCACCAACGGCACCTACTTCCACACCTTCAACCAGCCGGGGACCTACACCTACACCTGCACCCTGCACCGCCAGATGGTTGGGAGGATCATCGTCAGGTAAGCGGGGGCTGGGTCGGTGTCGGCGGCCCCGGGTTCTCGGTCTGTGATGCATTTTGTGTCAATAACAGCACAAAATGCATCACAGACCAGTGATCTGCCTCCGTGAACGCCGGCACTGGCTCGGCCAGCCTCAGAGCACCCGGAGGGCAGCGTCGGGGTCACGCTCGCGTCGGGTCAGGGCCCGAAGGACGGCCAGGGAGCCGTGCCGGGCCCGAGCGATGGCCACCAGGACCTCGATGGCTGTCCCCAGGGCCACTTCGGGAATCGCCGGCGTTGGCAGGCCGACGCTCAGCGCCAGATCATCGAGGTGGACGGTTATCTCGATGAGGCGCGTCCGCAGGTACTGGTCGAGGAACAGGATCCGCCCGTTGAACACCGCCACCCGGCGGTCAGGGTGCTCTACCGGGAGACGTTCCCGCAGCGACTGGAGGCAGTGTGTCACCTCGGCCATCAGGGCAGGGTGGCCCCCGGCGGCGGACTCCGCCGCTCGCTGGCGGACGCCGACATTGAGGGCTGAGCCCAGGTCATCCACGCCCACCAGCCCGGCGTAGTACTCGACGGCGGTCAGGCACGGAGCGTCAATCGGCGGTGACTCGGCCGCCAGGTATGTCTCCACCTGGAGCACCGACCGCCCGAGGTGGCCGGCCAGGGCCCCCACTGTCATCTGCGGGAGGGCGCTGGGCCGGTCCCACCGCGAGGCCACCCGAGGGTTGGCCAGGAGGTTGACCACCTGGTTGGCTGCCTCGACATAGCTGTCCTTTACTGGCAATTGGCGGCTCCTGCGTTCAGATCAAGAGTGCTGGAAGAGCTGATTGGCGGAGAGGGTGGGATTCGAACCCACGGTCGGTTGCCCGACACACGATTTCCAGTCGTGCCGATTCGGCCGCTCTCGCACCCCTCCGGGCATCCCAGGGTATCCTTTGGGAAAGGTCCGGCGTCTCGTGCGACGGCTGGGACCTGCGCAACGGCATCCCCGTGAACCGAGTCAGGGCCGGAAGGCAGCAGCTCTCAGCGGGAGAGTCCGTGTGCCGCAGCCAGCCTGGCCGTCGCACCGGGCGCCGGGCTTGTGCGTTCCGCGGCCGAGCGGCCGAGCGGCCGAGCCGGGTCGGCGTAGCCGGGGGGTAGTGGGTGCAGAACGGCGACGGTTGGCCTTAACCGGGGCTCTGCGGTCGGCACCAGCCGGAGAAACTAGAGTGGGGAGCCGTGGCTGACCAGCCCCCCCGGCCCCACCAGTCCCTGTACCGGCGCTACCGCCCCCAGCGCTTCGACGAGGTGAGGGGCCAGGCCCACGTCGCCCTCGCCCTGCGAAACGCAGTGCGCGATTCCCAAGTGGGTCATGCTTACCTTTTCAGTGGCCCACGGGGGACGGGCAAGACCTCGACCGCCCGCATCCTGGCCAAGGCCCTCAACTGCGCTTCAACGCTGGATGGTGAGCCCTGCGGGATCTGTACCTCGTGCGTGGAGGTGACCCAGGGCAGCTCCATGGATGTTCACGAGCTCGACGCGGCCTCCAACAATGGGGTGGATGCCATGCGGGAGCTGGTGTCGCGGGCCGCTTTGGGAACTCCTGGGCGCTGGAAGCTCTACATCGTGGACGAGGTCCACATGCTGTCGGCGCCCGCCTCCAACGCCATGCTCAAGACCCTGGAGGAACCTCCAGGCCACGTGATCTTCGTCCTGGCCACTACCGACCCACACAAGGTGCTGCCGACCGTGCGTAGCCGGACCCAGCACTTCGAGTTCCACCTGCTGCCCGGTCCGCTGCTGGTCGAGCTGCTGGTTCATGTCGAGGCCGACGCCGGGCTGGAGCTGGCTTCCGGTGCCATAGACCTGGCCGTGCGAAGGGGAAATGGGTCAGCCCGCGATGCCCTGTCGGCCCTGGACCAGATGGTCGCCGTTGGGGTGGCGGGTATGGCGGCCCTCGACGACTCAGCGGCCATGATCGACGAGGTGGTGGAGGCCATGTGCGAGCGGGACACGGGTCGTGCTCTGGCGGCGCTGGCCAAGTGCTCAGGCGCCGGGCGGGAGCCCCAGCAGCTGACCGCCGAGCTGCTCGAACATCTGCGCCAGGGCTTTCTCGCCACCCTGGCCCCAGGCCTGGTGGCCCTGCCTGAGGCGGCCCGGGCCCGTGTTGCCGACCAGGCCCACCGGCTGGGCCGGCCCGGGGTGGTGCGGGCCATGGAGCTGCTGGGGCAGGCCCAGATCGACATGAGAGAGGCGCTTGACGCCCGTATCGGCCTGGAAGTGGCCGTGGTCCGACTAACCAGCCCGGAGGCTGACGCCTCCCCCGCCGCCCTGCTCGACCGGGTCGAGCGCCTGGAACGGCGCCTGGCCCAGCTGGAGGAGGGGCACCCGGCATCAGGCCGCCCGACATCCGGAGCACCGACAGCGGTGGCCGGAAGCGGGACGGCCAGAGCTGCCCTGGGCGCCCTGCGCCAGCAACGGGCCCCGGCGTCGCCCAGCGCCCGAGCGACTCCCGGGACCTCGATGCCCGTGCCCCAGCCGGGTGCGGCCGTCCAGCCGGGTGCGACTGGCCATGCGGGTGCGGCTGGCCACGCGGGTGCGGCTGCCCAGCCCGTTCGGACGGCTCCGTCGGGTGCCCCCCATGGCGCCCCTCCGAGCCGCGATGACCTGGTGAAGGCTTGGGGCGACAAGGTGCTGGCCGAGCTCAAGGGCCGCGCCCGAGCCCTCTATCGGGCCGGCCGTTTCGTCTCGGCCGATGGGACGACCGCCGTGTTCGCCCTCCCCGACGAGGTACATCGTTCCTACTGTGAGGTTTGCCGGGAGGAGGTGGAGGCAGCTCTGGGGGCCCACTTCAGCCTGCCCCTGACGCTGCGCCTGGTGGCCGAGGGCAATGAGGGTGACTCCTTCGCGCTGCCTGGGAGCGACCCCGGCATGACGTCGGCGTCCGGCCAGGGCGTGGGCCTGGGCCCGATCGGTGATGACCGGGCCGGGATGGGTGACTCCCCAGCTCGGGTAATGTCGGTGGAGGATCGCCTGCTCCGGGCGTTCCCCGGCGCCGAGGAAGTGTGAGAGCTGTGTCGACCAATGAGTCAGGGCCGACCAATGAGTCAAGCCCCGCCAACGAGTCAAGCCCTGCCAGCGAGACGCCCGAGTACCTCGGGTCAATCCTGCATCCAGAGCAGCCCGGATGGGGTGATCAGGGGGAGTCGTCCGAGCAGGGGGAGCCATCCGAGCAGGTGGACCTGGCCGCGTTGATGGGCCAAGTGGCTGAGATGCAACAGAGCCTGGCCGAGGCCCAGGCCAGCGCGGCGGCCAAGGAGGTCGAGGGCGTCTCCGGCGGCGGTGCTGTCCGGGTCACTACTACCGGTGCCATGGAGTTTCGTTCGGTGAGCATTGACCCTGCGGCGGTCGACCCCGGCGATGTGACCATGCTGGAGGACCTGGTCCTGGCGGCCGTCCACGACGCGGTGGCCAAGGTGGGCGAGCTCAACCGCCAGGTGCTGGGCCCCCTGGGCCTGGGCGGCCCGGACAGCCCCATGGGCCTCTAGGCCATCCTCGCCGCCAGCTGACCAAGCGTGTACACCCGAGCGGTCCAGGAGCTGGTCGATGAGCTGGGCCGCCTCCCGGGCATAGGCCCCAAGTCCGCCCAGCGCATCGCCTTCCACCTCCTCATGGTGGCCAAGGAGGACGCTCTGCGCCTGGCTCGGGTCATCACCGAGGCCCGGCAACGGGTCTCGTTCTGCGGGCGTTGCTTCAACGTGGCTGAGGGTGAGTTGTGCGAGGTGTGCTCCGACGCACGTCGCGACCCATCCGTGATCTGCGTGGTGGAGGAGCCGCGCGACATTGCGGCCGTGGAGAAGACGCGTGAGTATCGTGGCCTTTACCACGTCCTTCAGGGTTCCCTCAATCCAATTGAGGGAACCGGTCCTGATCAGCTCCGGGTACGGGAGCTACTGGGGCGCCTTGGGGGAGAAGTCGTGACCGAGATCATCTTGTGCACCAATCCCAACCTGGAGGGAGAGACAACCGCCATGTACCTGGCCCGGCTGCTCAAACCCCTGGGGGTCAAAGTCACCCGCATCGCCAGTGGCCTGCCGGTGGGTGGTGACCTCGAGTACGCCGACGAGCTGACCCTCGGGCGGGCGCTGGAGGGTCGTCGGGAGGTCGATGCCTGATCGTGCGGTGAGGGTGTACTTGGTGGACGGTACCTATGAGCTGTTCCGCCACCATTTCGGTCAGCCATCTCACCTGGACATCGACGGGAAGGAGGTGGCCGCGGTACGCGGGGTGGTGGCTTCGGTCCTTACCTTGCTGGAGGAGGGTGTCACCCATATCGGGGTGGCCACCGACCACGTCATCGAGTCGTTCCGCAACCGCCTGTGGCCCGGCTACAAGACCGGGGCTGGGGTGGCTCCCGAGCTGGCGGACCAGTTCCCCCTGTTGGAAGAGGCACTGGGCGCCCTGGGCGTGGTGGTCTGGCCCATGGTGGACCTGGAGGCGGATGACGCCCTGGCCTCGGCGGCAGTGGTGGCGGCCGAAGACCGCGCCGTGGGCCAGGTGCTGGTGTGCACGCCGGACAAGGATCTCGCCCAGTGCGTGTCCGGGCGCCGGGTGGTGCAGCTGGACCGGCGTCGTCGGGCGGACGGCACCGGCCCGTTGACGGTGGACGAGGACGGCGTGCGAGCCCGTTATGGCGTGGCCCCGGAATCGATACCGGACTGGCTGGCGCTGGTGGGCGACTCGGCTGACGGCTTTCCAGGCCTGCCTGGTTGGGGCGCCAAGTCGGCGTCGGCCGTGCTTGGTCGCTATGGTCATCTGGAGGCGGTGCCGGATGCTCCCGGCCAGTGGGAACTGACCCTGCGCAGCGCCCCGGCGTTGGCCGCCACCCTGGCTGAGCAGCGGGAGCTGGCCATGCTGTTTCGGGACCTGGCCACCCTGAGGATCGACCGCTCCCTGGTGAGCGAGGTCGGCGAGCTGGAGTGGGGGGGTGCCGGGCCGGCCTTTGCAGAGGTCTGCCGGCGCCTCCGGGCGCCCGGACTGGGCCAGCGGGCCGAGGTGGTGGCCGCCGGTCGACCGTGCTGACCGCCCTAATTTGACCGTGTCCCTGAGATCCCGGGTTTGTGCCGGCCGGCCGCGAGGGTAAACGACCAGGCGTGGCGGCCATGCGCAACGTTCCACGGGTAGTTGTAATCGGTGCCGGCTTCGGCGGGCTGTCGGCCGCTCGACACCTCGGTCGGGCTCCGGTGGAGGTGGTTGTGGTCGACCGGACGAACCACCATCTGTTCCAGCCGCTCCTCTATCAGGTAGCTACGGGGATCCTGTCCTCGGGGGAGATCGCCCCATCGATTCGCTCCATTTTTCGCCGGCAGCGCAGTACCTCGATCACCTTGGGCAAGGTGACAGCCGTGGATGTGGCTGGGCACCAAGTCGAGGTCTGCGGCGCCGACGGCGAGAGCAAACGACTCGGGTACGACTACCTCATTGTGGCGGCCGGGGCCCACGACAGCTATTTCGGCCACCATGAGTGGGCCCGTCACCTGTTCCCGATGAAGACCCTGGCTCAGGCGGTGGCCCTGCGGGAGCAGATCCTCACCGCCTTTGAGCGGGCCGCAGAGACCGCCGATCGGGAGAAGCAACGTCGGTGGACGACCTTTGTCATTGTCGGAGGTGGCCCACCGGTGTGGAGCTGGCGGGACAGCTGGCCACGGTGGCGGTCCAAATCCAGCGAGAGTTCCGCCTGATCGACAGCGAACAGGCTCGGGTCGTGCTGGTGGAGGGTGGTGGGGAGTTGTTGGCGTCCTTCGCCGAGCCGCTCCAGCACCACGCCCGCAAGAAGCTGGCCGCCATGGGCGTGGAAATCCGGCTGGGCACCATGGCGGTGAACGTGGACGACGATGGCATCGACATCCACACTGCGGCGAAGGGCAACGACGGGCGCGGGCCCGAGCGCATCGCGGCTGGAACGGTCATTTGGGCTGCGGGTGTGGAAGCATCGCCACTGGGCCGATTGCTGGGGGACCTGACCGGCGCCGAGGTCGACCACAAGGGTCGGGTACGGGTCGGCCCGGACTGCAGCTTGCCCGGGCACCCGGAGGTCTTTTGCATCGGCGACCTGGCTGCCCTGAATGACCTGCCTGGCCTGTGCGACCCGGCCATGCAGGAAGGCCGCTACGTGGCCAAGCTGATCCGCCGCCGGCTGGCGGGACAGGCGCCCCTGGGGCCGTTCCGCTATCGGGACCTGGGGACCATGGCGGCGATCTCACCTGGTGACGCCATCGCCCAGGCGTTCGGGCTACGGCTGTCCGGTCTGCCGGCCAAGGTGGCTTGGGCCCTCGTGCACATCGCCTTCCTGGTCGGCTGGGGGAACCGGCTCGGCGTCCTGTCTCGCTGGGCTCATGACATCGTGACCGGCAACCGTTCTGAGCGGGTGCTCCTGGAAGGTGTCGGTGAGGGCGGAGTAGTTGTCAGGCGGTCGGAAGGTTGAGATCCACCTTGATGTCGACGTCGTCGCGCATCTTGATGGCGCCCATCATGGCCGAGTAGGGCTTGAGGCCAAAGTCCGTCTGCTTGACGTTGACCTCGGCGGCCACCTTGCCGCCGTCCTGCACGGTCGCCTTCATGGTCACCGGACGGGTCTGGCCGGAAATGGTCAGATCGCCGACGATCGAAAGATTGGGAGCCTGCCCCTCCACCGCCGTGGACTTGAAGCTGATCTCGGGGTGCTTTTGGGTTTGGAGGACCTTCTCGCTGGCGTTCTTGCGGATGTCACCGCGGTCCTTGTCGCTCAGCGGCTTGATGCCACCCTTGGCCTCGAGGATCTCGAAGGAGTCAGGATCAACGGTTACCGACACCCCGCAAGCCGCCGGATTGGCCGGGTCCAGATCGGCCGTGCCACTCCAGCGGGTCGCCTCCATGACCAGGTCATGGGCGGCCTTGGCCCCCATCCCCGCTCGATAGGTATGAATTGTAAGCTTCCCGTTGTCGGGGCCGATGGGATGGTTGCCGCTCTTTATGGCCATGGGCGACGATCCTAACCCAGGGCGGTCTGCCAGCGGGAGTGGGGTTGGCCAGCCCAGTTGGGGCCAGGTCGGGCCAGGGCGTCGGACAGCAAGTCGAGGTACCTGGGCCGACTGAGCTCCACCGCCCCCAAGCTGGTCAGGTGGGGCGTGTTCCACTGGACGTCGAGGAGGGATGCGCCCCCGGCGCTCAGCAACTCCACCAGGCGGACCAGGGCCACCTTGGAGGCGTCCGGGCGATGATGGAACATGGATTCCCCAGCGAACAATCCCCCCATGGCCAGTCCGTAGAGACCGCCAACCAACTGGTCCCGGGCATGGGCGTCCGGCGCGGCAGCCCATGACTCCACGCTGTGAGCCCAGCCCAGGTGGTGCAGGTGGACGTACGCCTCGGCCACCTCAGGCGTGATCCAGCCTCCGGACCGATGCGGGTCGGCGCAGGCCTCCACCACCGCCTCGAAGGCGGTGTCCACCCTCACCTCGAAGCGGCGGATGGACCGGGCCAGTGACCGAGTCACCCTCACGCCGTCGAGCGGCAGGATCGCCCTGGGGTCGGGTGACCACCAGGCGAGGGCACTACCTCCTTGGGGATGTGGTACTGGCATGGGGAAGACACCACTGCGGTAGGCAGCCAACAGGGTGCCTGGTTGAAGATCGGCCCCCACGCCGACCAGGTCGGGCTCGGACGGTTCGGGGCCGCCCAGCGGGACACGAAATCCCCACGCCGAAGGCGGCGGCTCAGTCGGCCCAACCGGCTCAGTCGGCCCAACCGGCTCAGTCGGCCCAGCCGGCGGCGGCAGCGGCCCAGCCGGCGGCGGCTCAGTCGGCACAGCCCGAGTCTCGCTTGTAGCCTGCCTGACATGGCGGAGCATCGCATGGCCCAACGCCTCCAGGGCCTGCAGGAGCGCCGCGCCCAGGCCCTACGAGCCGGCTCACCGCGAGCCGTCGAGCGCCAGCAGTCCAAGGGCAAGTTGTCGGCGCGGGAGCGGATTGCCTACCTGGTCGACGAGGGGTCCTTTCAGGAACTGGACATGCTGGCCCGCCACCGAGCCCATGGAATGGGCCTGGATGAGGCCCGTCCCTACACCGACGGGGTGGTAACCGGCTTCGGAACCATTGACGGACGCCGGGTGTGTGTCTTCAGCCAGGACGCCACCGTCTTTGGCGGCTCCCTGGGAGAGGTCCACGGAGAGAAGATCCACAAGATCATGGATCTTGCCGCTTCCATCGGCGTGCCCCTGATCGGCCTCAACGACGGCGGCGGGGCCCGGGTCCAGGAGGGGGTGGTCGGCCTCAACGCCTACGGCGGGATCTTTCGACGCAACGTGTCGGCTTCGGGTGTCATTCCCCAGATCAGCGTGGTGCTCGGGCCGTGTGCTGGGGGCGCCGTCTACAGCCCGGCCATGACCGACTTCATCTTCATGGTCCGAGAGACCAGTCAGCTGTTCATCACCGGTCCGGACGTGGTGAAAACGGTCACCGGGGAGGACGTTACCCTCGAGCAGCTGGGGGGGGCCATGACCCATGCCAGCCGGTCGGGGCTGGCCACCTTCGTGGCTCCTGACGAGAAGTCCTGCCTGGACGAGGTGCGCCAGCTGCTGGGGTTCCTGCCCACCAACAACCTGGAGGAGCCACCGTCGGTGCTGCCGGACGACGACGCCGACCGCGCCACTCCGGAGCTGGCTGCGTTGATGCCGTCCACGTCCAACCAACCCTATGACATGAAGGCGGTGGTCACCGCGGTGGTCGACGACGGTGAGTACCTCGAGTACTTTCGCCACTGGGCCATGAACCTCACCTGCGGGTTTGCCCGACTCAACGGAGCGGTGGTGGGGATCGTGGGCAACCAACCCCAGGTGCTGGCGGGCGTGCTGGACATCGACTCGGCTGAGAAGGGCGCCCGGTTCGTGCGCACCTGCGACGCCTTCAACATCCCCGTGGTCACCTTCGTCGACGTGCCCGGATACATGCCCGGCACCGACCAGGAGTACGGGGGCATCATTCGCCACGGGGCCAAGCTGGTCTACGCCTACTGCGAGGCTACGGTGCCCCTCATCCAGGTGATCACCCGCAAGGCCTATGGGGGGGCCTACATCGTCATGAGCTCCAAGTCGATCGGGGCCGACCTGTCCTACGCCTGGCCATCGGCCGAGCTGGCCGTCATGGGCCCCCAGGGCGCGGTGGAGATCGTCTACCGGCGGGAGCTGGCCGAGGCAGCCGACCGAGGCACCCGGCGGGCCGACCTGGTAGAGGAGTACACCGAGCGGTACGCCAACCCCTATGTGGCCGCCGAGCGGGGCTTCGTGGACGACGTCATCGACCCGGCCGACACCCGGCGGGTGCTGATCCGCAGCCTGGAGATGCTGGCCACCAAGCGGGAAGACTTGGTCAAGCGCAAGCACGGGAACATCCCGCTGTGAGCGTTGGCCGCCTCGGGGGCGACCGCGCCATGACCGCCGTGTCGGCTGGCGGAGCGTCCTGGTCTGACTCGCCCAGTGCGGTTGATCCGGCGGTGTTGGCGGCCATCGCCGCGGCGGTGGAGGCATGCTGGCCCCGTGCCGCCCCGGCCACCACCGCACCAGGCGCCGCACCGTGCGCGTCGAGGTGGCGCTTCTCCGGTCGGTGGTGGTCGGGCTCGCCCCTCGGAGGAGACCGGCGTTGGGAGAGGTAACCGTGCCGGGCACAGTGGCGCTGGTGGGCGGGGCCGAGTGGCGCGACGGGGCCGACTTCGATGCCCAGCTGCTCGAGGCGGCCGGCGGGGAAGTGCTGGTGCTTCCCACCGCGTCGGCGTATGAGCGCCCCGACCGGGCGGTGGCCTGGGCACAGCGCTGGTTTGCCGGCCTCGGGGGCCAGGCCACCGGCCTGATGGTGCTCAGCCGCCGAGATGCCCAGGACGAGGCCAACGCGGCTGCGGTTCGCGCTGCCCGCTTCATCTACCTGGGGGGCGGCTCTCCGCTGCACCTTCGCTCGGTGCTGAAGGAATCCCTGGTGTGGGAGGCATTGCGCCAGGCCTGGCAGGAGGGGGCCACGGTGGCCGGCTCGTCGGCCGGGGCCATGGCTCTCACTGACCCCATGGTGGATCCGAGGGGTGGGGCGCTGACCCTGGGCCTGGGCCTGATCGAGCAACTGGCGGTGATCCCCCACTACGGCCAGTGGTCAGCCGAGAAGACCGAGCGGGCCCTGGCCCTGGCCCCGGCCGGGTTGGCGGTGGCCGGCATCCAGGAGCGCACCGCCCTGATCCGCGAGCCGGGAGGAGCCTGGCGGGTGGCCGGCGCCGGCCAGGTGCACGTCTTCCAGGGTGGCCGCCCTGCTGAGCTGGGGACTCTGCCCGGTTGAGTCGGAGATAGCTGGTCGTGCGGTCTTGATTGGTGGTCAGGCGAGCGGCACCATAGGCCGAACTGGCTGGTAAGTGGGCCAACCAAACTGGGGAAAGGCAAGAACTCAGCGGCACCAGTAGTGGGAGCGCTGGCGGCAACAACGGCGGTACTGGCAAAACAGCCCCGAGCACGCCGCCCGCGACCGCGCCGACGACCACGGCGGCGGTCGAGAGCTCAGTCTGACTCGGTGATGGTGACCGAGTCGATGGTCACCCGCTCGCTGGGGCGACCCGAGGAGGATCCGGTCGCTTCGATGGCCGACACCACCTCCAGGCCTTTGATCACCTTGCCGAAGAGTGAGTACTGGGGGGGGAGCTGGGCACCCTGGGGCCCGCAGATGATGAAGAACTGGCTGCCATTGGTGTCGGGACCGGCGTTGGCCATGGCCAGCGAGCCCACCTCGTAGCGTCCGGCGGAGGGGAGCTCGTCGGCGAAGCGGTAGCCCGGACCACCCCTCCCGGTGCCCTCTGGGTCACCGCCCTGGACCACGAAGCCGGGGATCACCCGGTGGAAGGCGACGCCGTCGAAGTAGTGGTAGCGGGCCAGGACCACGAAATTGTTGACGGTCGTGGGAGCCCCTACCGGGTCCAGGGCGATGGTCAGGGCTCCCTTGCTGGTGGCCATCTCGGCCAGGTAGCGCCGGTCAGGGTCGATGCACATGGGAGGTGGACCGTCGAAACGCCTGCGGGGGGAGGCGGAACCATCTGAAGGGGGGCAATCAGTGGGCATGGGAATAGCCTCTTTTCGTAAAATAGGGTCTTATGACGATGGTGATATGGCCACTTTGACCATGTGGTGCACGACCTTGGGGGTGCCGCTCGCAGTGCCGTCGGCGTCGATCTTGGCCACCACGTCCAACCCCGACGTGACCATCCCGAACAGCGAGTATTGGGCCGGCAGCTGAGTTCCCTGCTGACCGGTGATGACGAAGAACTGGCTGCCAGCCGTGCCCGGGGGGTCGGCCGAGGTCTTGGCCATGGCCAGCGAGCCGATCTTGTAGGCCCCGGCCGGGGGGACTTCCCCCGCCACAGTGTAACCCGGGCCGCCTGACCCATTGCCCTTGGGGTCGCCCCCCTGGACCACGAAGCCGGAAATGACGCGATGGAATATCAGGCTGTCATAGAAATGATAGCGAGCCAGAACGACAAAATCATTGACGGTCTTGGCGGCGGCCTTGGCATCCAGGGCGACGGCAAAGGTGCCCACGTCGGTGGTGAAGGTGGCGGTGTAGGCGGTGGCCGGGTTGATGCACATGGGGGGCGGCTGGGCGAAGGCGATGGTGCGGGGAGACGAGCCGTCTGGCGCGGGGCACGGGGTCGGTCCACTGAGGGCCGCGCCCGCCGGGGCCGAGGTGGTGGTGGAGCTTGGCTTCGATTTGGCCGACTGGGACTTGGCCGACTGGGACTTGGCCGGCGACTTGGAGCCGCCTCTGCTCAGCAGGGTCACCAGCCCGATGGCCACGACCGCCATCACCACCAGGGTCAGGCCCCTGCGCACTCGGGACTTACGCTTGCGGGCCGCCTCCACCTGGGCCAGACGGGCCTGGCGACCGGCTCGCTTGCGGGCGCGCTTCTGGCTGGGCACGATTGGCCAACCTAGTCTGGCCAACGTGGCCTTGGTCGTGCAGAAGTTCGGGGGCACGTCGGTGGCCGACGCCGAGCGGGTCCGGGCGGTGGCCGATCACGTGGCCCGCACCCGCCGTCAGGGGCACCAGGTGGTGGTGGTGGTGAGTGCCATGGGCAAGACCACCGACGACCTGTTGCGCCTGGCCGACGAGGTGAGCAGGGCGCGGCCGGGACGGGAGCTGGACATGCTGCTCAGCTCGGGGGAGCGGATCACCACCGCCCTGCTGTGCATGGCCCTGGCCGACCTGGGTACCCCGGCCGCCTCCTTCACCGGCAGCCAGGCCGGCATCATCACCGACACCACCCACGGCCGGGCCAAGATCACCGAGGTGCGAGGGGACCGCCTGCGCCAGGCCCTGGCCGCCGGCCAGGTGCCGGTGGTGGCTGGCTTCCAGGGAGTGTCAGTGGACCGGGATGTCACCACCTTGGGCAGGGGAGGCTCGGACACCACCGCAGTGGCTCTGGCCGCCACCCTGGGGGCCCAGGCGTGCGAGATCTACACCGACGTCTCGGGGGTGTTCAGCGCCGATCCCCGGATCGTGCCGGCGGCCAGGCGCCTGGCCGCGGTCAGCTTTGACGAGATGCTCGAGATTGCGGCCAGTGGGGGGCGGGTCCTGGCGCTGCGGTCGGTGGAGTTCGCCCGCAACCACGACGTGGTGCTGCACGTACGCTCCAGCTTCACCTGGGAGACCGGCACCTGGGTGAAAGGAGAGGATGGGTCAATGGAGCAGTCGATCGTCTCGGCCGTCACCCACGACACGACGGAGGCCAAGGTCACGGTGACCGGTGTGCCAGACCGACCGGGGGTGGCAGCCTCGTTGTTCCGGGGATTGGCCGACCGGGCCGTCAATGTGGACATGATTGTGCAGAACACCTCGGTCAGCGGCACCACCGACATCTCGTTCACCGTGCCCAAGGACGACCTGGCGGTCAGCCTGGAGGTGGCCCTGGCTCTGGCCCCGGCCATTGGCGCCACCGACGTGCTGGCCGACCCCGACGTGGCTCGGGTCTCCCTGGTGGGGGCGGGGATGAAGACCAACCCGGGGGTGACGGCTGCCATGTTCGAGACCCTGGCCCGGGAGGGCATCAACATCGAGATGATCTCGACCTCGTCCATCCGTATCTCGTGCGTGGTCCATACCGATGCCGTGGAGAGGGCGGTACAGGCGTTGCACGAGGCGTTCGAGCTGGCGTGAGAGGGCCTGTGATGGCCGTAAACTGTTACCGATGAGACTCGCGGTGGTGGGCGCCACCGGCCAGGTGGGCACGGTGATGCGCTCGGTGCTGGCCGAGCGGAGCTTCCCGGTGGACGAGGTGCGCTTCTTGGCCTCGGCCCGTTCGGCCGGGCGTCGCCTGGCCTGGGGGACGGGAGAGGTGGAGGTGGAAGACGCCGAGACCGCCGATTACCGGGGCGTGGATCTGGCCTTGTTCTCCATAGGGGGGCGAGCCTCGCAGCGGTTGGCTCCCCGGGTGGCTGGCGCCGGGGCCATCGTCATCGACAATTCGGCCGCTTGGCGCATGGACCCGGACGTGCCCCTGGTGGTGTCCGAGGTCAATCCGGGGGCCTTGGACCGTATCCCAAAGGGGATCGTGGCCAATCCCAACTGCACCACCATGGTGGCCATGCCACCGCTCAAGGTGCTCCACGACGAGGCTGGCCTGTGCCGGGTGGTGGCCTCGACCTACCAGGCGGTGTCGGGCGCGGGACGGGCTGGGGTGGCCGAGCTGGAGGAACAGGTGGGAAAGGCGGCCGGACGGGCCGGGGAGCTGGCCTTTGACGGCTCGGCCGTCGACTTCCCAACACCGTCAGTCTTCCCGGCTCCGGTGGCCTTCAATGTGGTGCCGCTGGCCGGCAGCCTGGTCGACCAGGAGACGACCGAGGAGCACAAGCTGCGTGACGAGAGCCGCAAGATCCTCGACCTCCCCGAGCTGGACGTGTCCTGCACGTGCGTGCGGGTGCCGGTGTTCACCGGGCACTCACTGTCGCTCAACCTGGAATTCGAGAGACCGCTGAGCGTTGCCCGGGCCACCGAGGTGCTCAGCCGAGCCGCCGGGGTGGTGCTGGCCGATCTGCCCACCCCACTGGCGGCGACGGGAGCAGATCCAGTCTCGGTCGGCCGGATCCGTGCCGATCCCGGTGCCCCTCCGGGCCGGGCCGGCCTGGCCCTGTTCGTCTCCGGCGACAACCTGCGCAAGGGGGCTGCCCTCAACGCAGTCCAGATCGCCGAGTCCCTCCTGTCCCGGCTGGGCTGACCGGCCGGCCGGTCGATCGCCGGTTCATGGCCTGGTGGCTGTTGCGATCGGATGCGGCAAAGAGCCGGTCAGTGAGTGAGTGAGTGAGTCGGGAAGGCGGGATTTGAACCCGCGGCCTCAGCGTCCCGAACGCTGCGCGCTAACCAAGCTGCGCTACTTCCCGTTGGTCGAGGCGATGCTACCCGATGGCCCGGCCCAGGTCCGGCGTCACGTCCGGCGCCCCAGCCAGGCCCGGCACCCCAGCCAAGCCCGGCCGCCCCGGCTCACGGAGCCGGTCCTGGGTCCTCTCCCACCAGGATGGGTGATGGCTGGTAGGAGGTGTCCTCATAGGTCCCGCCGGCCAGGATTGCCTGGATGGCTCCCCGCAGCCGGATCGGGTCGAGGGGCTTGACCACCCAACCCTCGGCGGCCGAGCGCCGAGCCAGGAAGACGTCAGCCCGGCGGTCCAACAGCATGAGCACGGGCACGTGCGGGAGACGCCCGGCGGATTCCTCCAAGCGCAGGTCCAGGCAGGTTGCCATGCCCCCCATGTTCCCGATCTGGAGATCGAGCACCACCAGATCGGGCGGTTGGGTCTTGACCTCGGCGGCCGCCTGGGCCCCGGAGTCCAGCTCATGGACGTCGCCGGGCGGTCCAGCCAAGACGGACCGCACGTCTGCTCTGACGTTGGCCGCGTCGCTCACGATCAGGACCCTGGGCACGCCCAAGGGTAGCCCGGCTGACACCGGGGTAGGATCGACCCACCGATATTGCCGAATGGCTCGATAGTCGGCCGGCGGTGCTGAGATGCGATCGACCTGAAGGACAGCAACAGTCCCCGAGGCCAACAAGCGAGGAGGAGCGTTGCTAGACATCCAGATCGATGCCCAGGAGGGGTACACGTTGTGCCGCCCGGTGGGGGAGCTCGATGCCTTCACCGTCAGCCAATTCCGTCAGGCCCTGGCCCAGTTGGCGACCAGCGCCCGGTTGCTCATCGACATGTCAGCGGTGCCTTTCGTGGACTCAGCCGGGCTCGGAGCACTGATCGGTGGCATCCGCCGGTCCCGTGAGCTCGGCGGGGACGTGGCCGTCAGCTGCAGCCGTCCCACCCTCACCCGCCTGTTGCGCACGACCGGGTTCGACCGCATAGTGACGGTGGCCGGGACGGTCGAAGAAGCCGCGGCCGCGCTGTTGGCCAGCCCGTCGACCGACGAGGAGTGAGACGGATCAGGCCGGTGGCCCAGCCGGTTGCCCTCGGTCCGGGCCGAACAAGTGAGAGGCGATCTGGCTCAGTCCGCCAAGATTGTGGACGTCGTCGGCCAGTAGGGGCACCCGTGCCACCGGGGCCGTTCCCAGCCGGGACACCAGCTCGGCAAAGCCAAGCTCCTCCTTGTCCGACACCGCGCAAAAGTCGGCCAGGTTGGTCACCAGCGCCCCCAACGGCCCAGTCAGCCCGGCAGGCGGGGGGGCGTGCTCAGTCCCGAAACGGGGATGCAGGCGGTTGACCACCAGGGCCTGGATCGGGACCTCCGCCTCCTGGAGCTTGCCGACGAAGTAAAGAGCCTCCTGCACGGCGTCGTCTCGCGGCGAGGCCACCACCACAAACGCCGTCGTCGCCTCTGACAGCAGACCTCGTACCCGGTTGGCTCGGTCCTGGAAGCCATCCTCCATGCCCTCGAAGGCCCGAAAGAACGCAACCGCGTCACTCATCATCTCGGTCCCGACCACCTTGGAAATGGTGCGCAGGAAGGCCTGGGTGGCCACGCTCATGGCCCGGAGGTAGGTCTTGGTGGGCATGACCAGCATGCGGAACACCCGGTTGTCGAGGAACCGGGTCAGCCGGCGGGGAGCCTCCAGGAAGTCCAGGGCATTGCGGTTGGGGGGGGTGTCCACCACGATCAGGTCGAAGGAGTCACCCTCGTGCAGCTCGTAGAGCTTCTCCATGGCCATGTACTCCTGCGTTCCCGACAGGGCGCTGGAAAGGTTGCGGTACAGCCGGTTGCTCAGGATGACCTCGGCCTGCTTCTCCTCTCCTGCGTAACGGACCACCAGGTCGTCGAAGGTGCCCTTGGTGTCTAACATCAGCGCCCACAGCTGGCCCGGCCAGTCGCCCTCGACCAGTCCGGGACGATTGGTGAGGGATTCCAGTCCCAGGGCGTCGGCCAGCCGACGGGCCGGGTCGATGGTGACCACACACGCCCGCCGGCCTCGCCGGGCCGCTTCCAGGGCAATGGCCGCTGCGGTGGTGGTCTTGCCCACGCCGCCCGCCCCGCAGCACACCACGATGGACCGGTCCTCTGCCAGTCCACCCATGTCCAGGGCCAAGTCGATGAGCGTTGCGCTCTCGGTCTCACCCCCCTCGGAGGGCTCCCCGCCCCCAGCCGACTCCTCCGCGATCCCGCCGTCCGTCTCGGTCACCGGTCGCCGGGCGACGCCGGGCCCGTGACTGCCAAATCCGGGAGCCGGGCACCGTAGCCGTCGGGGCCGGGTTCGGGCAGCGCCCGAATTCCGTCCACCAGGGCATCGGCCAGGGTGGCGCTCTGAGCCACACCTGTCGAGGTGGTGAAGAGGTAAGGAAGGCTCACCTGGGGCAGCGGCAGAGCCTCGGCCAACCGCCGAACCTGATCGCTTTGAAGTCGCTGGCGTCGACCGCGAAATGCGGCCGCCTCCCGCAGGGCCACCGCCTGACCGTCACCCAGTGTCACCCCGGCGGCGGCCGCCGCAGCCAAGGGATCGACGTCGAGACCCTCGAGTCGAGGGTACAACCCGTTGACCACCACCGGACCGAGGCTGATGCCCACTCGGTCCTCCAACTTGTAGGCAGTCTCCACCGCCTCGTTGACCGGGGTCTCCTCGGGGAGGGTGACCAGGATTACTTGGCAGCGGCTGGGATCACTCAGCATCTCGACCACCTCGGCTGCCTGGGACCGCACCGGTCCGCCCCGGGCGGAATCGAGCAGGCCGGCCGCACTGGTGAGGAAGGTGATGGCGTGACCGGCCGCCGGAGCGTCGACGATGATCACGTCGGCCGCCTCCGCTCGTTCCATCTGCTTGACCTTTCCCAGGACCAGGATGTCCCGGACACCCGGGACTGCGGTGGCGATCACCTCGGCTGCTCCCGACGACATCAGACGCTTGGCCACCCGGCGCAATCCGTGGTCGGCCAGGTAGTCCAGCAGGGCATCGTCGGGAGTCAGGACCCGGCCCCGGATCTCGGCCCGCCCCGACCCCTCCGCCCCCGCGCCCTCGGCCCGCTCCGACCCCTCGGCCCCGGCATCCCCCGACCCATCCGGGTCGACCGGCTCGAGCAGAGACTCGTGGTAGCTGAGCACCTGGGACTGACCGAACGCGGCCGCCAGCCCGCTGGTGGCCTCCAGCTCGATGATGAGGGTTCGCAGGCCCCTCCCGGCGGTGGCCCGGGCCAGGGCAGCGGCGACCGTGGTCTTGCCCACCCCCCCCTTGCCGGCGACGATGATGACGTGGCTCTGCCGGCAGAAGGCGACGACATCCATCTCGATGATCATCCTACCGTTTGCCCCTTGTCCCGAACCGGGGCCGGGGGTAGCGTCGCATGGGGGAGGGACGTCGGTGAGCATGCAGAGTGTCGAGGAGTTGTGGCAGGTTCGGGCCGCGTGTCGGGGGCCTCACGCCGCTGCCTTCTTTCCTCCGTCTCACACCGAGCGCAAAGAGGACAAGGCGGCCCGCGAGTCAAGGGCCAAGGCCATCTGTGGAGAATGTCGGGTGCGCCAGCAGTGCCTGGACTATGCCCTTCGCATCCGTGAGCCCCATGGCATCTGGGGTGGCCTCAACGAAGTCGAGCGAAAGGCTTTGCTGGACGACGTGTCGGTCTGACGGCCTGGTCTTGGCGGTCAGCTGGAGTCGGTGCGCCCGCCAGGCCGACGTGGGCCGTGCCCACAGCCACCAGCATGAACAGCCCGAAGGTGAGCACGTGGACGCTGGTGCACCAGAGGCAGATGTGGTGCAGGACCAGCAGCTCGGCGTAGACCAGGTAGAGGACAAAGGCCATGCCCACGCCAGCCAGGGCCATCCGGGCCGGTGCCACCCAGCGCAGGGTGGTGCGCCAGGCGCCGGGGAGGCTCAGGCCCAGCATGGCTGCGAACCAGCTCAGCCCCAGCACCGCCACCGGGATCCCGAAGACCATCGACTGAGGGCTGGTGGTCACGGCTGCGCAATCCACCAGGCCGGTGCTGTTGCAGGCCAGGATGGACGCGGTGGTGTAGTGGGCCAGGGTCAGGTAGGTGGACGCTCCCAGTCCCGCCACCGCCACTGCCGCGGAGATCCAGGGAAGCCATCTGGGCGCACGCCCAGTGGTTGAGACCCGATCCTCGCCCGTCATCCGTCCGAGCCGGGAGGGATCATCCGCCCGAGCCGGGAAGGCTGGAGCCAGCCGGGTGGCTGGAACTGGCGGCCGGGGTGCTGGAACCGGCGGCCGGGGTGCTGGAGGCCCCTCCGTTGCCAGTGGTGCTGCCGAGAGCCGCCTCCGCCTTGGTGATGGTCGGCGTGGCGCACACCGCGCCGGGTTGATTGCCCGTCACCTCGCAGAGGGCGGCGGTGAGCAGATTGGCCGCCCCGTCGACCTGCTGGGCGATCGGACTGGACGGGTCGGCCAGACTTCCGGCGATATTGGCCCTGGTCACCCCGGACAGGGTGGTGGCCGGGTAGCTGGCCCCCGCCGTCAGATAGCGATTGGCGAAGTCGACGAAGGGGATGGCACCGTCCTGTGAGGCCGGCAGTCCCGTGTAGGTGGAGGCGTCGTAGGTCTGAACCAGCTGTCTCTCGAACGGTGTCACCGGCTGGAGCGGGGCGTAGGCGGCGCCCGAGGCCAGCGGCTGGTTGGTCTGGTTCTCGATGGGCGTAAAGGCCAGGTACGGGCTGGAGTAGTGCGAGCCGTAGAAAGTGAGGGTCTGGAGGGCCGGAGGGTTGTCGCTGGTGGACGACTCGGTGACCCCCAGGTTGGAGAAGGTGCCGAACCGGCTGAGGGCAACCACCATGGCCCAGCGCTGGGCGGCGCAGTACGGGCAGTACTCCGCCCCCACATAGACGACCTGCGGCAGTCCACCCAGCGTGAGCTGGGGTGCGCCCTTGATCGGGCGGGGAGCACTGGTCCCACTGCCCAGTCCCACCGCGGCCAGGGTGGCCGGCGGCACGTGAGTGGCCGCCTGGACGATGTCGGACGGCGCCGCAGTGGAATGGGCTGCGGGCTTGGGGGACCCCTTGGTCAGGTACACGGCCACGAAGGCGGCTACCACGGCCAAGACCACCACGCCGGCGATCCAGGCCAGAGCCACGTTGCGCGACCGGCCCGGCGGGGTACCCCGGGGTACGGATTTGACCGATGACTTGGCCGATTTGGACTTGGTCGAGGGGGGCTTGGCCGATGGAGACTTGGCGGATGGAGACTTGGTGGATGGAGATTTCACATTGGCCATGTTCTGCGCCATCATAGCGAAAGAAGCCATTACCGCCCTGGCGCCTCGCCCTCCTGCAATTGGTCGCGCCACTGGCTCACGCCGGCCCCGGAAGTCGCGGACCGCCGATACGAAGATCCCCGCGGCGCCTGGTCACCCCGGTGGCGTCCAGCTGGGCCAGGAGGGGCAGGACGTGCTTGCGGGTGGTGCCCAGCTCGTCTCGCACGGCGGCCACCGTCACCCCCTCAGGATTGGCCAGGAGAAGACGGGCCACGGACCGCCCGGCCTGCTCCACCGCGGCAGGGGCGAACCAGGCGCCATCGCGCTCCACGACCAGGCCGCGCCGGACCAGCTCCCGCAGCTCTGATGGGTCGACTCCGGCCTGGGCAGGATCGGGGGGGGCGAACTGGGCCCTCTCCAGGGCGGCTACGAAGGGATGGTCAACCCACGCGGCCCCGGGCCCTTGCCGGTCATTGGTTGCCGGGTGGGCCCGGCCTCCCTCCACCACCACGTCGGGCAACCCGGCCAGGACCGCCCGCCCCCGGTCGTCGAGGGACGCCAGATCCAATCCGACGGGGCCGGCCGTGTCCAATGCAGCTCTCACCTGGCGAGCCTTTTGCTCCAGGGCGCCCGGATCGACCACCCAGCGCCCCAAGGTGGGCGCCTGGCGCTCCCCGGTCAGGCGCTCCAGGGCCTGGGCATCCACCCATCCCCGCTCGGCCACCAGCCGGGCCACCGACCGGCTGGGATGGGCCCGCGAGGCGGGCAGGACCGGGGCCACATCCAACACCTCGCCCCCCCCGACGGTCTCGTCCCGTCCGCTCTCCCGCAGCACGTAGCGGTCGCCGGGGATCAGGGGGATGGCGGTCGGCAGGTGCAGACGCACCAACCCCTGGCGGCCAGGTTCGATGGCGTCGGTGCCCAGTACCCGCAGGCGCGCCGGGTGCTCGCCCGAGCCGATGTGGGCGTGATAGGCGCCCCGCCGGCCAACCGGGTGGTCGAGGGCCGACAGGACCGCCAGTGAGCAGTCGAGGACCCGGGACGGCGCCCACTGGTCCGGGCGTACCAGGGCGTCACCTCGGGCCACCTCGTCGTGGGCCACGCCGGCCAGGTTGACGGCCACCCGTCGGCCCGGTTCCACGGAGGTGTGTCCCTGGCCGTGGCTCTGGAGCGTGCGGACCCTCGCCCGTCCCCGGGAGGCGCCCCCATGGGTGGCACTTGGGCCGACGACCGCCAGCTCGTCGCCCACCACCAGGCCTCCTCCGGCCAGGGTGCCAGTGACCACCGTTCCCGCCCCTCGTGCCGGGAAGGACCGGTCCACCCAGAGGCGCGGTCGGCCGCGGTCGGCCGCGGTCGGAGTCTGCGCCAGGAGCCGGTCGATGCTCTGGCTGAGCCGTTCCAGGCCCATGCCGGTAGGGGCATCCACCTCGACCACCTCGGCCGCCTCCAGGAAGGTGCCGGCCACCCGGTCGGCCACGTCCAGGGCGGCCAGCTCTCGCCATTCGTCGTCCAGCCCTGCGACCTTGGTGAGGGCGACCACCCCATGGCCCAGCCCCACCAGCTCCAAGATGCGCAGGTGCTCCTCAGACTGGGGCTTCCATCCCTCGGTGGCGGCCACCACGAACAGGCAGGCGTCGACTGCCCCCACTCCCGCCAGCATGTTCTTGATGAAGCGGACATGGCCGGGGACGTCGACGAAGGCCGCCTCTCGCCCGGAGGGCAGCACCAGCCGGGCGAAGCCCAGATCGATGGTGAGGCCCCGTTCCTTCTCCTGTGCCCAACGATCGGGGTCGGTCCCGGTCAGCGCCTTGACCAGGGTCGACTTGCCATGGTCGACGTGGCCGGCGGTGGCGACTACGTGCAATGCGCTGCCGGCTCTGCCGGCACTGCCTGTGCTGCCGGCACTGCCTGTGGTCCACAGGTGGCCAGGGCGTCGGCCACCACCTGGTCGTCGGCTGGATCGACGCTGCGAAGGTCGACCAGGGTTCGGCCGCCGACCGTCCGGGCGATCACGGGAGGGTCATGGGCCCGCAGGGCGGTGGTCAGGTCGCCCGCCAGGCTGACACCGGCCGATGGGATCTCCAGGCCCGGTAGCGAGCCGCCGCCAGCCACCGAGCGGCAGTCCATTGGCTCGCCCACCGCCAGAGCGAGGGAGCGCCGACGCAGCTCGGAGACCTCAGCGGTGGCCATCCGCCAGAAGGGGATGGCCAGGCCGTCGCCCCGGAGGTACGACAGGCAGGTGGCCTGGAGGGCGGACAGCACCAGGCCACCTGGCCGCAGGGCGCGGGCCAGGGGATGGCGAGCACAGCGCTCGACCAGGTCAGCCCGCCCGGCCACCACGCCGGCCTGGGGCCCACCCAACAGCTTGTCCCCCGAGAAGGTGACCAGAGCTGCGCCGGCCGCCAGGGTCTGCCGGGCGGCCGGCTCGCCGGTCAGCCATCCGGGAGGCCCGCCAGGCAGCCAAGGGGCGCGTGAGTCGAGCAACCCGGAGCCGATGTCGGCCACCACCGGGCAGCCCAGGGCGGCCAGCTCAGCCACCTCCACCGCCTGGGTGAAGCCGACAATCCGGTAGTTCGACTGGTGAACCTTGAGAACCAGCGCCGGAGCCTGCTCGAGGGCGTTCGAGTAATCGGCCAGTCGGGTGCGGTTGGTGGTGCCCACCTCGACCAGTCTGGCTCCTGAGGCGGCCAGCACCTCGGGGATGCGGAACCCGCCTCCGATCTCCACCAGCTCGCCCCGACTGACCACCACCGCCCGGTCGGCGGCCAGGGCAGCCAGCACCAGCAGGACGGCGGCCGCCCCATTGTTCACCACCAGGGCCGCGTGAGCCCCGGTGGCTCGGGCCAGGAGGGCAGCCGCGTGAGCCCGGCGGGATCCCCGTTTGCCGGTGGCGAGGTCCAGTTCCAGGTTGGTGGCCCGGGTGGCACCCTGGTCCGGGCTGGTCCCGAGGGGAGCGCGGCCCAGGTTGGTGTGCAGCAGCACCCCGGTGGCGTTGATCACCGGGCGGAGCAGCGCCCGGCCAACCGACTCGGCCACCCCCCGAGCCGAAGCCGGATCGCCGGAGGCGATGGCCTGACGGGCGGCATCGACCAGCAACGGGTGGGGCAGACCGGTGTCGGCCAGGCTTCGGGCCAGCGAGTCGACCGAGGGCGGCCTCACCGGCCGAATCCTAGACACTCGGGGGGCTCCGCCCCTGCTGCGCAGCCGGCTGGTCGGCAGCCGGCTGGTCGGGCTGCCAGGATGGGGGGGAATGTGGGCCGCCATTCGCATTGCTGTCGGTGCCGTCCTGGGCGTGATCGGCGCGCCCGTGGTGGCCGTCATGGTGGTGGTGGCCGCCTTCGTTTACCTCCCGCTGCCGGCCGCACTGCCTCCCCCCAACCTGACACCGGCATCCCAGGTCAGCACCGTCTACGACGCCGCCGGCAACCAGATCGGCGAGTTCCGCCAGGTCGGCCAGAACATCCCGGTGCGGATATCGGACATTCCGACGGTGCTCAAGCAAGCGGTGGTTTCCTCCGAGGACCGCAACTTCTACCACGAGGGTGGGGTCTCCTTCGGGGGCACCCTCAGGGCGGCGTGGGCCGATGTCACCAACGGCAAGACGGTCCAGGGCGGCTCCACCATCACCCAGCAGTATGTGAAGAACGCCTACACCAACGGCCGTCGCACGCTCGCCCGCAAGCTGCGGGAGGCGGTGCTGGCCACCCAGCTCAGTCGTAGCGCCTCCAAGGACCAGGTCATGTACGACTACCTGTCGACCATCTACTTCGGCGAGGGCGCCTACGGGGTGGGAGCGGCCGCCGAGGAGTACTTTCGCATCCCGGTCAGCCAGCTGGACGCGTCCCAGGCAGCCCTGCTGGTCGGCCTCATCCCTGCGCCCAGCGACTACGACCCTCTGGTCAGCCTGGCTCTGGGAGAGCAGCGCCGGCAGTTGGTACTGGGGGAGATGGCCGCCCAGCACTACCTCGACCCGGGTCAGTACCAGGAGGCCATGGCCGAGGCACTCACCCTGCCTGATGGTGTGAAGAAGGGGCTTCCCCAGACGGTCGTCTACCCGCCGCCGCCGCAGGCGGCGCCTAAGTACCCTTACTTCTCCGATTACGTGAGGCGATACCTGCTCACCAAGCTGGGGCCCGACCAGCTCTACAAGGGGGGCCTGCGCATCCAGACCACCCTTGACCCCGCGGTGCAGGCCAACGCCCAGCAACGGATATCGAGCGAGCTGGCCGGTACCTCCCCGCCTCTCGAGATGTCACTGGTCTCAGTGGAGCCGGCCACCGGCTATGTGAAGAGCCTGATCGGTGGCCGGGACTTCGCAGCCTCGCAGGTCAATATCGCCCTGGGTGGCTGCCCGCAGGACCTGTCCTCCGACCCGGCCGCCCAAGTTGAGGTGAAGGCCACCTGCTGGAATGGCCAGACCGTCACCGGTGGGGGCGGCGGCCTACAGGCAGGATCCGCCTTCAAGCCCTTCACCCTGGCGGCCGCCCTGTCCGAGGGTGTCCTGCCCAGCCGGGTATATCCCGCTCCTGGCGTGTTCCAGGTCCCCGGGTGCACCGGCAGCCAGTGCGCCATTCACAACGCCGAAGGCGGCGGTCAGGGCCCGGTGAGCGTCGCCACTGCCACCTGGCTGTCGATCAACACCGTGTACGCCCAGATCATCCGGGATGCCGGAGTGGCCAAGGTGGCCGAGATGGCCAAGAAGCTCGGCATCACCAGTGCCTGGTACAGCCCCAAGTACCAGGGCCTCACCTACACCCTGGGCGTCGTCGGAGTCTCCCCCCTGGACATGGCCTCGGCCTACTCCACATTCGCCAATCATGGTCTGCGCATAGAGCCGTCGCCGGTAGTGCGGGTGGTGGGGCCCTCGGGCAAGGCCATAATTGACAACACGCATCCTCATGGGGCCCAGGTGATCAGCAAGGCCATCGCCGACAATGTGACGGACATCTTGACCGGGGTGATCCAGCACGGCACGGGATACCCCAACGCCGTCCTCAAGGGCCGACCGGCAGCCGGCAAGACCGGGACCACCGAGGGGTTTCACGACGCCTGGTTCGTGGGCTACACGCCGTCTCTGTCCACCGCCGTGCAGATGGGGTTCTCGGACTTCGAGTTCAAGCACACCCTGACCGGCATCAAGGGGGTGGGCCAGGTCTTCGGGGGCACCATCCCGGCCCAGGTCTGGCACGACTTCATGTCCCAGGCCCTCCAGGGAGTGCCGGTCACCGCCTTTGACCAACCACCTCCGCTAAGCGTGCCGCCCGACGTCCTGGCCCTCCAGGAGCGTCACGGCATCAACCCCGGTGACCAGCTCCTGCCGGCGCCGACCGGCTCGGGCGGCCCCTACATCTACGGGCCTTCCGCTCCCAGCGCCCCAACACCGCCGGCCAACGCTGCCCCTGCCCCTGCCCCTGCCCCTGCCCCTGCCCCTGCCCCTGGTCCTGCCCCGGTCCCGGTCCCGGTCAACCCGGTTCCCCCTTCGTCGACCACCACCACCACGCCCGGCACTCCTGGTCCTCCTGGTGCTACCACCACGACCAACCGAAGCCCACTCTTCGGTCATTGAGCTTGGGTTACATGCCCTCCCAGCGGACCATCGGCAACCGACGCGGCGACCGGCACACGCCAGCGAACACCCTTAGCTGGTCGTCTCAAGGGGGGCCACCGGGACCTGCTCCAGGTAGAGACGTCGAAGGAAGGGTTACCTCAGGCTGAGGGTGAGCCGGCCTGGGGGGTGCCGCCGGGACACTTGAGGACCTGGGTGCAGGCCATCTGGATGGGCACGCCGAAGTAGATCCCCGTCGAGGGGAAACCGAGCGGGCTGTAGGTGAGGGACGCGATGCCCACGATGTTGTCGCTGGCATCGAGGAGCGGACCTCCCTGGAAGGAGGGGCCAATCGGGACGTTGTTCTGGATCAGGTTGGTAGAGGCATCGTTGACCTGGCCGGGGCTGACAGAGCCGCCGTTGGAGCCCACTCCCGAGACGGCGAAGAGCTGCTGACCGACGGTCGCCGGCGAGGTGGAGAAGGTCAGGGTCGCCAAGTGGCCCATGTTGAGCTTGAGCAGAGCCAGGTCGCTCCCCGGCTGCCAGTTGTAGAGGGTGGCAGGAGTGTCGGTGTTGTTCTTGCGGACATAGACGGTGGGCCCGGGGCTGTGGGTTGCCGCCTGGACGGTGCTGTAGGAGGTGAGCAGGAGGGTCTGGCCGCTGTCTGACGCGACCGCCACGGCCGATCCAACCGATGGTGCACCATCGGGGCCCAGGGTGTGGACGAACCAGACCGCGGGGGCTGCCTTGCGCAGCACATTGTTGAGAGTGCCGCCGCCTCCCCCGTTCTTGACCAAGGGCTCGAGAGCCTTGGCAATGCCATTCTGGGCGTTGGTGCTGTCGGCCTGGATGGTGGACAGGGCGGTGCCGTAGCGCTTGTCGAAACCGTTTATGAACGAGTTCACCCGGCTCTCGGTGGTGGTCTGACGGTACTGGTAGTAGGCGTACAGGATCGTTCCGCTCAAGGCTGCTCCGATGGCCGCCGCCACCAGCAGGGCGGCCACACCGACTACCGAGCGAGGAAGGATGTTGCCATAGCCCTGCTTGCCGTTGCCTGGATTGGAGCTCGCCATTGCCCCTGAGGGTAGTACGGCGACTCAACCGTCCTCGATCAAGCCTCCTCGATCGAGGGACCCCCATCCAGTGCGGCCTCGACCCGACCGAGCAGCCGGGCGGTGCATCCGGTCATCTCCACCAACGGGACGATCTCCCCCACCAGGCGCTCGGCCAGAGTGGCGAAGGCAGCGGCTACCGGTCCTTCTCCGTCCAGAGCCACCGGAACGCCCGAGTCACCTCCTGCCGCCACTGCCGGGTCGAGCGGGATCGACCCGATCAGGGGGGCCCCGATCTCCTCGGCCAGGCGCCGTCCTCCACCCTCTCCAAAAAAGGCGTGGCGCTGGCCGCACCCGCAGGTGAAGGGGCCCATGTTCTCGATGACTCCTGCCACTCGCAGGAAGCACTTGCGGGCCATGTCCGCCGCTCGGGCCGCCACCTTCTGGGCGGCCAGGGCCGGCGTGGTCACTATCAGCAGCTCGGTGCGAGGGATCAGGCGGGCCAGGCCCATCTGGATGTCGCCGGTCCCAGGTGGCATGTCGACCAGCAGGTAGTCGAGCTGGCCCCAGCGGACGTTCTCCACGAAGTGCTGGAGGGCTCGATTGAGTAAGAGTCCTTTCCACATGATGGCATCGTCCTCCCCCTCGGTGAGCAGGCCCATGGAGACGACCTCCAGACGGCCTGGCCCCACCTTTTTCTCCATGGGGACGATGAGCCATTCGTCCGACGTGCCCTCGGCCTCCATGCGACCGTCCAAGCCGAGCATCCTCGGGATGGAGAACCCCCAGATGTCGGCATCCAGGAGACCCACCGTCAGGCCTCGGGCGGCCAGGGCGGTGGCCAGATTGACGGTCACCGACGACTTTCCCACTCCCCCCTTGCCCGACGAGACAGCGACCACCCGGGTGGTGGAAGAGATGTCCGTACGCTCCGGGCGCTGGCTGGCCTTCCACCTGGCCCGAACCATGACCGAGCGGCGTTCGTCAGCGTTCATCTCGGCCGTGTGGACGACCACCGAGCTGACGCCCGGCAGGCTGGTGACCCGGCTTTCCACGTCGCGGCGAAGCTGGCCTCGCAGTGGGCAGCCGGCGATTGTAAGGGCGACCTCCACACTTATCTGGCCGTCGTCGCCCACACTTACCTGACGAACCATCCCGAGGTCGACCACATTGTCGCCCAGCTCTGGATCGATGACGCCCCGAAGGACGCCCCGCACTGTCTCCTCCGATGGGGGTGTGGTCCGGGTGGTCACGCCCGTAGTCTATTGGCCGGGACCGATTAGTATCGGGGTGAGGATTACGAACTCGAGGAGGCAAGAGGTTCCCGTGAGTGCTACCACTGTAAAGATCGGTCGTCGTCCCAGCCCGGTGACGCTGTCTAACGAGGCCGCCGTCAAGGTTGCCGACCTCATCGCCCAGGAGGGCGCCGACCAGATGCTTCGGGTGGCAGTTCGGCCCGGCGGCTGCTCGGGTTTCAGCTACGAGATGTTCTTTGACACCGAGTTGGCCGACGACGACATCGTGCGGTCGTTTGGTGCCGTGAAGGTGGTGGTCGACCAGGCCAGCGCCGAGATGCTCAATGGAGCCACCCTGGATTACCGGGACGGGCTCAAGGACGCCGGATTCCACATCACCAATCCCAAGGCCACCCGTACCTGCGGGTGTGGGTCCTCCTTCAGCTGATCGGGCTGACCGGCCGGTGCTTGGGGTCGCCCTGAGTAGGCGCTTTACCGGCTAGGTTCAGGTCACATGGCAGACGCGGCTCGGCCACCGACGAGCCGTACTGGGCCATTGCTGGTTTCCACCCGGCAGCCCGCCGCCGGCAAGGCGTCGGGGTCCGAGCGTGCCCCTCGTACTGCTCCCTCAGCTCGGACTGCTACGACCAAGCCTCGGCCGGCGCCAACCCCCACAAGCCGGACAACCCCGGCCCCCCGCCCGACCACTCGCAGCGCCCCAGCCAGCGCTGGCGCTGCCGCGCCCGGCCCGGTCACTCGCAGCACCCCGGCCCGAAGTGTCGCACCGGTAATCCGCCCGGCTGCCCGCCCCGCCTCCCGACCGGCGCCGGCACCCCGTGCCGCGTCAGGGCCCCGTCCCGTCAATCGGCCGGCCCCGGCAACCCGCGCGGCCCCGGCTGCCCGCAGCGCCCCCGCCCCTCGCGCGGCCCCGGCACCCCGCCCGGCCCCCGCCGCCCGCAGCGCTCCGGCACCCCGCCCGGCCCCCGCCGCCCGCAGCGCCCCCGCCCCTCGGGCCGCCGCTCGTCCTGCTCCGGCGCCTGGTCCGCCGGCCCGTGACGTCGCTGCTCCGGCCTTGCCGCCCTCTGTTCACCGTACCGATCCCGCCGCCCAGAGCCCCGGTATCGAGCGTCGAGTCCCTCCGCCCTCGCCACCTCCCGTGCGGACCAGAAGTCGACCAGAGCCGAGCCCAGCAAGGCGCCCGATCGGGACTCGCCTGCTGGTAGGAACGGCCATACTCGTGGTCCTGGGCCTGCTCAGCTTCCTGGTGGCCACCCAGATCGGCATCGACGGTCATCGGGTGGACAACACGGCCGCCACCAATCGGCTCTCTCGCCAGCTCCGGGCCCAGCAGGCGCTGGACGTCGCCCTGGCCAGCCGGGTGACCGCCATCGAGGCCATTCTCCATCATCAGCCAGATCCGGCCGCGGTGGCCAAGACGGTGGGGGCGGCCGTCTTCACCGTTCTCAGTGGCAAGGACCTCGGGTCGTCCTTCGTGGTGGCCTCTGCCGGCTCCAGCGCCTCGTTGGTGACCAACTACCACGTGGTGGCCACCACCTACGAGACAGGTGGTCGCCAGGTGTCGTTGCGCCAGGGATCCATCCAGCTGACCGGCACCATCGTCAAGGCGGACAAGGCGGCCGACCTGGTCCTGATCCAGGTCCCCATGGCGCTGCCCGTCCTGGCTCGGGACAAGCTCGTGCCTTCGGTGGGCACGGGCGTCCTGGCCGTCGGGTCACCCTTTGGACTGGGGGGCACGGTGTCCAGCGGCATCGTCTCGGCCATGCGCAACGGTCTGATCCAGTTCTCGGCACCCATCAGCCCCGGCGACAGTGGCGGCCCCCTGGTTGATGTCTCGGGCCAGGTGATCGGTATCACCGAGTCGAAGCTGGTGGGGGCGGGGGCCGAGGGCCTGTCCTTCGCCATACCCGTGGCGGTGCTGTGCCGGACGGTCGCCTCGTGCTGAGCGACTGACCAGGTGCAGGTCGGTTTCGTCCTCGACGGCCGAGCCGTGGAGGTCCTCGACGACGGCGCCTCGCTGCTGGAGGTCCTTCGCCAAAACCTCGGAGTGCGCACCGCCAAGGATGGCTGCAGTCCCCAGGGCCAGTGCGGCTGTTGCACGGTATGGGTGGACGGCACGCCCCGGGTGGCTTGTGTGACCCCGGCCCGGCGGGTGGCCGGCCGCCGGGTGACCACCCTGGAGGGCCTGGACGCTGACCGACGCCAGGCATGGGCGCAGGCTTTCGCGGCCACCGGGGCCAGTCAGTGCGGGTTCTGTACTCCCGGCATACTCATGCGACTGGCCGGTCTGGAGACCAAACGAGAGCTCGATGACCAGGCCGTGGGTCGGGCGCTGATGGCCCATCAGTGCCGTTGCACCGGTTGGCAGACCATCTTGGAAGCGGCCCGGATCGTGTCTCGCGAACCTGCCGCCCTCCCGCGAGACCTCGAGGCAGCGGCCCGTAGGGCGACCATCGAGGGAGACAGCCCCCAGCAGGTCGGGCCGGCGGTCGCACTCGGCCAGGGTGGCTTTGCCGACGACACCGCGCCTGGTGACGCGTTGGTGGCGGTACTCGACGCGGAGGGAGACTGGGCGGTGGGCGAGACACTGGCGGCGGCCAGGGCCAGGGCCGGCAAGGTTCAGGGCCGGAGGAGCACGGTAGGCCTGCACCATCCCCTGGAGCTGCCTCCGGGATCCTGGGATCTCTGCCTGCGCACCACCTGGGTCGAGCCCGCCTATCTCGAGACCGACGCTTCGTGGTGCCGGCCGGGGGGGGAGCCGGCCCCCGCCCTGGCCAACGGCGGGGCCTTTGGCGCCAAGCTGGCCTCGGCTGCGCCGGCCGCCGCTCGCCGCCTGGCCGGCGAGACCGGCCGACCGGTTCGAGTAGTGCTCTCTCGTGAGGATGTCGTGCGTCGCGGGCCCAAGCGACCGCCAATGGCAGCGGGGGTGAGAGCCGACGGGACCGGGATCATGCGGGTGGCGCGTACGCCCGGGATCGCCGCCGCCGTGGCCCGAAGCGCCCCTGGGGTGCTGGTCGAGGAGGTCGACGTGGTCGGGCCACCCACCTCGGCCACCATCCGCGGGGCGGGATGGGCCGAGGCCCTCGTGCTGCGGGCGGCCGCCGCCAGGCTGAGCCAGGACACGGGGCCGATCGGTGTCACCGCCCCCTCGGGGGGGCAGGCTGAGGCGTGGGTGGCCGAGGACTGTGTGCGGGTGAGGGTATCTTGTGGAAATCCTCTGGATGAGGTGATCCTGCGCTCCTACTGCATCGGGGCAGCCCACATGGCCATGGGGTGGGTCCGTTCGGAGGGGATCGCAGTGGACCCGGTGACTGGCGCTCCCCAGGACTTGACCATCCGGTCGTTCGGCATCCTGGGGGCCAGCCAGATGCCGAGGGTGGAGGTGGAGGTGGTCGACGGCGACGGGCCGCCGGTGAATGGGTCGGACGCCGTCCTGGCGGCGGTGGCGGCGGCCGTCTGGGTGCACGATGGGCTGGCGGGAGAGTGGCCGACCGCTCGGACCGGCCAGCCGGGAGGGATGCCATGAGCAGGCCAGTGGGCCCGTACACGCCCCTCGTGCGAGCCGGTGAGTGGCTCGTCTGCTCAGGTCAGCTGGGCCTGCGGGCGGGGGAGTTGGTCGCCGGGGTGGCGGCTCAGGTGACGCAGGCGGTGGCCAACCTGGAGGCGTTGCTGGCCGGGGAAGGTGCCAGTCTGGCCGACGTGGTCAAGACCACCGTCTTCCTGGCCGACATCGACGACTACCAGGTGATGAACCAGGCTTACACCGCTGCCTTCGGAGACCACCGTCCGGCCCGGTCGGCAGTGGCGGTGGCAGGCCTGCCCCTCGGCGCCCTGGTGGAGGTGGAGGCCTGGGCCCGCCCGGGAGGCGGGCCGGAGGCCTGGGCCCGTCCCGGGGTCAGAGCTTCCAGCGAGGCTGGCCGAACCGATAGCCCACCGACCTGACCGTTTGGATCAGGGCAGCGTGCTCTTCGCCGAACTTGGCTCGCAGCCGGCGCACGTGAACATCGACGGTGCGTGCCCCCCCAAAGTACTCGTATCCCCATACCCGGCTGAGCAGGGTCTCCCGGGTGAAGACCTTGCCCGGCCGAGTGGCCAGGAACCGGAGCAACTCGTACTCCATGAAGGTCAGGTCCAGGGGTCGACCGGCCATCGCCGCCTGGTAGGTCTCCAGGTCGATCACCAGGGGACCGTGCTCGACCAGCTCCGGCCGGGTGCCGCGTCCCGTCCTCCAAAAGAGATGAGCCAACCTGGCTGACAACTCGGCGGCCACGTACGGGGCCACGCAGAAGTCGTCGAACAGGTCCTCCCGCAGATCGAGCTCTCCCAGCATGGGTCGGCTGATGACCAGCAGGACCGGCTTGAGGGGATCGTCACCCTTGCGCAGGGCCCGGCACAGGGCGAAGCCCGTCTCGGCGCCGTCCTCCCCGTCACCATCTGTGGCTCCCGCACAGATGACGGCACCCGACCACCCTCCGTCAGGCTCATCGGCAGCCGCCTGCTCGGGACTGGACACCGACAGCCACGGGTACTCGGCCTGGTCCAGCCCCTGTGTCAGGGCGGGCGGGGGTGGGTCGGGAAAGACGAGCAGGGGTTCCATGACTCCAGGTTCGGGACTCTAGGTTCGGGACTTGGGGTTAGGGACTTGGGTCCGGGACTTGGGGTCCGGGTTACTTACCGGCTGACATATGGGTTCGGACGACCCGTTACAGGCGGGGCAGGTAACGGTCCAGCTCGAACTGGCTCACCTGGGCCTTGTAGTCGGCCCACTCGGCCCGCTTGTTGCGGATGAACCATCCGAAGACGTGTTCTCCCAGGGCCTGGGCCACCAGCTCGGAGCGGGCCATCACATCCACCGCGTCGTTGAGACTCCCGGGCAGCGAGCGGATTCCCTCGGATGCCAGCTCTTCGGGGGTCATGGCGTAGAGGTTGGCCCCGGCCTCGGGCGGGAGCTCGTAACCCTCGGAGATGCCCTTCATCCCGGCCGTGAGGATCACCGCGAAGGCCAGGTAGGGATTACAGGCCGGATCGGGCGCCCGGTACTCGACCCGAGTCGAGTCGACCTTGCCGTGCTTCACGATCGGGACCCTTACCAGGGCCGAGCGGTTGTTGACGGCCCACGAGACATGGACCGGGGCCTCGTAGCCGACCACCAGGCGCTTGTAGGAGTTGACCCACTGGTTGGTCACCGCGGTGATCTCGCCGGCGTGATGGAGCAAGCCGGCGATGAACCCCTTGGCTGTCTTGGACAACCCGTGCTCGTCCCCAGGGTCACAGAAGGCGTTGGTGTCCCCCTCGAAGAGCGAGAAATGGGTGTGCATGCCCGAGCCCTGGACCCCGGCCAGCGGCTTGGGCATGAAGCTGGCGTAGACGCCCCTCTCCTGGGCGATCTCCTTGACCACCAGGCGGGTGGTCATCACCGCGTCGGCCATGGTCAGGGCATCGGTGTAGCGAAGGTCGATCTCATGCTGGCTGGGGGCGTCCTCGTGCTGGGCGTACTCCACCGGGATGCCCATGTCCTCCAGGGTGAGCACCGTCCGCTTGCGCAGGTCGCCGGCCAGGTCGGCCACCGTCAGCTCGAAATACGAGCCGGAGTCGATGGGCCGGGGGCCATGGCTCGGCTCGGCCTCGGCGAAGTAGAAGTACTCCACCTCGGGCGCGGCGTAGAAGGAGAAGCCCCTCTCCTTGGCCGCGTCCAGGGCTCGGCGCAGGACCTGGCGGGGACAGCCCTCGAAGGGACTGCCGTCCAGGTAGGAGATGTCGCAAAAGACCCGCGCCACCGGGGCGTCGTCCCTCCATGGCAGGAGCTGGAAGGTCTTGGCGTCCGGGCGGGCCAGGACGTCGCTCTCCTGGACCCGGCTGAAGCCCTCGATGGCCGAGCCGTCGAAGGTCATGCCCTCCTCCAGGGCATTCTCGAGCTCGGCCGGCGTGATGCTGAACGACTTGGCCGTGCCCAGCACGTCGGTGAACCACAGCTGGACGAAGCGGACTCCGCGTTCCTCGACCGTCCTCAGCACGTACTCCTGCTGGCTCTGCATTTGATGCCTTCCCCTCGCGGTAGTGCGCTGGCCAGCCCCCTTTGTGTCGTAGCGCTTGGGTGTGGGAGAGCCGCCGCACTAGTGTCGCAGACGCCAGCCGCTCCCCGGGCCGCTTCACAGGGTGTTCACACACCAGCAACGGGCCGGAAATCGCAAAGAGTCAGGCTGGCCGACCACCAAGACCCATTCTCGAGGAGGAAACAGTGCAGCAACGCACGCCAGCCGAGGTACTCCGCCTGGCCCAGGACGAGGGTATCGAGATCGTGGACCTGCGGTTCTGTGACCTTCCCGGCCTGACCCAGCACTTCTCGGTGCCTTTCCATCAGCTCACCGAGGATGTCTTCGAGGAGGGCTTCGGCTTCGACGGCTCGTCCATCCGGGGCTTCCAGGAGATCCAGGAGTCGGACATGATCCTGCTGCCGGATCCCAACACGGTGGTGGTGGACCCCTTTCGCCAGCACCCCACCCTCAACCTCAACTGCTTCGTCCACGACCCCATCACCGGAGAGAGCTACTCGCGCGACCCGCGCTACGTGGCCAAGAAGGCAGAGGCGTACCTGGCCACGACGGGGATCGCCGATACGGCATATTTTGGCCCCGAGGCCGAGTTCTTCATCTTCGACGACGTGCGCTTCGCCCAGGATCAGCGGTCGGCCTCCTACTCGGTGGACTCGGTGGAGGGCATCTGGAACTCCGGCAAGGACGAGGGCCCCAACCTCGGGTTCAAGCCGAGGTACAAGGAGGGCTACTTCCCGGTGCCGCCCATGGACCACTTCCAGGACCTGCGCTCGGAGATGATCCTCACCATGGAGCGCCTGGGGATCGAGATCGAGGTCCAGCACCACGAGGTGGGCACCGGTGGCCAGGCCGAGATCGACATGCGCTTCGACACGTTGCTGTCCATGGCCGACAAGCTGATGCTCTACAAGTACGTGGTCAAGAACGTGGCCCGCAATGCCGGCCACACGGCCACGTTCATGCCCAAGCCCTTGTTCCAGGACAACGGCTCGGGCATGCACTGCCACCAGTCCCTGTGGCGGGGTGGCGACCCGCTCTTCTACGCCGAAACCGGCTACGCCGGCCTTTCCGACCTCGGTCGGTGGTACATCGGGGGCCTGTTGCGCCATGCCCCGGCGGTGCTGGCCTTCGCCGCTCCCACCACCAACTCCTACAAGCGCCTGGTGCCGGGCTACGAGGCGCCGGTGAACCTGGTCTACTCCCAGCGCAACCGGTCGGCCTGCTGTCGGATCCCGCTGTACTCCAAGAGCCCCAAGGCCAAGCGGGTCGAGTTTCGCTGCCCGGACCCATCGTGCAATCCGTACCTGGCCTTCTCGGCCATGCTCATGGCCGGGCTGGATGGTGTGCAGAACCGCATCGAGCCGCCCGACCCGGTGGACAAGGACCTCTACGATCTCCCGCCCGAGGAACTGGCCCAGGTGCCCCAGGTCCCCGCTTCCCTGGACGAGGCGCTCCTGGCCCTGGAGTCCGACCAGGACTTCCTGCTGGCCGGCGGTGTCTTCACCGACGACCTGATCCAGACCTGGATCTCGTACAAGCGCCTGCACGAGATCGACGAGGTCCGCCTGCGCCCCCACCCGTGGGAGTTCATGCTCTACTACGACATCTAGTTTTTAGGATGACGAACTCAACCCTGGCGTCCGGTTTAGCTGCCGGTTCCAATGGCTACAATTTCGGCTAACGAGCTGCGCACCTGCGTCAGCCGGCTCCATAGGGACGAGGACCACATATCAATGCAGGAAAACAGCGACGTCATCGAGCGTATCCACGCCCTGGAGACAGCTCAAGCGACCCAGGCTGCGACCGCAGCAGGAGCTCAAGCGACCCAGGCTGCGACCGTAGCGGGAGCGCAAGCCACCGCGGCCGCTACCCAGGCAGGGGCGGCAGCGGCGACTGTGGCAGCTCAAGCGGGCACTTTGGCGACCATGGTTGCCGGAGCGGCCGGTTTCATCGTCGGCATCTTTTTGGGCTTGGCCATCGCCAAGTACTAACCAGCCCACCAAGGGCGCGGCCCGTACCGGGTTGGTGACACGGGGAGATACTGCCCAGGTCTAGAACGTGTCTAGAAATGATGCTTTCCCGATCTCAACAGAACGCGCCAGTTGCGCATCTAGTTCCGAGTCGTCAGCAACAGGTCTTGGCCGGGGCGCCCTTGTGGGCCACGACGGTCACCGAGCGGAACTCGATCCCCTCGACCACCCGCCAGGGTGCTTCGTCGCGCTTGTCGAGGGTGACGCGGCCCAACCCCGCTGCCTCGAAGGCGCCCAGGAAAGCCTGTTCCTGGAAGGCTCCGGAGATGCAACCACTCCATAGCTCAGGATCCTGGCGGAGGACGTCCGGAACCTCCACATCGCTCACGATGTCCGATATCACGGCTCGGCCGCCTGTTCTGAGCACACGGAAAATCTCGGAGAACAGGGCCGTCTTGTGCTCGGTGGCCACCAGGTTGAGCACGCAGTTGGAGACCACGGCGTCCACCGATGCATCGCTGACGAGGGGAGACGAGGCCCTGAGGCGGGAGGTCTCGGCTTCCAGGGCGGTCACTCCCGCCAGGTCGCCGACCTGGTGCCGGCCCAACCAGGTCTCCAGCGCCTCCACGTCCAGGCTCAGGTCCTGTATACGGCCTTTGCGAAATATGACGTTGGCGTAGCCCAGGGCCTCGGCCACTCGGGGCCGGCTGCGCCGGGCCAGAGCCAGCATCTCGTCGTTGATGTCCACGCCGATGACTGCACCATGCGGGCCGACGACCTGGGAGGCGATGAAGCAGATCTTGCCGCCGCCACAGCCCAGATCGAGGACGGTCTCCCCTGGGCGCAGGTAGTTCGACGGATCGCCGCAGCCGTAGTCGCGGTCGAGGACCTCCTGGGGGATGGCCCGCAGATAGCGGGGGTCGTAGTCGACGGCGCAGCAAAGGTCCGGTTGGACCTCATTGGCGCCGGCGCTGTAGCGCTCGGCGACGGCTTGCTCGACGCTGGCGGGGTTGGAGGGAAGGGTCAAAATTGCCTTCTGGATCTGGTGCCGTTGATAGTCACTTGCATGCGGCGGCGGGACGATGCTTTACTCACCCTGATTCTCGACTGGGCGGAGGTGCAGTGCAAGTCACAGATTCGGTCTCAGCAACGCTGGCTCCGGTGGCCGAGACGACCACCCGCTCGATCCGGCGCCGGATCGTCATGCTGGCATCAGTTGGCTTGTTCTTGTCGGTATACAACAACGGGCTCCAGTCTCAGCCGGTCATGTTGGGCCCGTGCCGATGAGGTGGCCGAAGATGTAGGGCGCAGCCGCCCCTCCGGCTTCGGAGATGGCGAAGAAGAAGGAGATGGCCTGGCCCGCGGCTCCGAGAAAGATCCCACTCACCGTGAGGTAGGCCGACGAGGCGCCGGCCGAGGCGAAGAAGAAGATCACGCACCAGAACATGGTCTGGGTCAGCGCGGTGAGCGCTCCCTGTCGAACAGCGCGGCGGATATGGCCAGCAGGACGGCCGACATGCTGAGGTGAGGGTGATCATCTTGCGCCGGCCCCCGTGTCGAACAGGGCCCGATGATCAGCGGGCCGGGGTTGCCGGCCGCGAAGGCCAAGAGGTAATAGCCGGTCTGGTCGGAGGCGACATCGTAGAAATTGGCCAGCACCAAGGCATAGGAAGAAGAAAATGGCATTGTTCGAGAAGGCCTGGGTGGCCATCATGGAGAATCCCAGGAAGGACCGGGCCGGGTAGTCCGCCCCCGCCGATCCGGTCCCCACCGAGACCGGAAACGCGCCGGCTAGACCAGCGGCTACCGGTCAGGTATAGTTCGACGTCCGGGCTCGCCCGGGCAGCTTCCGAGGTCTGTGTATCGAAGTCTGTGAGAGCCCTGCTGGTCGGGGGACCTCACAGCACAGCCCCAACGAGTGCTCCGCACCGGCTTGCCCGGGCAGAGCGCTGATGTGCGGAGCGCGTATTTTTGGGACAGACAGTGGTTCGTGGACGAGCCCGACAGGAACAGGTGCTGGACTATGGCAACCAAGGCGATCGTCGGCGAGAAGGTCGGCATGACCCAGATCTGGGACAGCCAGAACCGTGCTGTGGCGGTGACCGTTCTGCGGGTCGCGCCGGTGCGGGTGGTCCAGATCAAGGCACCCGAGCGGGACGGTTACTCGGCTGTCCAGGTCACCTATGGCTGGCGTCGGCCCGGAGCCCTCAACAAGGCCGAGGCCGGTCACTTCTCCAAGGCGGGGACCGAGCCGGGAAAGCGGTTGGTGGAGCTGCGCCTGGATGACATCAGCGGCTACACCGTGGGCCAGGAGCTGGGAGCCGGGTTGCTGGCCGAGGGTCAGCGGGTGGACGTGACCGCCGTCAGCAAGGGCAAGGGCTTCGCCGGGTCGGTCAAGCGCCACAATTTCAAGGGCCAGGGAGCGTCCCACGGCAACCACAAGAAGCACCGGGCACCTGGTGCCATCGGCGCCTGCGCCACGCCGGCCCGGGTGTTCAAGGGCACTCGGATGGCCGGTCAGATGGGCGCCGCCCGGGTGACCACCCTCAACCTGGAGGTGGTGAGCTCCGACCCCGATCGTGAGCTGATCCTCCTGCGGGGCGCCGTTCCGGGCCCCCGAGGGGGCATGGTGATCGTCAGGGATGCCATCAAGGGCTCCTCCAACGAACGCTCCGCCAACGCACGGTCCGACCCGGCGGTGGCATCGTGAGCCTCGGCACCCGACCTGACCCGGTGGCCCGGCAGGTCACCCGCCGCCGAGCTGACGGGTCAGACGCCGGCCCGGTCGATCTTGACCCGGCGACGTTTGGCATCTCCCCCAACGTGGCGGCCATGCACCAGGTGGTCACCGCCCAGCTGGCAGCGGCCCGGTCAGGCACCCAGAGCACCCTGACCCGGGCCGAGGTCCGCGGCGGAGGCAGCAAGCCTTACCGTCAGAAGGGGACCGGCCGAGCCCGTCAGGGATCGATCCGCGCACCCCATTGGGTCGGAGGAGGAGTGGCGCTCGGGCCCAAGCCCCGTGACTACCGCCAGCGGACCCCCAAGAAGCTGGTGCGCCTGGGCCTGTGCTCGGCGCTGTCCGACCGGGCCGGCGAGGGGCGGGTCATGGTGGTCGAGCGCTGGCCGTTCGCCCAACCCCGGACCAAGGACGCCCTGGCTGCCCTGGGCGCCCTGGGACTCACGGGGCGGGTGCTGATCGTGATGGGGCCGCAGGATGTGGTGGCTGAGCGCTGTTTTGCGAACCTGACCGAGGTGCAGCTGATCCGGGTCGGGGAGCTCAACACCTATGACGTGTTGTGCTGTGACTGGATCGTCTTCAGCGATGCCACCCTTCCGGGGGCTAAGACCTCCGACCCCGGAGCGTCTGCCGTCGAGCCCGAGCCCGAGCCCGCAGCCGTCGAGCCCGAACCCCAGCCTCAGCCCGCAACGCCGCTCACGCCAGCTGAGGCGGCCCTCTGATGGACGCTCGGACGGTCATCGTCAAGCCGGTCGTGTCCGAGAAGTCCTACGCTTTGCTGGACGCCAACGTCTACACCTTCGTGGTCCACCCCAAGTCGACCAAGCTCGACGTGCGCCTCGCGGTGGAATCAATCTTTGGAGTCAGGGTTCGCAAGGTCAACACGCTCAACCGGCAGGGCAAGCGCAAGCGCAACCGCCGGCAATCGACCTTTGGACGCCGGCCCAACACCAAGCGAGCCATCGTGACGCTGGCCGAAGGCGACACCATCGATCTGTTCGAGAAGTAGAGGTACAGCCGATGCCCCTCCGCAAGCGCAAGCCCACCAGCGCCGGTAGGCGGTTCCAGACCGTCTCGGACTTCTCAGACATCACCTCCGACCGCCCGGAGCGGTCACTGTTGGTCCCCAAGCCCAGCACCGGCGGGCGCAACTCCCACGGCCGCAAGACAGCCCGCCATCGGGGAGGCGGTCACAAGCGACAGTACCGACTGATCGACTTTCGCCGGGACAAGGATGGTGTCCCGGCCAAGGTGGCCACCATCGAGTACGACCCCAACCGCAACGCCCGGATTGCCCTGTTGCACTATGCCGACGGGGAGAAGCGCTACATCCTGGCCCCGGCGCGGGTCAAGGTGGGCGATGTGCTCCAGAGCGGGCAGGGTGCTGACATCCGACCCGGTAATTCCCTGCCGCTGCGTTATGTACCGGTGGGCTCGGTCATCCACAATGTCGAGCTCCAGCCGGGAGGTGGCGGCAAGCTGGCCCGAGGGGCAGGCATGAGCATCCAACTGGTGGCCAAGGAAGGCCATTTTGCCACCCTGCGCCTGCCGTCCACCGAGATGCGCCGGGTGTCCATCGACTGCCGAGGCACCCTGGGTGAAGTCGGCAATGCCGAGGCCGAGCTGATCTCGGTGGGCAAAGCCGGGCGCAATCGCTGGAAGGGTGTCCGCCCCCAGACACGAGGCGTGGCCATGAACCCCGTCGACCACCCGCTGGGAGGCGGAGAGGGCAAATCGTCCGGCGGCCGTCACCCAGTCTCGCCCTGGGGCCGGCCGGAGGGTCGCACCCGGGCCCGCAACAAGGCTTCTGACCAGTTGATCGTTCGCCGACGCCGCACCCGCGGCGCCCGCCGCTAGGAGATACGGCCATGCCGCGCAGCCTCAAGAAGGGGCCATTCGTCGATGACCACCTACTCAAGAAGGTGGATGGGCTCAACTCTCGCAACGAGAAGCGGGTCATCAAGACCTGGTCGAGACGGTCCACCATCATCCCCGACATGGCCGGGCACACCATTGCCGTCCACGATGGTCGCAAGCACGTGCCCGTCTACATAACGGAGTCGATGGTGGGTCACAAGCTGGGCGAGTTCGCACCGACGCGCACATTTCGCTACCACGCCGGCCAGGAGCGGGCGGGGAGGCGTTAGGCGTGACCGGCATCAAGACCAACGAGCGCCCGGGGACTCGGGCGGTGCTGCGTCACAGTCGGATGTCGGCCACCAAGGCGCGCCGGGTGCTCGACCTGATTCGCGGCCAAGAGGTTGGTCGGGCCGCCGAGATCCTGCGGTTCTGCGAACGCGATGCGGCCCTTGCGGTGGGCAAGCTGCTGGCCTCAGCAGTGGCCAATGCCGAGCACAACGACAGCCTGGTGCCCGACGATCTGTTCGTGTCCGCCTGCTTCGCGGACGAGGGGACCACGATCAAGCGTTGGCGACCCAGGGCCAGGGGGCGGGCGACCCGAATCCGCAAGCGGAGCTGCCACATCACCGTCATCGTGGGGCGACTGCCAGACGATCGCCTGGGCCGACGACGCAGGCGCCAGGCGGCCGACGCCGCTGCTCTACGAGCCCAGCGGGTGGCCGGCGGTCGCCGAGGCGGGCGCCGGGAACGGACCGGCCGAGACGAGCCCGCAGCGGCCGCCGTGCCGGTCGAGGCAGCGCCGCCGGTGGTGCCGGTCGAGGGAGCAGCGCCGGTCGAGGGAGCAGCGCCGCCGGTGGCGGTCGAGCCAGTGGAGACCGGAGACTCCGGTGGCTCTGTTGAGGAGACCGGCTCTGTTGATGAGACCGACTCTGTTGATGAGACCGGCGATGAGGGAACGAGGGCGTAATGGGCCAGAAGGTCAACCCCTATGGGTTCAGGCTGGGAATCACTACCGACTGGAAGTCGCGCTGGTTCGATGACCGCGGCTACCAGGACTCGGTGATCGAGGACTGGAAGATACGCCACTACCTCATGTCTCAGCTGGAGTCGGCAGCCGTCAGCCGGATCGAGGTGGAGCGCACACGTGACCGGCTGCGGATCGACGTCCACACCGCCCGCCCGGGGATTGTGATCGGCCGGCGAGGTGCGGAGGCCGATCGGTTGCGGACCGAGCTGGCCCGCATCACCTCCAATCCCAAGGTGCAGCTCAACATCCAGGAGATCAAGCAACCCGAGCTGGACGCGGCCCTGATCGCCCAGGGGATCGCCGACCAACTGGTGCGCCGAATCAGTTTTCGTCGGGCCATGAAGCGAGCCCTGCAGACGGTGCAGAAGGCTGGCGGGCAGGGCATCCGGGTCCAGTGCTCAGGTCGCCTGGGTGGCTCGGAGATGGCCCGCAAGGAGGCCTACCGAGAGGGCCGGGTTCCTCTGCACACTCTGAGGGCCGACATCGACTACGGCTTTCGCGAGGCCAAGACCACCTTTGGCCGTATCGGGGTGAAGGTCTGGATCTACAAGGGCGACATCCTTCCCTACCGGACCTCCGCCGATGACAAGATCAGTCGAGAGGCGGCCATGGCGGTGGGCGAGACCTCGGGTCAGGGGCGCCCCAGGCGGGTGGTCTCGGCCGGCGGTGGTCGTCGGCGCCCCGAGCTGGGCGAGCCCGGAGCACCGCTGGAGGCTGCTCCGGACCAGCTGGCCGGGGAGCCGGTGGCCGAGCCGGCGGAGGCTGGCACACCGACGCCGGGCACCGCCGAGGGCGATCCGCTGGAGCGACTCCTGGCCGAGGAAGAGGAAATCGAGCGGCGAACCCGGGAAGCGCACCACGAGACGCCCCATTTTCGACGGGAGGCTGACTGAGGTGCTCATGCCTCGCAAGGTCAGGCATCGCAAGCAGCACCGGGGCCGCCTCACCGGTATGGCCAAGGGTGGCAGCGCGGTGGCCTTTGGTGACTACGGCGTGCAAGCTCTCGAGCCGGGGTGGGTGACCGCCCGACAGATCGAGGCGGCCCGGATTGCAATGACCCGCCACGTCCGCCGAGGCGGCAAGGTGTGGATCCGCGTGTTCCCGGACAAGCCGGTGACCCAAAAGCCGGCCGAGACCAGGATGGGGTCGGGCAAGGGCAACCCGGAGCACTGGGTGGCGGTGGTCCGCCCTGGCCGCATCCTGTTCGAGCTGGCCGGTGTCGGGGAGGACCTGGCTCGGCCGGCCATGGAGCGGGCCATTCAGAAGCTTCCGATCAAGGCGCGCTTCGTGGTGAGGGCCGGAGTGGGCGAGAGCGAGGTGAGCCCGTGACGACCAAGATGGATGAGCTCATGGGCATGGACGACGACGAGCTGGAGACCCGCTTGGGCGAGGCCAGCCAGGAGTTGTTCAACCTGCGCTTCCAGGTGGTCACTGGCCAACTCGACAACACTGCACGGATCACCCACGTGCGCAGGGACATTGCCCGGGTCAAGACGCTGCTGCGGGCCCGGGCGATCGAGGGGGACGCATCACCCGAGGTCGAGAACGAGCAGCTCCATCCGGCGCCTGACGACGAGGAAGAGCGATGAGTGAGCAACCAAGCGACCAGGGGTCAATGAGCCGTGAGGATGCCAGCCGCGTCAACCGGCGCAAGGCCCGGGAGGGGGTCGTGACGTCCGATGGCATGGACAAGACGGTGGTGGTCGAGGTGATCGAACGGGTCCGGCACCGCCGGTACGCCAAGACCGTCCAGCGGACCAAGCGCCTGCACGCTCACGACGAGTCCAACCAGGCCAGGAAGGGCGACCGGGTCAGGGTGGCGGAGACCCGGCCGTTGTCCAAGCTGAAGCGCTGGCGGCTGGTGGAGATCCTGGAGCGAGCCCGATGATCCAGCAGGAGTCCCGCCTGCGGGTGGCCGACAACTCCGGAGCCAAGGAGGTTCTCTGCATCAAGGTGCTGGGCGGTTCCCGACGCCGGTACGCCAGCATCGGGGACATCTTCGTGGCCACGGTGAAAGACGCCATCCCGGGAGCTGCGGTGAAGCGGGGTGATGTGGTCCGCTGCGTAGTGGTGAGGACCAAGAAGGAGAAGAGGCGTCCTGATGGCAGCTACATCCGGTTTGACGAGAACGCGGCAGTGCTGATCAACGACGCGCTCCAGCCGCGGGGTACACGAATCTTTGGGCCGGTCGGACGAGAGCTGCGAGACAAGCGCTTCATGCGGATCGTCTCGCTGGCCCCGGAGGTGCTGTAGTGGGACGCCAGGTGGCCAAGATGCGCCTGCGCAAGGGCGATCGGGTCCGGGTGCTGTCGGGCAAGGACCGGGGCAAGGAAGGCGAGATCATGAGGTCCCTGCCGGCCGCCGGCAAGGTGATCGTCGACGGCGTGAACGTGGCCAAGCGCCATACCCGGGCGGCCCGGGCAACCATGCAAGGGGGGATCATCGACAAGGACATGCCGGTACCGGCATCCACGGTGGCCATCTTGTGCCCGCAGTGTGGTCCGACCCGCATCGGTGTACAGATCGACGATCAAGGGCGCAAGGTGCGCATATGTCGCAAGTGTGGGGCTGAACTGTGAGCAGCACCGCCGCCAGCACGGGGACGCCCGCCACCAAGCGCGCTGGCGCCAAGCAGGCTGGCGCCAAGCAGGCTGGCGCCAAGCAGGCTGGCGTCAAGGCGCCGCCCCGGCTCAAGGAGCGCTACCGGGCCGAGCTGCGGGAACGCCTCAAGGACGAGCTGGGCCTAGGCAACATCATGGAGGTGCCGCGTCTGACAAAGATCGTGCTCAACATGGGCGTGGGTCGGGCCACCCAGCAGCAGTCACTGCTGGAGGGCGCAGTACGCGACCTCCAGGTAATCACCGGCCAGAAGCCGCTGGTGACCAAGGCCAGGCGCTCGATCGCCAACTTCAAGCTGAGAGAGGGAAATGCCATCGGCGCCAAGGTGACTCTGAGGGGTGACCGAATGTGGGAGTTCTTCGACCGGCTGGTCAGCCTGGCCATTCCCCGAGTGCGCGACTTTCGAGGGTTGCCGGCGACGTCGTTCGACGGCAAGGGCAACTACACGTTTGGCGTCACCGAGCAGCTCATATTCCCGGAGATCGATTACGACCAGGTGGATGTGACCCGAGGGATGGACGTCACCATCGTCACCACCGCACGCACCGATGGTGAGGGCCGGGCCCTGCTCGGCGCCTTCGGTTTCCCGTTCCGCCGTGAAGAGAGTGGTAGAGCCTGATGGCCAAGAAGGCGCTGGTGGAAAAGCAGCAGCACAAGCCCAAGTTCAAGGTGCGGGGTTACACCCGGTGCCGGCGCTGCGGACGGCCCCGAGCGGTTATCCGCAAGTTCGGCCTGTGCCGAATTTGCCTGCGCGAGATGATCCACAACGGCGAGGTGCCCGGCGTCACGAAGGCCAGCTGGTGAGGGGCCAGCTGGTGAGAGGAGGCCGCCCATGACCATGACCGATCCCATTGCCGACATGCTCACCCGGATTCGCAACGCCAACGTGGCCATGCACGATACGGTGCGTATGCCTGGTTCCAAGCTGAAGGAGTCGTTGGCCACCATCTTGGAGCGAGAGGGTTACATCGACGGCTTCCGCACCGCTGAGGACCCGGGACGTCCTGGACGAGTCCTGGAGATCACCATGAAGTACACCGACGACCGAGGCAGGACGATCTCGGGTCTGCGGCGCGTGTCCAAGCCGGGATTACGGGTGTACACCCGCGCTGATCGCCTGCCTCGGGTGCTCGGGGGCTTGGGGGTGGCCATCCTGTCCACCAGCCAGGGCCTGATGACCGACCGTGAAGCTCGCCAACGGCGGACCGGCGGCGAGATCCTCTGCTTCGTATGGTGAGCTCGATGGTGAGTTCGTATGGTGAGTTCGTATGGTGAGGGAGCACTGATGTCGCGAATCGGAAGGACACCCATTCCGGTGCCGGATGGGGTCGACGTGGCCCTCACCGGGCGGCGGGTCACCGTGCGCGGTCCCCGGGGGGCATTGACTCGGGGTCTCCCCGGGGAGATCACCGTGCGCCAAGAGGACTCGGTGCTGGTGGTCGAGCGGCCAGACGACCAACGCCACAACCGGGCCCTCCATGGTCTGACCCGGTCGCTGGTCAACAACATGGTCCTGGGAGTGACCTCCGGCTTTGCCAAGAACCTGGAGATCGTGGGCGTCGGCTACCGAGCCACGGCCAGGGATCCGGGGAACCTGGATCTGGCCCTGGGCTACAGCCACCCAGTCCGGGTGGAAGCGCCCGAGGGGATAACCTTCGAGGTCCCCAGCCCCACCCGCATCACGGTCCGAGGCATCGACAAGGAGCTGGTCGGCCAGGTGGCGGCCAACATCCGCAAGACCCGCAAGCCGGAGCCCTACAAGGGCAAGGGGATCCGCTACGCAGGCGAGGTCGTCCTGCGCAAGGCCGGAAAGGCAGCCAAGTAAAGATGACAACCCGCCAGCGAGCCCGCCCATGACCACCAGGAACCCAGCCCAGCTGCGCCAGCGTCGCCACGACCGGGTGCGCAAGAAGGTCGCCGGCACCCCCGAGCGGCCCCGCTTGGCGGTTTTTCGGTCCAATCGGCACATCACCGCCCAGGTGATAGATGATCTGCACGGCCGCACGCTGGCGGCTGCCTCGACCGTGGAGGCCGACCTGCGGGCCAACCCGACCGGCAACGCCGGAGCGGCAGCCGCAGTTGGGCACCTGGTGGCCGACCGGGCCCGCCAGGCGGGCATAGCCAAGGTGGTGTTCGATCGTGGTGGCTTCATGTACCACGGGCGGGTGGCGGCGGTGGCCGAGGCGGCCCGCCAGAGCGGTCTGGAGCTGTAGATGGCCGACAGTCAGTACGAAGAGCGCACCATCAAGGTGAACCGGGTGGCCAAGGTGGTCAAGGGGGGCCGACGGTTCTCATTTACCGCCCTCATGGTCATTGGGGACGGCAACGGCAAGGTGGGCCTGGGCTACGGCAAGGCCAAGGAGGCCGGTCTGGCCGTGCAAAAGGGAATCGAGGAAGCCAAGAAGAACCTGTTCGACGTGGCCCTGGCCGGTTCGACCATCACCCATACGGTACTGGGGGAGAGTGGGGCTGGCCGGGTGCTGCTCAAGCCGGCTGCACCCGGCACCGGCGTGATCGCCGGTGGAGCAGCCCGGTCCATCCTGGAGATGGCCGGTATCCACGACATCCTGGCCAAGTCTCTGGGCTCGTCCAACGGCATCAACGTGGCCCATGCCACTATCGCCGGGCTCAAGGATCTCAAGCGCCCTGACGAGGTGGCTCGTCTGCGAGGCAAGACGCCCGAGGAGGTGACTCCCGCTGGGTTGCTGCGCTCCTACCAGGAGCGCCAGCGGGGAAACCATTTTCCCCCGGCGGTGGCCTGACATGGCTGAGACTTCGCCCGGGCGGGCTCGCGGTGCCGGCCCGCCTCCCGGGCGGGCCACGGTCGACCGATTGGATCCGCCGATGGCGGGTGGTCGCCTCCAGGTGACGCAGGTACGCTCGTCCATCTCTACCAAGCCCAAGCACCGGGGTACCTTGCGAGCCCTGGGCCTTCGGCGGATCGGTGCCACCAACGACCTGCCCGATCGTCCTGAGATCAGGGGCATGATCGCCCGGGTCCCTCACCTGGTGGCGGTCAACGTCCGTCCGGCGCCCACTCCAGGCCCCAAGCATGCAGCCCCGGAGCGTGCAGCCCCGGAGCATGCAGGTCCCGAAGATGCAGATGGGAGGCAGTAGATGAAGATCCACGATCTGGCATCAGCGCCGGGTGCCACCCGGCCCCGGCGCCGGGTGGGCCGGGGCATCGCCGGCAAGGGCGGCAAGACCGCGGGACGGGGAACCAAGGGCCAAGCCGCCCGGGGCAGCATCAAGCCCGGCTTCGAGGGTGGTCAGCTACCCCTTACCCAACGGGTCCCCAAGCTGAAGGGCTTCACCAACCCATTCCGGGTGGAGTACCGGGTGGTCAATCTGGATGCGCTGGAAGCGATGGCCCACAAGACGGGGGAACAGGACACCGTCATAACCCCCGACAGCCTCCGGGCCCAAGGTTTGGTCCACAAGTCCGGGCTGGTCAAGGTGCTGGGGCGGGGCCAGCTGCACCGGGCTGTCCGGGTGGAGGCCCACGCCTTCTCGGCCTCGGCCGCGGCAGCCATCACTGCCGCAGGAGGTAGCGTGACCGTGATCCCGCCGCCATTCGGCAACGGTCGTCCGCCGGCCCGAGGCAACGCACTGACCAACCGCTAGGCCACCGCCATGCTCTCAAGCCTCACGAACATCTTCCGGGTGCCGGACCTGCGCAACAAGGTCCTGTTCACGTTGTTCATCATTGCCCTGTACCAACTCGGGGCCAACGTGCCGGTGCCCTTCATCGATCTGCACGCGGTCGCCCAATTGGAGCAGCAGGCCAAGGCAGGTGGGGTTCTGGGCTTTCTCAACCTCTTCTCCGGAGGGGCGCTCACCCGCTTCGCGGTGTTCGGGCTGGGGATCATGCCCTACATCACCAGTTCCATCATCATCCAGCTGCTGACGACGGTGATCCCCAAGCTGGAGGAATGGCGGGACCAGGGAGCGGTGGGCCAGCGCAAGCTGACCCAGGCCACCCGGTACCTCACCATCGGCCTGGCCGTCATGCAGTCGACCGGGCTGGCCTATGCGTTCCACGGGCGAGGCGGCGGGGTCCTCGGCACCAACTCCAGCATCGACCTGATCCCCCACTTCAACGTCCCCCGGGTGGCCCTCATCGTCATCACCCTCACTGCCGGTACGGCATTCGTGATGTGGCTGGGTGAGCTGATCACCCAGAGGGGGATCGGCCAAGGCATGTCCATCATCATCTTCGCCAACGTGGTTGCGGGCATCCCGGCGGGCGGGTCGGGCATCCTGGCCGAGGGTGGCTCCTTCGAGTTCGCCGCCATCGTGGCCCTGGCCCTCTTGCTGCTGGTGGCCATCGTGGCCGTCGAGCAGGGTCAGCGGCGGATACCCGTGACCTTTGCCAAGCGAGTCATGGGAAGGCGGATGTATGGAGGTCAGAGCACCTACATCCCCCTCAAGGTCAATCAGGCCGGCGTCATCCCCATCATCTTCGCCAGCTCCATGCTCTACATCCCGGTGCTGTTGTCCAACGTGGCACCCTGGCAGGCGCTGCGCCGCTTCATCAACAACGACCTGACCCAGCCGACCAGCTTTGTCTACATAGCCATCTATGGGCTGCTCATCATCGCCTTCACCTATTTCTACGTGGCCATCCAGTTCGATCCTCACCAGCAGGCGGACATCATTCGCAAGCAGGGTGGGTACATCCCCGGCATCCGTCCTGGGCCACCGACCGAGCGCTACCTGTCTGGCATCCTGCAGCGGATCACCCTGCCCGGTTCGGTTTTCCTGGCGGTGGTGGCCCTGCTCCCGTCGGTGGCCCTCTCCCTCTGGCACATCACGAGCTATCCGTTCTTTGGCACCACCCTTCTCATCGCAGTCGGGGTGGCACTGGAGACCATGAAGCAGATCGACAGCCAGCTGATGATGCGCAACTACGAGGGCTTCCTGAAATAGGTGGTACCGGGCAGCAGGCTCATCCTTCTCGGCAAGCAGGGCGCCGGGAAGGGCACGCAGTGCACGCGGCTGTCCCGCCATTACGTCGTGCCCCACATCTCGACCGGTGACATGTTCCGGGCGGCCCTCAAGTCCCGTTCCGAGCTCGGAAGCCGGGTGAAGCAGTACCTGGACGGTGGCGAGCTCATCCCCTACGAGATTGTCATGGAGGCGGTCGTCGAGCGCTTGGACCAGGACGACACCAAGGCCCGGGGCTTCGTGCTGGACGGCTTCCCACGAACCGTTCATCAGGCCGAGGCCCTGGCTGACATACTCGATCCGGTCCCAGTGGATCTGGTCATTGACTTGGCGGTCCCCACCCAGGTGGTGCTGAAGCGCCTGATGGCCCGCCGGGTGTGCAGCGACTGCGGTGCCAACTACAGCACCGACGTCCCTCCCAAGTTCGACTGGACCTGCGACAACTGCGGGGGCGAGGTCATCCAGAGAGACGATGACACCCGGGCGGCCATCCAGCGCCGCCTCGACCTCTACGAGCGGCGGACCGCTCCCCTGATCGCCTGGTACCAGGAGCGGGACCGGCTGGTGAAGGTCAGCGGCATGGGTCACCCGGACAAGGTGACCGACCGACTGGTCGAGGTCATCGACAAGCGTCGGGCGGCTGGCGGGCACCACGGGGCGTACCTCCGGTGAGGCGCAGCTCCGACGAGATCGCCAAGATGCGCAAAGCGGGCCGGGTGGTGGCCGAGATGCACGCCCGGATCCGGGCCGCGGCCCGGCCAGGAGTCACCACTGCCGCGCTCGACCTGGTGGGAAGGGAGGTCCTGGAGCGCAGGGGAGCAAAGTCCAACTTCTTGGATTACCACGGGTTCCCGGCTGTCATCTGCACCTCCCCCAACGACATGGTGGTGCACGGCATCCCCGGCCACTTCAGGCTGGAGGACGGCGACATCGTGTCCATCGACTGTGGCGCCATTATCGAAGGCTACCACGGCGACGCGGCCTTCACCATGCCCATCGGCCAGGTGAGCCACCAGGCGAGTGAGCTGATGAGAGTGGCCGAGGAGGGACTGTGGGCCGGGATCGCCCAGATGACTGACGGCAACCGCCTCAATCACATCGGCCGGGCGGTGGAAGAGGTGGCCGACCGGGCCGGGTTCTCGGTGGTGCGAGGATACGGGGGCCACGGTATTGGCACCGCCATGCACGAGGATCCCCACGTCCCCAACTACTGGCCGGGCCGACCGGGGCCAAAGCTACGGGTGGGCCACGTCCTGGCGGTCGAGCCCATGATCACCGCTGGGGGAGCGGAGACCCGCCAGCTGGATGACGGTTGGAGCGTCGTGACCGCCGACTCCAGCCTCTCGGCCCACGCCGAGCACACCATTGTCGTGACCGAACACGGCCCGGAGGTGCTGACCCTGCCCTGACCGGCCCTCTGCCCGCCAACTTGTCTCTGGTGCACCAACGTACTGCTATGCTCAGTGGTCGGCCCGCGAGCCCCCGGCAACTCCGGGCGATCCGGCCAGTTGTTCCCATCTTGTCAGACCCAGGAGGAGTACCTGCCCAAGCCCAAAGAGGATGCGATCGTGCTGGAGGGGACGGTCGTCGAACCGCTCCCCAACGCCATGTTCCGAGTGGAGCTCGAGAACGGGCACAAGGTTCTTGCCCACAGCTCGGGCAAGATGCGCATGCACCGTATCCGCATCCTCCCCGGTGACCGGGTCCAAGTGGAGATCACCCCCTACGACCTGACCAGGGGCCGCATCACCTACCGCTACAAGTGAGACGCACGCACTGCTCCGCAGGGGCAAAGGACCGAATCCTATGAAGGTAAGACCGAGCGTGAAGCCCATCTGCGAGAAGTGCAAGGTGATCCGCCGGCGCGGCCGGGTCATGGTGATATGCGCCAACCCCCGTCACAAGCAGCGGCAGGGCTGATCAGTGGCCCGTCTCGCCGGCGTCGACATTCCCCGGGAGAAGCGTCTCGAGATCTCCCTGACCTACGTCTACGGAGTGGGTCGCACCACTGCGCAGAAGGTGTGCCAGGCCACCTCCATCGACCCGGACACCCGGGTGCGGGACCTCACCGACGAGGAGGTCATCCGACTTCGGACGTGGATCGACGCCAACCTCAAGGTCGAGGGAGACCTGCGCCGGGACTTCGCCCAGGACATCAAGCGCAAGATGGAGATTGGCTCCTACCAGGGGATTCGCCATCGACGAGGCCTGCCGGTCCGGGGCCAGCGGACCCATACCAATGCCCGGACGCGCAAGGGTCCCAAGAAGACCGTTGCCGGAAAGAAGAAGGTGCGCAAGTGACCCCCTACGCCCACCCACGGCTGTCCGCCTGATGGCCAAGCCCAAGCCCGGAGGGCGCCGCCCCCGTCGCCGCGAGCGCAAGAACATCGCCTACGGCGTGGCCCACGTGAAGAGCTCGTTCAACAACACCATCATCTCCATCACCGATCCCCAGGGCAACGTGCTGGCCTGGGCATCGGCGGGCAACGTGGGGTTCAAGGGATCCCGCAAGTCGACTCCCTTCGCCGCCCAGCTGGCGGCCGAGGCCTGTGCCCGGCGAGCCATGGAGCATGGCGTGCGCAAGGTCGAGGTTCTGGTCAAGGGGCCAGGCTCGGGCCGAGAGACGGCCATCCGGTCTCTCACCACGGCGGGCATCGAGGTGGCTGGTATCAAGGACGTGACCCCGATCCCCCACAACGGTTGCCGTCCCAAGAAGCGGCGTCGGGTCTAGGTCATGGCTCGCTATACCGGACCCGTTTGCCGCCTCTGCCGACGCGAGAAGATGAAGCTGTTCCTCAAGGGGCCCAAGTGCGACTCGATGAAATGCCCCATCGAGCGGCGTCCCTATCCGCCCGGCGACCATGGTCGGGACCGGATGCGCCAGGGTTCGGAGTACCTGGCTCAGCTCCGGGAGAAGCAAAAGACACGCCGCATCTACGGTGTGCTCGAGCGGCAGTTCGTGAACCTGTACGAGGAGGCCACTCGCCAAGACGGCATAACCGGCGAGAACCTGCTTCGCATGCTCGAGCTGCGCCTCGACAACGTCTCCTTTCGGGCGGGCTGGGGAGCCAGCCGCTCCCAGGCTCGCCAGCTGGTACGCCACGGGCACGTACTGGTGAACCACAAGCGGGTCACCATTCCGAGCTATCGGGTACGCCAAGGCGACGTGGTTACCCTGGCGGAGGCTTCCCGCCAGCTCATTATCATCCGGCACAATGTCGACACCCTCGATCGCCAAGTACCGCCCTGGTTGGAGGCAGCAGCCGAGGGGTTCGAGGTCACGGTGCGGATACTGCCCCTGCGCGAGCACATCGACGTGCCCGTCCGGGAACAGCTCGTCATCGAGCTCTACTCGAAGTAACGACAGAAGCAAAGGAATAAAGCCATGCTCATCATTCAGCGACCGACCGTCGAGGTACTCGAGGAGGAGGAGAACGGCCGTCAGCGCTTTGCCATCGGCCCTCTCGATCCCGGCCTCGGGCACACCATCGGGAACTCCCTGCGCCGCGCCCTGCTGTCGGCCATCCCCGGTGCGGCTGTCACCCAGGCTCGCTTTGACGACGCCCTGCACGAGTTCACCACCCTGCATGGTGTGAAGGAAGATGTCACCGACATCATTCTCAACCTCAAGGACGCGGTGTTCATCGTCGAGGTGGACGAGCCGGTGACGATGCGACTCGACGTCCGGGGCCCGGCCGAGGTAAGTCTGGCCGACCTGGGGACAACCGCCGATGTGCAGGTGGTCAACGCCGACCTGCACCTGGCTACGGTCAATGCCGAAGGCCACCTGGCCATGGATGTCACGGTCGAGCGGGGCCGGGGCTACGTCTCGGCTGAGCGCAACAAGCGATCTTCGACCATTGGGGTGATCCCGGTGGACTCCATCTTCTCGCCGGTGCGCCGAGTCTCGTTCACCATCGAACCCACCAGGGTGGAACAGTCGACCAACTTCGACCTCTTGGTCATAGAGATCGAGACTGATGGTTCGGTCACTCCCCGCGAGGCCCTGGCGTCGGCTGGAGACACCTTGCGGTCCCTGTTCGGCTTGGTGTCTTCGCTGAGCGATTATCCGCGTGGGCTGGAGCTGGGCGACCTGGGGACCCTGGGCAGCGGATCACCCGACCTCGATCGACCGATCGAGGAGCTCAACCTGCCCGAGCGTCCCCGCAACTGCCTGAGGCGGGTCCAGGTGAACACCATCGGCGAGCTGGTCGAGCGGACCGGAGAGGACCTGCTGGCCATCACCAACTTCGGTCAGCGATCCCTGGACGAGGTCATCGCTGCCCTTGACGAGCGGGGCCTGTCCCTGCGGGCTGGGCCCGAGTAATGCCCGGGACCCCCAAGAAGGGACGCCGGCTGGGTGCCGACTCCGCCCACCACAAGGCCATGCTGGCCAACCTGGTGGCCTCCTTGGTGGCGGCCGAGGCCCTGGTGACCACCGAGGCCAAGGCCAAGACCATGCGCCCGGTGGCCGAGAAGATAATCACCAAGGCCAAGCTGGGCGGCGTCCACCGCCAGCGCCAGGTGGTGTCCTTCCTGCGGGACAAGGACATGGCCAACAAGCTTTTCGAGGAGATCGGGCCCCGCTATGCCGATCGGCCGGGCGGCTACACCCGCATCCTCAAGCTGGGTCCCCGCCATGGGGACAACGCGCCCATGGCCCGTATCGAACTGGTCTAGCCTGTCCGAGCTTTCCGGGCGCGAGCTCTCCCGACCTGAGCGCTCCCGACCTGAGCGCTCCCGACCTGAGCCCCGGGCGGTTCGGGTCCGCATGGTGCTGGCTTACCGGGGTGACGGCTTCTGTGGCTTTGCCGCCCAGCCCGGCCTGCGCACGGTGGCCGGTGAGCTGGCCGGCGCCATAGCCAAGGTGGTGGGCCACGAGGTACACCTGGTCTGCGCCGGGCGAACCGACGCCGGAGTCCACGCCTGGGGTCAGGTGGTCCATTTCGATCTGGCTCCGCCTGTCGATCTGGCTCCGCCTGTCGATCTGGCTGCCCTGGCCAGGTCGTGCACCAAGATGCTGGCACCGGCCATCGTGGTCCGCTCGGCGGAGGTGGCCCCACCCGGCTTCGATGCTCGGCGCTCCGCCCTGGCTCGGCGCTACCGGTACACCATCCACAACTTGGCGGTACCTGACCCCTTTCTGGCCGGCCTGGCCTGGCACGTGGAGGAGCCGCTGGACTTGCGAGCCATGCAGAACGCCACCGATCCCTTCCTCGGCCAGCACGATTTCTCCGCGCTGTGCCGACGTCCCCCGGACCGTCCGACGGGACCTGTCATCCGGCGGGTGCTGGACGCTCGCTGGTCAAGAGCAGGCAACCAGGTCCTGCGCTTCGAAGTGGAGGCTGAGTCCTTCTGCCATCAGATGGTGAGATCCATGGTCGGTCTGCTGGTGCGGGTGGGCCGGGGCCAGGCCAGGGCCGGCGACGTGAGCTGGATCCTGGCCTCAGGGGACCGGGCGAAGGCAGGATCTCCCGCTCCTCCGTGTGGCCTGTGCCTCTGGCACGTCCGCTACACTCGGGAGGGCTCTGCCCCCCCGAGTCCCCCCCCGAAGTCAAAATCGTAGAGTCAAAATCGTAGAGTCAAAGTCAAAGGCAGAAGCCTCGTGCGCACTCATTCGACCAAGCCCAGTGACATCCATCGCGCCTGGCATGTGGTGGATGCCGAGGGCCTTGTGCTCGGCCGCATGGCCAGCGAGGTGGCCAGCGTTCTGCGGGGCAAGCATCAGCCCCACTTTGCCCCCCATCTCGACACTGGCGACCATGTGATCGTGGTCAACGCCTCGCAGGTGGTCATGACCGCAGGCAAGGCCGACAAGAAGCAGATCTACCGCCACAGCGGGTACCCCGGCAGCCTGCGTTCCCGCACGTACGCCGAGGCCCTGGCCACCCGGCCCCAGGACACCATTCGTCGCACGGTGCGGGGGATGCTGCCCAAGGGACCTCTGGGACGTCAGATGCTGCGCAAGCTCAAGGTCTACGCCGGCCCGACCCATCCCCACGCGGCACAGACGCCTCAGACCCTGGACCTGGCCTCGGCCAGGCGCCCTTCCTAGGAGCAATCGTTGCCCAAGCCCCTCTCTCAGGTAACCGGACGGCGCAAACGGGCGGTGGCGCGGGTGCGCTTTCGTCCGGGCGGGGGGGCGATAACGGTCAACCGCCGGACCATTGATGCCTACTTCCCGTCGGCCACTCACCGCATGGTGGTCACCGAGCCATTGCGGCTCACCACCACCGTCGAGGCTTACGACATAGACGCCACCATCGCTGGCGGTGGCATCTCCGGGCAGGCAGGGGCACTGCGACTGGGCATCGCCCGGGGTCTGGTGGAGCTCGACCCTGACCTGCGGGCCGGTCTCAAGCGGGCCGGTTTTCTCACCCGTGACGCCCGGGAGAAGGAAAGCAAGAAGTATGGGCTCAAGAAGGCCCGCAAGGCACCCCAGTACTCCAAGCGCTGAGCTCGTTTGCCCCAGCGCAGCTGCGTGCCCACCTTCTGCGTGCCCACCTTTGGGACTGACGGCGTTCGGGGGCTGGCCAACGTTGAGCTGACGCCCGAGCTGGCCCTGTCCCTGGGCCGGGCCGCGACCCGGGTGCTGGGCAGTGGCGGCTTCGTCGTAGCCCGGGACACCCGCCGGTCCGGCCCCATGATCCAGGCTGCCCTGGCTGCCGGGCTGGCCTCCGAAGGGGCAGACGTGGCCGATGCGGGCGTCTTGCCCACGCCGGGGGTGGCCTATCTCTGTGCCCACCGTGGGTTGGCCGGGGCGGTGGTCTCGGCCTCCCACAACCCCTTCGCCGACAACGGGATAAAGCTGTTCGCGCCGGGCGGGACCAAGCTGGGCGAGGGGGCCGAGACGGCGGTGAGCGCCGAGCTGGACCACCTGCAGTGGATGGCCTCCGAGGCTCCTGGCGAGCTGCACCGGCCGACCGGTGGGGCGGTGGGCTGGATCGGCTCCGACGCCGATGGTGTCGGGCAGTACCAGCGCCACCTCCTGGGCTCCCTGGAGGGCCGACGGCTCGAGGGCGTGCGGGTGGTGCTGGACTGTGCCCGGGGGGCGGCCAGCGCCCTGGCCGCGTCGGTGTTCGCAGGGTTGGGCGCCGAGGTGGTCGGTGTGCTGGCCGACGACCCGGTCGGCACCAACATCAACGAGGGGTGCGGCTCCACCAGCCCCGGCGCCCTGCAAGAGGCGGTGGTGGAGCGGCGGGCGGACATGGGCCTGGCCTTCGACGGCGACGCCGATCGGGTGGTGGCGGTGGACGAGAGAGGGGGGCTGGTCGACGGTGACCAGCTGCTGGCCCTGTTCGCCCCTGACCTTCGCTCCCGGGGTCAGCTGCCTGGGGAGGCGGTGGTGGTGACGGTCATGGCCAACCTGGGTCTTCGCCTGGCAATGGCCGCCCAGGGCATCGGCGTGCGCGAGGTGGCGGTGGGTGATCGTAGCGTCCTGATCGGCCTGGAGAAGGAGGGTTTGGTGCTGGGGGGCGAGCAGTCGGGTCACATCATCTTTGGTGAGCGAGCCACCACCGGCGATGGCATCCTCACCGGGCTGCTCCTGGCCGACCTGGTGGGTCGGCGGGGCCGACCGCTGAGCGAGCTGGCCGGAGAAGCCATGACCCGCCTGCCCCAGGAGTTGCTCAACGTGAGGGTGGGTGACCCCGCCAAGCTGGCCGGGGCGCAGCCGGTGTGGGCCGCGGTGGCGGCCGCCGATGCCGAGCTCGGCCAGTCGGGGCGGGTGGTGGTACGGGCCAGCGGGACCGAGCCGCTGGTCCGGGTCATGGTGGAGGCACCCACCCGGCAGAGGGCGGTCGAGGTGTCGACCCAATTGGCCGCGGTGGTCGAGCGACAGCTCGGGTAGGCCATGGACGCCAGCCTCGGGATCGGGATCGACGTCGTAGAGGTGGACCGGTTCCGGCGGTGCCTGGAGCGCCGGCCCGGGCTGGCCGGGAGGCTCTTCACGGAGGCTGAGCTGGCCTATGGCGAGGGCTCCAGCGACCCTGCGCCCCGGCTGGCTGGGCGCTTCGCGGCCAAGGAGGCGGCCATGAAGGCGCTGGGAGTGGGGCTCGGCAGCTTCGCCTGGCATGACGTGGAGGTCACCCGAGCGCCGGACGGGGCGCCTGGCCTGGTGGTGGGCGGCCGGGCTGCGTCCCTGGCTGGCCGGCGAGGAGTCGTGGGTTGGCGGGTGTCGCTCACCCACACCCGTCTGCTGGCGGCGGCGGTGGTGCTCGCCCTGGGTGCGCCGGCATGAGACCGGTCGTCACGGTGGCCGAGATGAAGGCGATCGACGCCGAGGCGCTGGTCGGCGGCTCGGTCCAGCCGTTGGTGGAGCGGGCCGGGGCCGCGGTGGCCCGGACCGCGTTGGCCATGCTGGGTGGTACGTACGGCCGGCGGGTGGTGGTGGTGGCGGGCAAGGGTCACAACGGTGACGACGGCCGAGTGGCGGCCGACCTGCTCCGACGTCGGGGGGTGCGGGTGAACGTGATGGCCGCGGCTTCCAGCCCGTCCCGCGACCGGGCCGATACCTCGGTTCACCTGCCGGACTGCCACCTGGTGATCGATGCCGCCTACGGCACCGGGTTCCGGGGCGACTACCGGGCACCGGCTGTGCCGGCTGGCGCTCGGGTGCTGTCGGTGGACATCCCATCCGGGGTGGCCGGCGACTCGGGTGAGGTTGGCCAGGGTGGTGTGGTGGCCGACGCCACCGTGACCTTCGCGGCGCTCAAGCCGGGACTGGTCCAAGGGGCCGGGCGGTGGCACGCCGGGCAGGTGGAGGTGGCTGACATCGGCCTGGACGTGAGCCGGGCCCGCATCCATGTGGTGGATGACGCCGAGGTGGCGAGGCTCCTACCCCGCCGCCGGCCGGAGGGGCACAAATGGGACACCGCGGTGGCGGTGGTGGCCGGTTCGCCCGGCATGCTCGGCGCGGCCCACCTGTGCTCGCGGGCGGCCATGCGGGCCGGGGCGGGGATGGTGCGCCTGGAGGTGCCCGGCGCGGCCCCATCCGACCTGCCGGCCGACGAGGTGGTGGCCAGGACGCTGCCGCCAGCCGGCTGGGAGGAAGATGTGCTGGCTGACCTCTCCAGGTGCAAGGCGCTGGTGGTGGGACCGGGATTGGGTCGTGGCCCGGAGGTGGCTGCCGCCGTGCGCCACCTGGTGGCCCGGGCTGAGGTGGCGATGCTGGTGGATGCCGATGGTCTGAATGCACTGGGCGATGCCGAGTCGGTGGCCGAGCTGGCTGGTCGGCGCACCCATCCGCTGGTCCTCACTCCCCACGCCGGGGAGTTCGCCCGCCTGGCTGGGCGCCCCCCGGGGCCCGATCACGTTGGGGCGGCCCGGGAGCTGGCCCGGCGGTGTGGGGCCATCGTCCTGCTCAAGGGGACCACCACGGTGGTGGCCCATCCGGACGGCGGGGTGCTGATGTGCCTGGCGGGTTCGCCCCGGCTGGCCACTGCCGGCACCGGTGACGTGCTGTCTGGGGTGATCGGCGCCCTGCTGGCCGGCGGCATGGACGCCCTGTCGGCCGCCGGCCTGGGGGCTCACATCCACGGCCGGGCCGCGGACCTGGGGGCCGCCGAGGGCCTGGTGGCCGGCGACCTGCTGGACCTGCTCCCGCGGTGGCTGTCCCGCATGGTGGTTGGTGGGGTAGGGGTGGCTGGCGGCCTGGCGGCCACCGGTGGCGCCGGCTGGTTGGACGACGGTGGTTGAGGGCCACCTGCGTCCGGCCTGGGCGGAGGTGGATCTGGATGCCATCGCCCACAACGCCACCCTGCTGCGGCGCCTGGTGGCTCCCTCGGCCCTGGCCGCGGTGGTCAAGGCCAACGGCTACGGCCACGGTGCGGTGCCGGTCGGTCTGGCTGCCTTGCGAGGCGGGGCCGCCTGGCTGGCGGTGGCCCTGGTGGAGGAGGGTGTGGAGCTGCGCCAGGCCGGAGTGGTGGCGCCGGTGCTGGTGCTGGGCGAGCCCGAGCCGGAGGCCCTGCCCGAGGCCATCGCCCACCGGCTGACCCTCACCGTGTACACCGCGGAGGGCATCGAGGCGCTGACCAGGGTGACGCGGACGGCCGACGGCGCAGTCCCGACTGTTCACCTCAAGGTGGACACTGGTATGCACCGCCTGGGGGCCACCCCGGACCAGGCAGTGGCGCTGGCCGCCAGATTGTCCGAATTGACTGGCCAGTCCGGTGGGGCGAGCAGGACCGGGGTATTGGACCTGCAGGGTCTGTGGACCCATCTGGCGGTGGCCGACGAGCCCGGCAACGGCTACACCGCCGAGCAGCTCGCACGCTTCCAGTCGGTACGGGACCGCCTGGCGGAGGCGGGCGTGGTGCCGCCCATGGTGCACGCGGCCAACTCGGCCGGCGCCCTGGCCCACCCGGCCGCCCGCCTCGACCTGGTCCGGTGCGGCATCTCGGTGTACGGCTACCCGCCCAGCCCTGCGCTGGCCGACCTGGTCGCCCAGGTGCTCGGCCAGCCTCTGCGCCCGGCCCTGTCCCTGCGCTCCAAGGTGGGCCTGGTCCGGGAGCTGGATGCCGGAGAGCGCATCTCCTACGGGCTGCGCTACCGGATGGGGGAGCGCTCGTTGGTGGCCACCGTGCCCCTGGGTTATGCCGATGGTGTGCCGCGGGCCCTGTCGGCGGCTGGCGGCGAGGTGCTGATCGGGGGATGCCGCCGGCGTATCGCCGGGACCATAACCATGGACTACCTCATGGTGGACTGTGGCCCTGACCCCAGGGTGAGGCGAGGTGACGAGGTTGTCCTCCTGGGCCGCCAGGGCGACCAGGAGATAACCGCCGATGAGTGGGCCAGGCATCTGGGAACCATCAGCTATGAGGTGCTTACCGGGGTCGGCACCCGAGTGCCGCGGGTATACGTCGGCGGTCGGGCCGTTGGCGTGGGCGACGGTCAGGAGTGAAACAGGCACTCAGGTGGGCGGCGGCCGGCCTGGCGGTGGCCGGTGCTGGTACCGGGGCCGTCCTCGATCGCCGTCTGGGCGCCCGGCGGCGCCAGGCCCGGGGGCCGGCCCCCGACCTGAGCCTGGCGCCCGGGACCCACCATCTGGTGGCCACTGATGACGGTGGTGCGATCCATGTGGTCGAGCGCGGCTCAGGTACGCCCATCTTGCTGGTCCACGGCGTCACCTTGTCGGTCGACGTGTGGGCCTACCAGCTGCGGGACCTGGCCGACCGGCATCGGGTGGTGGCCATGGACCAGCGGGGTCACGGGAGCTCCCGAGCTGGCAGCGATGGGTACAGCTTCGAGCGCCTGGGCTCGGACGTCCTGGCTGTGCTGGATGCCCTGGATCTGCAGGGGGCCATCCTGGTGGGCCACTCGATGGGCGGGATGGTGGCGCTCCAGCTGGCTGTCGAGCAGCCGCAAGCCCTGGCCAAGAGAGTGGCCGGTCTGGTGCTGGTGGCCACCTCGGGAGGCCCCGTGACCCGCCTCCCCGGCTGGGACACAGTGGTCACCATGTTGTCGCCGGGGATCGAGCTTGGTCTTACCCGGTCCCAGAGCAAGGGAAGGCTGCTGTCCCCCACGGGCAACATGGCCTACCTGTCCTCCCGGCTGGCCTTTGGCACCCGTCCGGCCCCCGCCCAGGTCGAGCTGACCCGCCAGATGGCCAAAGCCATCTCACCCCTGACGGTGGCCGAGCTGTGGGCCAGCGTCCTGGGCTTCAACGCCCACGACTCCTTGGGCATCATCGACCTGCCGGTGCTGGTGGTGGTCGGTACCCGGGACCATCTGACTCCTCCGTGGAACGCCCGTCGCCTGATGGCCGTGCTGCCGCGGGCCACGCTGTTGGAGCTGGCTGGTTGTGGTCACATGGTGATGCTCGAGCGGCGCAGTGAGCTCAATGACGCCCTACGTGGCTTGGCCGAGCGTGTCACCTGATGGTGAAGGGAGAACCAGCCACACTGGGGCTGGCTCCTCGGGCCGGTATTGTTCGAGCATGCCCACGCTGGCCGAGGTGGAGCGGGAGGCGTGCTCGTGCATACGCTGCCCGTTGGCTGGCGGGCGGACCAACGTCGTCTTTGGGGTGGGGGACCCGCACGCTGACCTCATGTTGGTGGGCGAGGGGCCGGGCCGAGACGAGGATCTGGCCGGGGTGCCCTTCGTGGGGCGATCGGGGAAGCTGCTGGACAAGCTCCTCCTCCAGGAGATGGGCCTGGACCGGCGGAGCTGCTACATCGCCAACGTGGTCAAATGCCGACCTCCCGGCAACCGCGACCCGCGACCGGCGGAGATGGCGGCTTGCCGGGGCTACCTTGACGCCCAGTTCGACCTGATCCAGCCACGGGTGGTGGTGACCCTGGGCAACGTGGCTACCCGGGCGGTGATGGGCACCAACGACACCATCGGCCACCTTCGGGGCCGCACCTATCCTTTTCGTCATGGTTCTCGGGGGCATGGCTGCCTGGTGCCGACCTATCACCCGGCGGCGGTGCTGCGCGGTGGCGGGGAGGCCATGGCCCAGATGAGGGCCGACCTGGTGAGAGCCAAGGAGGAGCTGGTCCGCCCGGGCAACGTGGCTGGCGAGGCGACTGGCGGGGCGGCCGGCGAGGCGGCCGGCCCACCAGCCGTGGCCGGGCAGGTCCACCGGTGATCTGCCTTACCACCAAGTCGGCCGAGGACACCCGGGAGCTGGCGGGCTCACTGGCCAACCTGGCCCGCCCGGGTGACGTGGTCCTGCTGGCCGGCGACCTCGGAGCGGGCAAGACCGCCTTTGCCCAGGGCTTCGGCCGGGCCCTGGGTGTCACCGAGTCGATCACCAGCCCTACCTTCGTCCTGGTCCACACCTACCAAGGTCGCCTGCGCCTGGTGCACGCCGATGCCTACCGACTGGAGCATCTGGGCGAGATCATCGACCTGGGTCTGCCCGAGCTGCTGGACGAGGGGGCGGTGGCCCTGATCGAGTGGGGTGACCGGCTGGCCCCGGCGCTGGCGCCGGACTTTCTCGAGGTCCGCCTGGAGATGGGAGCAGGCGACGACCAGCGACACCTCTGCCTGCGAACGGTGGGGCCGGGCTGGGGGGCCCGCCTCCGCTCGCTCACCATGGCCGTGGCAAGGTGGCGGGTCACCGGAGACGAGTGGACCTCCGAAGGCCAGGGCCAGCCGGGGCCGCGGGGGGACGACCAGTGATCGTTCTGGGGATCGAGACGGCCACCGATCAGGTCGGGGTGGCCCTGGGCGACCACCGCGGGGTACTGGCGTCTTTCCGGGCCACCGCCGGGCGGCGCCACGCGGAGACCGTGGCCCCAGCCATCGACTTCGTGTGCCGCCAGGCCCAGGTGAGCCTGGACAGGGTCGGAGTGCTGGCGGTGGACGTCGGTCCCGGCCTGTTCACTGGTCTGCGGGTGGGGGTGGCCAGCGCCAAGGCCATGGCCCAGGCTCTGAGGGTGCCGAGCGTCGGGCTCTGCAGCCTGGATCTGCTGGCTTTCCCGGTGCGCCACGCCAGGCGGCTGATCGTGGCGGTGGTGGACGCTCGGCGCGGCGAGGTGTTTCGCGGCCTCTACCGCCAGGTGCCGGGGGGGGTCCAGCGCCTGGCCCCACCCCGCCTGTGCCGCCCGGATGACCTGGCGTCAGAGCTGGAGGCCCGGCGAGAGGAGTGCCTGGTGGTGGGGGACGGCGCCCTTCGCCACGCCGAGATCCTGGCCCAGGACGCTCGGGTGGAGCTGGCCTCGTCGGGTCTCGCCCATCCATCGGCGGATGTCCTAGTCGAGCTGGCCCATGCCCGGGCCGTCCGGGAGGAGTTCGTGCAGCCGGCCGAGCTGCTCCCCTTGTACCTGCGCAAGCCCGACGCCGCCGTCAACTGGGAGCAGCACCGGCACCCGGTTGACTCGGTCGGCGCTGAGTCGGTCGGCGAGGCCAGCAGCCGACGGGGATCTGCCTAGAGTGGCCATTCGCGCCCTGAACCAGGATGGCCATTTTTGGCCGAAAGAAGGTCCGCTGGGAGGGGCTGAGGTGGACATCGGGCCCATGCGCCGGCGCCACCTCCGCTCGGTGCTGCGGATCGAGGCATCGGTGTACCCCCGGCCCTGGTCGCTCGGGCTGTTCGTGAGCGAGCTCACCTTGCGCTCCAGCCGCTGCTACTGCGTGGCCAGGGTGGCCGACGAGGTGGTGGCCTATTCGGGCCTCATGCTCTGTGACGAGGACGCCCACGTCACCACCATCGCCGTCGACCCAGGCTGGCAGCGTCACAAGCTGGGGACCCGCCTCCTGCTCCACCTGGCTCGTGAGGCCAGGTTACGGGGGGCCCGGCACCTCACCCTCGAGGTACGGGTGGGGAACCAGGCAGCCCAGGCCCTGTACCATCGCTTCGGCTTCGTTCCAGCCGGCATCCGCAAGAACTACTACTCCGAGACCAACGAGGATGCCCTGGTCATGTGGGCCAGCGACATCGACGACACCGAATACGGGAAGCGCCTGGACCAGTTGGAGGCTGGCCTGCCATGAGCCTTTCGGACGCAGGCGGCCCAGCGATCAGCACTGACCCCGACCCCGGCGAATCCCCCGAGCTGATCCTGGGGATCGAGACCTCGTGCGACGAGACGGCGGCCGCGGTGGTGGCCGACGGGCGCCACGTCCGGTCGTCGGTGGTGTCCAGCCAGGTCGACCTTCACGCCTGCTTTGGCGGGGTGGTACCTGAGATCGCGGGACGGGCGCATGTCGAGCTGTTGACCCCGGTGATGGCCGACGCCCTGCTCGAGGCGGCCGTCGATGGACGCCAGTTGGCGGCGGTGGCGGCCACCGTGGGGCCCGGCCTGGTCGGCTCGCTGCTGGTGGGCGTCAGCACGGCCAAGGTCCTGTCCCTGGTGTGGGGCGTGCCGTTCGTGGGGGTGAACCACCTGGAGGCCCACCTGTACGCCTGCCTCCTCGAAGACCCATCGCTCGAGCCGCCCCTGGTCGTGCTGCTGGTCTCCGGCGGCCACACCCTGTTGGTGGTGGTCGAGGCCCGCGGCCATTACCGGGTGCTGGGCCAGACGATCGACGATGCCGCCGGGGAGGCGTTCGACAAGGTGGCCCGTTTCCTCGGCTTGGGCTACCCGGGGGGCCCGGCCATCGACCGAGTGGCGGTGGACGGTGATCCGCAGGCCGTCGCCTTTCCGCGTTCGCTGTTGGACCGCGGCCATGACTTCTCCTTCAGCGGGCTCAAGACGGCCGTGATCACCTATGTGCGCAAGCATCCCGAGGTGTCCACTGCCGATGTGGCCGCCTCGTTCCAGGAGGCGGTGGTCGACGTCCTGGTGGCCAAGGCCCGTCGGGCCGCCGCCCAGGTGGGGGCGCGGGGGCTGTGCCTGGCCGGAGGGGTGGCGGCCAACTCGCGGTTGCGGGAGCGGGCGCTCGACGTCTGCATCACCGACGGGCTGTCGGCCTTCGTGCCCAGTCGGGCCATGTGCACCGACAACGCGGCCATGGTGGCCGCGGCCGGTTGGTGGCGCCTTCACAGTGACGGCCCCACCTCCCTCGATGCCGGTGCGCAGCCCAGCCTCGGGCTACCGCTGGTCGGCTGAGCCGCGGTGGCGGCCCGGCCCTGGTTGGCCAGGGCGCGATCCTGCCGGTTTGCCGGCTTCGGAGGATGCGCTATCATTAGCACTCGTAAGGTCCGAGTGCTAAGCCAGCGCTTAGAATCAGGGCGTCACAGGGCGCTCAATCCAACTGCCCACAGGGAGGCCGCTCCAAGATGAATCTCCAACCCCTCGATGACCGTATCGTGGTTCGACCCAGCGAGTCCGAGGAGACCACTGCGTCGGGCCTTGTGATTCCCGACACCGCCAAGGAGAAGCCCCAGCAGGGCGAGGTGCTCGCCGCGGGTCCAGGGCGCCGGTCCGAGAACACCGGCGAGATCATCCCCCTCGATGTAGCGGTGGGCGACCGGGTCGTGTACTCCAAGTACGGAGGCACCGAGATCGCCATCGATGGCGAAGACGTGCTCATTCTCACCAGCCGCGACGTGCTGGCCAAGGTGACCGGCGCAAAGGGAGGCAAGTCCAAGTAATGGCCAAGATGCTCAAGTTCGACGAGAACGCCCGGCGCGGTCTGGAGGCCGGCGTCAACAAGCTGGCCGACGCGGTCAAGGTGACCCTTGGCCCCAAGGGCCGCAACGTGGTACTGGGCAAGACCTATGGTGCGCCCACCATCACCAACGACGGTGTCACCATCGCTCGGGAGGTGGAGCTGGACGATCCCTTCGAGAACATGGGTGCCCAGCTGGTCAAGGAGGTGGCCACCAAGACCAACGATGTGGCCGGCGACGGCACCACCACGGCCACTGTGCTGGCTCAGGCCCTGGTGACCGAGGGCCTGCGCAACGTGGCCGCCGGTGCCAATCCGATGGACCTCAAGCGGGGCATCGACAAGGCCGTGACCGTGGTTGTCCAGTCGATCAAGGCCCAGGCCAAGGAGATCGACCACAAGGACGAGATCGCCCAGGTGGCCGCCATCTCAGCGGCCGACCAGTCAATAGGTGACGTCCTGGCGGATGCCATTGACAAGGTGGGCAAGGACGGCACGGTGAGTGTCGAGGAGTCGAACACCTTCGGCCTGGAACTCGAATTCGCCGAGGGCATGCAGTTCGACAAGGGTTACCTGTCGCCTTACTTCGTCACTGACCCCGATCGCCAGGAGTCGGTGCTCGACAACCCCCTGATCCTCATCACCAACTCCAAGATCAGTGCCGTCCACGACTTCGTCCCCCTCCTCGAGAAGGTCATGCAGGCGGGCAAGACGCTCCTGGTGATCGCCGAGGACGTCGAGGGCGAGGCCCTGGCTGCTCTGGTGGTCAACAAGATCCGTGGGACCTTCTCCTCGGTGGCGGTCAAGGCGCCTGGCTTTGGCGAGCGCCGCAAGGCCATGCTCCAGGACATGGCCGTCCTCACCGGGGCCGAGGTCATCTCCGAGGAGGTCGGCCTCAAGCTGGAGAACGCCACCTTGGACCTGCTGGGCTCGGCCCGCCGGGTGGTCATCAACAAGGACTCCACCACCGTCATCGACGGTGCCGGCTCGCCCGACGAGGTCAAGGGTCGGGTGGCGCACATCAGGCGGGAGATCGAGGACTGCGGCTCGGACTGGGATCGCGAGAAGCTCGAGGAGCGCTTGGCCAGGTTGGCCGGCGGGGTGGCTGTGGTGAAGGTCGGAGCCGCCACCGAGATCGAGCTCAAGGAAAAGAAGCACCGCATCGAGGACGCCCTCTCGGCCACCCGTGCCGCGGTCGAGGAGGGGATTGTCGCCGGTGGTGGCACCGCCCTGCTGCGCAGTCGGGTGGACGTGGAGCAGCTGGCTCGCTCGCTGATGGGCGATGAGGCCACCGGTGCCCGCATAGTGGCCAAGGCGCTGGCCGAGCCGCTGCGCTGGATTGCCGCAAACGCCGGCCTGGAGGGTGCGGTCATGGTCCGCGAGGTCGAGCGGGAGAAGGGCAGTCGAGGTCTCAATGCCCTTACCGGCGAGTTCGAGGATCTGCTCAAGGCGGGCGTGATCGACCCCGCCAAGGTGACCAGGTCAGCCCTGCAAAATGCAGCCTCCATCGCCTCTCTGCTGTTGACCACTGAGGCCTTGGTGGCCGACAAGCCCGAGCCGGAGACACCCCTTCCGGGTGGTGGCGGCGGCAATCCCGGCATGGGCGGGATGGGCGGCATGGGTGGCGGCATGGGCGGCATGATGTGAGCCACTGCTCCACAGGGGTAATGGAGTGCCTGTCTTCACCTGTCGAGGACACCGGTCGGGCCTTGTGGCCCGGCCGGTGCTGTTCTGGGTCGAGCCATCGGGGGCGACGGTAGTGCCCGGTACCGTGGACCCGTCACCCGAGGGGTCGCCGTCGGACCTGTCGCCGTCGGACCTGTCGCCGTCGGACCTGCCGCCGGAGCGGCCGCCGCCGGACCCGGCCAAGCTCTTGGGCTATTGGATGGAATGGGAGCGGGCCGCCACCCTACCGGGCCGGGTGATGGCCAATCTCAAGACGGCCGGGTTGAGGGAGTTGCTCGAATCGCTGGCGGATCCGTCGCCAGCAGGGAGCTGACGCCGGTAGCCTGATCGTGAGGTCCGGCCGCCAGGGCCGGTACTGGTATCAGGGGGAACGGACGTGGCTGAGGCAGTCGAGATCGGCATTGGCAAAGCGGGTCGTCGGGCGTACGGCTTCGACGACATCGCCATCGTGCCCAGCCGCCGTACCCGCGATCCCGAGGACACCGACATCTCCTGGGAGATCGACGCCTTTAGGTTCGAGCTGCCACTGATGGCGGCGGCCATGGATGCCGTCACCAGCCCGGCCACCGCCATCGAGGTGGGACGTCTGGGCGGCGTCGGGGTACTCAACCTGGAGGGCCTGTGGACGCGCTACGAGGATCCCGAGCCGCTCTTCGAGGAGATAGCCGATCTCGACGACGACAAGGCCACCCTGCGCATGCAACAGATCTACGCCGAGCCCATCAGCCCGGAGCTGGTGACCCAGCGGATCCGGGAGATCAGGGAGGCAGGCGTGACCTCATGCGCGTCGGTGACCCCCCAGCGAACTGAGGCACTGGCCAAGGCCATCCTGGAGGCCGAGCTGGACCTGCTGGTCATCCAGGGGACGGTGGTGTCAGCTGAGCACGTCTCCCGAACCGCCGAGCCACTCAACCTCAAGCGCTTCATACGCGAGTTCGACCTGCCCATCATCGTGGGTGGTTGCGCCTCCCACCAGGCGGCCCTGCACCTCATGCGCACCGGAGCGGTCGGCATCCTGGTGGGGGTCGGTCCCGGCAACGCCTGCACCAGCCGGGGAGTGCTCGGGGTAGGGGTTCCGCAAGCCACCGCCATTGCCGACGTAGCCGGCGCCCGGATGTCACATCTGGACGAGACAGGCGTCTACGTGCACGTCATCGCCGATGGCGGAATGAGCAGGGGGGGTGATGTGGCCAAAGCCATCGCCTGCGGTGCCGACGCGGTCATGATCGGTTCACCTCTCACTGCCGCCCACGAGTCGCCGGGCCGGGGCTGGCACTGGGGAATGGCGACCTTCCATCCCACCCTGCCGCGGGGGACTCGGGTACGCACCGGCAGTCGCGGCACCCTGCGAGAGATCCTGTTGGGTCCGGCCCACGAGAACGACGGGCGACTCAACTTGTTCGGGGCCCTGCGTACCTCCATGGCCACCTGTGGCTACGAGACGGTCAAGGAGTTCCAGAGGGCCGAGGTCATGATCGCTCCCGCACTGCAGACCGAGGGGAAGTCCCTCCAGCGCTCGCAGGGCGTGGGGATGGGCAGCTGACCGCTTGACCGGCGAGCCGTTTGACGCCGAGGAGGCTTTCGACACTGTCCTGGTCGTGGACTTTGGTGCCCAGTACGCCCAGCTCATCGCCCGTCGGGTGCGGGAGGCGCATGTCTACTCCGAGATCGTGCCCCGGACCACGCCCGTGGCGCAGCTGCTGGCCCGCCGGCCCCGCGGGATCATCCTGTCGGGTGGTCCCAAGTCGGTCCATGTGCCCGGCGCACCGTCGATCGACCCTGGCATCTTTGGTGCAGGAGTACCGGTGCTCGGCATCTGCTATGGAGCGCAACTCCTGGTCCACCAGTTGGGGGGGGTGGTGGCCAGGACGGGGAGGGGAGAGTACGGGCGCACACCTCTGGAGGTGGTGGGATCTTCCGCACTCTTCGCCGGCTTACCCAGCCCTCAGGACGTGTGGATGAGCCACGCCGACTGCATAATCGAGGCGCCGTCCGCGTTCCGGGTCACTGCGTCGGCGCCAGATTCGCCAGTGGCCGCGCTCGAAGACCCGGACCGGGCCATCTATGGGTTGCAATTTCACCCTGAGGTGGCTCACACGCCGAGGGGCCAGGAGGTGTTGAAGCACTTCTTGTTCGAGGTGTGCGGATGCCGTCCGGGCTGGACCCGGACCTCGGTTATCGAAGCGTCAGTGGAGGCTGTCCGGGCGCAGGTCGGAGGGGAGCAGGTGCTGTGCGCCCTGTCCGGGGGGGTGGACTCCTCGGTTGCCGCCGCCCTGGTCGACAAGGCGGTGGGGCCCCAGCTCACGTGTGTCTTCGTCGACACCGGGCTCATGCGGGCGGGCGAGGCTGAGCAGGTGGAGGCTACTTTTCGCGGCCAATTCAGCGCAGAGGTGGTGCACGCCAAGGCGGCCGACAGGTTCTTTGGCGCACTGGACGACGTGTCCGACCCCGAGCGCAAGCGCAAGGCCATCGGCGAGACCTTCATCCGGGTCTTCGAGGAAGTGGCCGCCGACCACCAGGACGCTCGCTTCCTCGTCCAGGGGACGCTGTACCCGGACGTCATCGAGTCTGGTGCCCCCGATGCGGCCCGGATCAAGTCCCATCACAACGTGGGGGGACTGCCGGCGGAGATGGGCCTGGAGCTGGTGGAGCCCTTGAGGTCCCTGTTCAAGGACGAGGTGAGGGCGGTGGGCGAGGAGCTCGGCCTGCCCGAGGAGATCGTATGGCGCCAACCATTCCCTGGACCTGGCCTGGCGGTGCGGATCGTGGGAACGGTCACCCGGGAGCGGGTCGACATACTTCGGGCGGCCGACGTGATCGTGGCCGAGGAGATCAAGCGGGCCGGCTTGGAGCGTGAGCTGTGGCAGAGCTTCGCCGTCCTGCCGGCGGTGAGAACGGTCGGGGTCATGGGCGACGAGCGAACCTACGCATATCCGGTCGTGATCCGGGCGGTCACCAGTGATGACGCCATGACCGCAGACTGGGCTCGGCTGCCGTACGAGGTCCTGGAGCGTCTGTCCAGCCGGATCATCAACGAGGTGGCCGGTGTCAACCGGGTGGCGCTGGACATCACCTCCAAGCCACCCGGGACCATCGAGTGGGAATGAGCGCCGGCGGGACGGGCGGCGGTGTGGCCGGCGGGACGGTTGGCGGTGTGGCCGGTGTGGCCGGCGGGGGGGCGCTGTTGGAGGGGCTCAACCCGGCCCAGCGCCAGGCCGTGCTCCATCAGGATGGGCCTCTGCTGGTGGTGGCGGGAGCCGGCTCAGGCAAGACCAGGGTCCTGACCCACCGCATCGCCTACCTGATCGAGAGGGGAGTGTCGCCGTTCGACATCCTGGCCATCACCTTCACCAACAAGGCGGCCGACGAGATGCGAGCTCGGGTCTCGGCCCTGGTTGGCCCGGTGGCCGAGCGGATGTGGGTCGCCACCTTTCACTCGGCATGTGTCCGCATCCTGCGCCGCCACGCCGGCGTCCTCGGCTACCGGTCGTCGTTCAGCATCTACGACCAGGCGGATGCGGTGCGCCTCACCTCCTATGTGCTGGGTGATCTCGACATCGATCCAAAGCGCTTCCCGCCGCGGGCGGTGCATGCTGCCATCAGCCAGGCCAAGAACCAACTGGTCGACTTCGAGACCTGGGCCGGGCGGGCCGCCAACATCTACGAGCGCCGGATCGGCGAGGTCTATCGGGAGTACCAACAGCGTCTGTTGGCGGCCAGCGCCATGGACTTCGATGACCTGCTCATGGTCACCGTCAATCTCTTGCAATCCAATTCCGAAATATTGCGTCACTACCAGGACCGCTTCGCCCACATCCTGGTGGATGAGTACCAGGACACCAATCGGGCCCAGAACGAGCTGATCCTGGCGTTGGGCAAGCTTCACCGCAACGTGTGCGTGGTGGGTGACAGCGACCAGTCGGTGTACCGCTTTCGAGGGGCTGACATGCGCAACCTCCTCGAATTCGAGGCTGCCTACCCGGACGCCACGGTCGTGGTCCTGGAGCAGAACTACCGGTCCAGTCAGACCATTCTCGACGCCGCCAACTCGGTCATCGCCAACAACGCCATGCGCAAGCCCAAGACCCTCTGGACCGACCAGGCGGGCGGGGAGCTGCTGTGCCACTACCACGCCGAGAACGAGCGCGACGAGGCCGGCTGGGTGGCTCGGGAGGTGGGGAACCTCCATGACCAAGGTCTGTGCCGCTGGGGCGATGTGGCTGTTTTCTACCGCACCAACGCCCAGAGCCGAGTGCTGGAGGAGGAGCTGGTCCGCCACGACGTGCCGTTCAAGGTCGTGGGCGGTACGCGCTTCTATGACCGCCGGGAGGTGAAGGACCTCTTGGCCTACCTGCGGGTGCTGGTCAACCCGGACGACGTGGTGTCCCTCAAGCGGATCGTCAACGTTCCCAAACGCGGGGTCGGGGGGACCTCCATGGGTCGCCTGGATGCCTGGGCCAAGCAGCATCGAACCGGCTTCGCCTCTGCCTTGGCCGAGGCCGAGCAGGCGGGGCTGTCGGGCAAGGCGCTTACCGGAGTGCGGAGGCTGGCCGACCTGCTGGGCGAGCTACGAAGCCTGTTGGCCGGACCGCCGCCCGCCTCGCCGGTCACCTTGCTGGAGACCGTCTTGGAGCGGACCGGGTACACGGCGGAGCTGGAGGCGGAAAACTCGATGGAGGCGATCGGGAGGTTGGAGAACCTGGCCGAGCTGATTGGGGTGGCCACAGAGCATGAGGACCTCGAGACCTTCTTGGAGACAGTGGCGCTGGTGGCTGACGTCGACCAACTCGACGGCGACGAGTCCCAGGTGGTGCTCATGACCCTGCACACCGCCAAGGGGCTGGAGTTCCCGGCCGTGTTCATGGTGGGCATGGAAGATGGGGTCTTCCCTCACCAGCGGTCACTGGGTGAGCCGGACCAGTTGGAGGAGGAGCGCCGCCTCTGCTACGTCGGTATAACCAGGGCTCGTCGGCGCCTCTACGTCTCTCATGCCCTGTCCCGCAGCCTGTGGGGGGACGTGGCCCACAATTCCCCCAGTCGCTTTCTGGCCGAGATCCCTGGGATCCTGATGAGAACCGAGGGTGTCGAGTCGGCCCGGGCGGGCAGGCGGACCCGAGAGTCCCTGCTGGAAGCGGCCCTGCGCAGTCGCCATGCCACCGTCGGCGGCAGTGGGGCGTCGAACCGGTCCACCCCGGCTCGCACCACTGGGGCCGAGAACCTCGATCTCAAAGTCGGGGACAAGGTGGTGCATGCCAAATGGGGCGAGGGCATCGTCCTGGCCGTTCGGGGGGAAGACGCCAAATCCGAGGCCACCGTCACCTTCCCCAACCTGGGGGAGAAGCACCTCCTCTTGTCCTGGACACCGCTCAAGAAGGGGTGACCAGCCAGCCGACGCCGGGTGGCCTGGCGGGTGGCCTGGATGTCACCGATCAGGCCGACAGCTTGTAGCGCTCGGCGATGGCCGAAATGACTCGGTGTCGGCTGTCGACCGCGGCACCGTCGCTCTCGAGCTGTTCGGCCACCGCGGCCAGGGCGTCATCCCTGATCACCTCCCTGAACCAGCGTGAGTAGTCCCCACGGTGCAGGTGATGGTCCCAGGTCTGGTCATCGACCGCCTCGGCCAATCGGGCAAAGAAGACCAGGTTCCTGGCTCGCAGGCTGAGCCCACCCTCGGGCGAGCGAAAGATGAAGCTGAGCTCCGTACCGAGATCGCCCCCGGCCGGGCGCCCACCGTGACGCCGCAACCGGCCGGGCCTGGCTCGCCGTCTGGCAGCGTCCATGCTCACCGGCTGAGCGGGGTGGGCAGCCAGTGAGCTGGCCCGGAGCCGCTCCCCTCTCCCATGGCGCCAATAGTCCGACAGCAGGCGGCTGAGCTCGATCTCCGGCCTGTCCTCGATCCCGATGAGACCGTCGCTGGCCTGTTCGCTGGCCCGGATCACCTCGTTGAGCTTGAGCTGGACGGCCGCGTCGTCGCTGTTCTGGGTGTGCTGGATGACAACCAGGATGAGCAGGCTCAACAGGGGGGCTCCTGCGGTGACGGTCAGCTCCCATGTGCGGGAGAAGGCCACCAAGGGCCCGATGGCCAGCCACAGGCCAACGGCCAAGATGACCAGCCCGCTGAACCGGGGCGACGCGATCAGGCGACGGGTGGCATTGGACACCCGGGCGAACCAGGAGACGTCCCCTTGCAGGGTGTCGGCCACGTGTCCTCGTTCGTCGATCAGTGGGCGTCCGCTACCGGGTCGTTGTCTGCCTGGGCCAGCTGTGTTTGCACCCCTGGTGGATGAGGGTTTTCTTGTGAACAGGTGCACAAGAATGAGGCTACAAGCGGTAGCGCCGCTCGTCGCCCGAATTCCTCAGAGTTCATTCAGTGTTCTCCCAACGACACGGCTCGCCATTGGCGAAGGGAGCTCGCCCTGCCCTGGTGACGCCGTTCGTTAGGATCATCCCAAGTGGACCTTCTCGAGTACCAGGGCAAGCAGTACCTGGCCCGCTACGGAATCCCGGTGTCGTCTGGTGGCCTGGCTGGGAACGTGGAGGAGGCCGAGACGCAGGGCGAGACGATGGGTTACCCGGTGATGGTCAAGGCCCAGGTACCGGTGGGAGGACGGGGCAAGGCGGGTGGTGTCAGGCGGGCCGCCGACCGGGCCGAGCTGGCGGCCTGTGCCCGATCCATGCTCGGCTCGGAGATCAAGGGCCACCTGGTCCGACAATTGTGGCTGGAGCAGGCCTGCGACATCGCCCGGGAGTACTACGCCAGCTTCACCCTGGATCGGGCGGCCAGGCTCCACCTGGCCATGGTCTCGGCCAGGGGCGGGGTGGACATCGAGGCGGTGGCGGCCGAGGCACCAGCTGCCATCGCCAGGGCGCACATCGACCCGGTGGAGGGGCTGTCCCCAGCCACCGCGGCCGCCCTGGTCGCCCAGGCGGGGCTCGACCAGCAGGCCTGGGCACAAGCCGGCGACGTGCTCCTCGCCCTTTACCGTTGCTTCGTGGCGGGTGATGCCGATCTGGTCGAGGTCAACCCCCTGGTTCTCACCACTGGTGGTCGCCTCTTGGCCCTGGACGCCAAGGTGACCCTGGACGACAGCGCGGCCTTTCGCCATGCCGAGTGGCAGGAGTGGGTAGGCACTCAGGAAACTGACGACCGCGAGCGCCTGGCCCGGGCGAGGGGCCTCAACTACATCGGGCTGTCAGGCAATGTCGGGATCATCGCCAATGGTGCCGGCCTGGCCATGAGCACCCTGGACGTGGTCACCCAGGTGGGCGGCTCGGCAGCCAACTTTTTGGACGTGGGCGGGGGCGCCAATGCGGACGTCATGACGGCTGCTCTGGAGGTGATCAACACTGATGCCAATGTGACATCGATCCTGGTGAACATCTTCGGCGGCATCACTCGCTGCGACGACGTGGCCGACGGTATCGTCGAGGCGCTTCGTCGAGTGGAGCTGCGGGCACCCATCGTGGTGCGCCTCGACGGCACCAACGCAACCCAGGGCCGGTCCATCCTGGCGGCTCACCAGTCCGACCGCCTGATCAGTCGATCCACCATGCTGGCCGCGGCCAACTGCGCAGTTGAGCTGGCCGGCCCGTGAGCTGGTCGGAAGGAGCCAGCCGATGAGCATTTTCGTCGATGAGCACACCAGGGTCGTGGTCCAGGGGCTTACCGGCGGACAGGGCCGATTTCACGGGCTGCGCAACCGCGACTACGGCACTTCGGTGGTGGCGGGAGTGACTCCCGGCAAGGGTGGCCAGGAGGTCGAGGGCATCCCGGTGTTCGACACGGTGAGCGAGGCCGTCGCGGCTACTGGTGCCAATGCCTCGTTCGTGGCCGTCCCACCTCGCAGGGCCGAAGACGCCATCTTGGAGGCGGCCGGCGCCGGCCTGGGGATAGTGGTGTGCATCACCGAGTTCATCCCGGCTCAGGACGAGGCCCGTGTCTACAACCTGTTGCGCCGCGACCATCCCGGCACCAGGCTCATCGGGCCCAACTGCCCCGGCATAATCTCGCCGGGCAGGTGCAACATCGGCATCACCGCCGGTGAGATTGCTCGGCCGGGCGGTCCTGTCGGTGTTGTCAGCCGCTCCGGCACTCTCACCTACCAGGCCCTGCACGAGCTGTCCCAGCACGGCGTGGGCCAGACGACCTGTGTAGGGATCGGTGGCGATCCGGTACCGGGGACCGGATTCATCGACTGCCTGGCCGCCTTCGAGGCCGATCCGGAGACCCGAGCGGTCATGATGATCGGTGAGATAGGTGGCTCCGAGGAGGAACGGGCGGCCGATTACATTGCCGAGCAGATGACCAAGCCGGTGGTGGCCTACGTCGCCGGTGTCACCGCCCCCTCCGGTAGGAGGGTGGGCCATGCCGGCGCCATAATCTCAGGCTCCACCGGCACCGCGTCGGCCAAGATCGACGCCCTGCGGGCGGCAGGTGCCCAGGTTGGCGTCAATCCCACCCAAGCCGGGGAGCTCATGGTGGCGGTGGTGGCTGGCCTCGGGTAGGAGCGGAGCCGGGATCAGCCGGGTCTCGCTGGTAGCCTGGGGATGTGGGCATCGGGGTGCTGGCGTCGGGCAGCGGGACCAACCTGGCTGCCATCCTCGAGGCGGGACTGCCGGTCACCACGGTGGTCGCCGATCGCAGGTGTCGGGCGCTGGAGGTGGCGGCGGCGGCCGGCGTCCGGGCTGACTTGGTTGAGCGACGCAGCTTTGGGCTCGGGTTCGACCGGGTGGCGTTCACCGAGCAGGTGCTCGAGGCACTGGCCCCCCACCAGGTGGAGCTGGTGGCCATGGCCGGCTTTGGCACCGTGTTGGCCCAGCCGATTCACGATGCCTACCCCCAGCGGATCCTCAACACCCACCCCGCCCTGCTGCCCGCATTTCCGGGTTGGCACGCAGTCGAGGATGCCCTGGCGGCGGGGGCGCAGATCACCGGCTGCACCGTGCACCTCGCCACCCTCGAGGTGGATGCCGGGCCAGTTCTGGCCCAACAGGAGGTGGTGATCCTGGAGGGGGACAGCCCCGAGTCGCTCCATGAGCGCATCAAGGCGGTCGAGCGGCGCCTGTATCCCCGGACCATCGCGGCCGTGCTGGCCCAGCTGCGAGAAGCCGGCCAAGGGTCCCTGGCAATCCGGGCAGGCGTCAGATGAGGGCCCTCCTGTCGGTCTACCGCAAGGACGGGCTGATCGAGCTGGCTCGGGCTCTGGTGGACCTGGATTGGGAGCTGATCGCCAGCGGGGGCACGGCCGCCACGCTGGGCGGGGCAGGCGTGGCCCATGTGGAGGTGTCTGATCTCACCGGGGCACCCGAGATGCTGGGTGGACGGGTGAAGACCCTCCACCCGGTCATTCACGGTGGCATCCTGGCCGACCGGTCCGATCCTGCCCACCAGGCCGACCTGTCCGTCCAGTGCATAGGGACCATAGACCTGGTGGTGTGCAACCTCTACCCGTTCCGAGAGCGGCCGGGAATCGAGACCATCGATGTGGGTGGTCCGACCATGCTTCGGGCCGCGGCCAAGAACCACGCCCATGTCGGTGTGGTGGTGGATCCTGATGACTATCTGCCAGTGCTGGAGGAGCTGCAGGCCGGGGGCTCCCTGTCCGACGCCACTCGCCGCCGCCTGGCCCGAGCCGCCTTTGCCCATACCGCGGCCTATGACGCGGCCATCGTGGATTGGCTGGACGCCACCGAGCCAGCCGGCCACTCCGATGGGTTGCCCCCTACGCTGCACCTGGCCCTCGAACGGGTCCAGGAGCTCCGCTACGGCGAGAACCCCCACCAGCACGGGGCTCGCTACCGGGAGGTGGGTGGCCGCAGCTGGTGGGACGCCATGTTACAGCACAGCGGCAAAGACCTGTCTTACCTCAACCTGTTCGACGGGGAAGCGGCCTGGCGACTGGTCCACGAGCTGGGTGGCACGACCGGCCAACCGAGCGACGCAGTGGCGGTGATAGTGAAGCATGCCAACCCATGTGGAGTGGCCGTGGCTGCGGACATCACCACCGCTTACCAGAGGGCCTTCGCGTGCGACCCCATGTCCGCCTTTGGTGGCATCGTCGCCCTCAATCGAGCGGTGAGCCTCCAAGTGGCCACCGCCATCGCCGCCAATCCCATCGCCGATGTGCTCATTGCCCCCGGCTATGACCATGCCGCCCTCGATCTCCTCGCTGCCAGACGCCGCAACATGAGGGTCTTGGAGGCACCGCCGCCCGGCCAGGACCGCCTCATGGTTCGCCCGGTGGACGCCGGCCTACTGGTGCAGGAGGCGGATCGGTTCCTGGCCGGTCGTCAGGATTGGCGGATCGCCACCAAGGCCGTTCCCACGCCGAGCCAGTGGAGCGACGCCGAGCTGGCGTGGCGCATCTGCGCCCGTACCACGTCGAATGCCATTGTCCTGGTGGCCGAGGGCCAAGCCGTCGGCGTGGGCGCCGGCCAGCAGAACCGGGTGGATCCGGCTCGTATGGCGGTCAGCAAGGCCGCCGGCCGGGCTGTCGGGGGGGCGGCCGCCAGCGACGCCTTCTTCCCATTTCGCGATGGGCTGGATGCGGTGGTCGAGGGTGGGGTGGCGGTGGTCATCCAGCCCGGCGGATCGGTGCGAGACGACGAGGTGACAGCCGCGGCCGACGAGCATGGCATCGCCATGGTGCTCACTGGTGAGCGCCATTTTCGTCACTGATGGCTGTCTGATGGCGCCTGGCTCAAGCCGAGCCGCGTGGTTCAGGTCCAGCCGCCCGGCTTACTGATGGCAGCTCGGTTGATGCCCGGCGCTCCGGTGGCCGCCGCCGTGCTGAGCGAGGTGGCCCAGCGGGTGCAGGCTCTGGCCGAGGTGGGGCGCTCGGTCGGGTTGGGAACCATCCTGGTGGGGGACGACCCGGCCAGCGCCGGTTACATCCGCATGAAGCAGGCCCAGGCGGCGGAGCTCTCCATCCACTCGTCCCACACCCACTTGGCTGGGGACGCCACCCAGGTCGACCTGGTGGGGGCCGTCCGGGACATGAACGACGATCCCCGAGTTGACGCCATTCTCGTCCAGCACCCGGTACCGGCGGGGATCGACTACGAGGCAGCCCTGGCCGAGATGGATCCTGACAAGGACGTCGACGGGCTGCATCCGTTCAACATGGGCCGCCTGGCCCTGTCCATGCCCGGCCCGGTGCCCTGCACCCCGGCTGGCATAGAGGCCCTCTTGGCCCACTACGCCATCCCGGTGGCAGGCCACCACGTCGTGGTACTGGGCCGGGGCACCACCCTGGGGCGGCCCCTGGCGCTCCTGCTGGCCCAAAAGCGTCCGACTGCCAATGCGGCCGTCACCGTGGTCCACACCGGGGTTCCCGAATGGGGGGACCACACCCGCCAGGCCGACATCGTCATCGCCGCCGCCGGGGTGCCTGGCATCCTGGGGCCCGAGCACGTACGGCCGGGGGCGGTGGTGGTCGGAGGCGGGGTGCGCTACGAGGGAAGGCGGCTCCTTCCCGACGTCGACGAGTCGGTGGCCGAGGTTGCCGGGTGGATCACCCCCCGGGTGGGCGGAGTGGGCCCCACCACAGTGGCCATGCTCTTTCGCAACACAGTGGACGCCGCCGAGAGGCGGGCCGCCGCCGAGGAGCGACGAGCGAGTCGCCCGGCGGGCGCTGGTCTGTGATGCATTAAGTGCTGTATTTGACACAAAATGCATCACAGACTGAGGCGCCCGTGCAGCGGACCTCCCTGAGAGCTACCTTCAGAGGCTCCCGGCCGGTAACTCGAGGGCCTTGGCCACCTCCGCAACCACCTGTGGGCGATGCTCCAAGACGTCGCTCCACGTATAGCGGAGTATCTGCCAGCCGCTGATCGCCAAGAGGTTCTGACGGGCTCGATCGTGTTGGTAGGAAGCAAAGCTGGCATGGCTTGCCCATCCGTCCACCTCGACCCGAGCCGAGCGTGTGGATAGGCGAAGTCGAGGCGGTATTGCCCACGGTCTCCGACCACCAGCTCTCGTACTGGCTCAGGCGCCCCGAGTTGGCGAACGTCTTGCAGTACCTGCTTCATCTTGGCCTCCAAGACGCTCGGTGGGTAGCGGAAGCTGGGATCGCGTTCCACCAGGACCCGGCGGAGGCGGCCGATGCCACGACGACCTGGTCCTGACCGGCGGCGGACCTCGGCCCAGAGGCGGCCGGGAGTGACCAGGCGGTTGGCGATGGCGGCATCCACCGCGCCGGCCAGCTCGGGAAGGCAGACCACCGCTCCCAGCTCGCCAAGGGTGCGGAGAGGGTCGGTCACGGGGATGGCATTCACCAGGCTGGGCTTGCGCTGACCGAGCTCGCTGACTCTGTGGATGAGTGCACCCGGCAAGCGGCCGGTCCAGGTCGGCCGCACGGTCAACTCGACCACGTCGAGCTCGCCGCTGGTCATGTTCCACAGCCAGGCGGCTGACCGGTGAGAGGCCATGGCGGCGGGGCCGATGGCCAGACAGGCAGCCAGAAGGAGCTGCCATGGTGATGTGGGAACACCGGCGATGCGGTAGATGCCGGCATGCAGACGCTCCCACTCGGCCGCCTTCACATGCTGGCGCAAGTGGGCCAGCGTCACCCCGGCGGCCAGAGCCTGCGACCGGGTGACCAGACCGTGCTGGCGTCGCGAGAGCTTGGCCACCCGTTGGTTGGGCGTCAGGGTGGACACCTGAGAAATGATAAACACTTGAATGCCTCAAAAGATCACAAGTCCTTCGATCAGCTCACGAGGCGCAGTACGCTGAAGTGGCGATGGCCATGATCGCCGATCTGCTCCGGCAGGGACGGACCTTCTCCTTTGAGTTCTTCCCGCCCAAGAACGACGCCGAGCAGGTCACCCTGGTACGCACCTTGCGCGACCTGGAGCCCCTGGCGCCGTCGTTCGTCTCGGTCACCTATCGGGGCGGCAGTGCTTCCAGGCAGCGGACCCACGACCTGGTGGCGGGCATGCTGCGGACCACCACGCTCACCCCGATGGCCCATCTCATCTGCGTGGCTCATACCCGCCTGGAGCTGGCCGAGATCCTGGTGGGTTTCGCCAAGGCCGGAGTCGAGAACATCATGGCCCTGGGTGGCGACCCGCCCAGCGGCGTCGGCCCCGCCTCCCGACCGCCAGGACCCACATCGGCCGACCTCACTCCGGGCGGGTGGCCCAATCGCGGTGAGCTGACCCGGGCCATCGAGCTGGTGGAGCTGGCTCAGGTCATCGGGGGCTTCTCGGTCGGGGTGGCGGCCCACCCAGCCGGCCATCCCCGCTCCCCGGACCTGGCTGGCGACCGCGATCATCTGGTCGAAAAGCTGGAGGTGGCCGACTTCGCCGTCACCCAGTTCTTCTTCAGAGCCGAGGAGTACCGGGGGCTGGTCGACGATCTGGCGGCGCGGGGCATGGCCAAGCCGGTGGTGCCGGGCATCATGCCGATCACCTCACTGAGCTCTTTGCCCCGTATGGCCGAGATGGGCGCGGCGGTACCCCCGGACATGGCCGAGCGGTTGGCGGCGGCGGGCGACGACAGCCAGGCGGTGCGCAAGGCGGGCATCGAGATGGCCACTGAGCTGTGCGACGAGCTGCTGGCCGCCGGGGCGCCGGGTCTACACTTCTACACCCTCAATCGGTCCACCGCCACCAGGGAGATCTACGCCAATCTGGGCCTGGCACCGTCGCCCGAGGCGCCCCGGCAGTAGGCTCGCCGAAATGGCCGACATCATCACCACGGCACCCGACGGAGCCCTGCGGGTCCCCGATGAGCCGATCATCCCGTTCATCCCCGGAGACGGCATTGGAGTGGACATCTGGCCGGCCGCCCGTCATGTGCTAGACGCGGCGGCGGCCAAGCACGGCCACCGGATCGCCTGGTTGGAGCTGCTGGCCGGCCAGAGGGCCTACGACGAGACGGGGACGTGGCTGCCGGACGAGACGGTGGCCGCCTTTCGCCACCACCTCATCGGTATAAAGGGACCGCTCACCACTCCGGTGGGAGGCGGCTTCCGGTCCCTCAACGTGGCCCTGCGCCAGATCCTCGATTTGTATGTCTGCCTGCGCCCGGTCCGCTGGTTCGAGGGTGTGCCTTCCCCCATGCGCTACCCGGAGAAGGTGGACATGGTGATCTTCCGGGAGAACACCGAGGATGTCTACGCCGGCCTGGAGGTGGAGGCCGGCACGGCGGCCACCAAGAAGCTGATCGACTACCTGCGCGACGAGTTCGGCTGGGAGATCCGCCCCGACTCGGGGGTGGGCATCAAGCCGGTGTCCGAGACGGCGTCCAAGCGCCTGGTCCGGGCCGCCCTCCATTACGCGGTGCAGCGCCACCGGCGCAGCGTCACCCTCGTCCACAAGGGCAACATCCAAAAGTTCACCGAGGGCGCCTTTCGCTCCTGGGGCTATGACGTGGCCAGGGAGGAGTTCGCCGATGTGGCGGTGGCCTGGGACGACTGCGGCGGCCAGCCTGGCCAGCGCATCCTGGTCAAGGACAGCCTGGCCGACGTCACCCTCCAGCAGGTGATCACCCGTCCCGACGACTTCGACGTCATCGCCACCACCAACCTCAACGGCGATTACCTCTCTGATGCCCTGGCCGCCCAGATCGGCGGCATCGGCATCGCTCCGGGGGCCAACATCAACTTCGTGACCGGCCACGCCATCTTCGAGGCCACCCACGGCACTGCCCCCAAGTACGCCGGCCAGGACAAGGTGAACCCCGGCTCGCTGCTGCTCTCGGGCGTGCTCATGTTCGAGCACCTGGGCTGGCAGGCCGCGGCCGACGACATCGTGGCTGCCCTGGAGGCCACCATCGCCGACCACATCGTCACCTACGACTTCGCCCGCCTCATGGAGGGGGCAACCGAGGTGAAGTGCTCGGAGATGGCATCGGCCATCGTCGAGCGCCTCTAGCCCACCTCTCGGACATCCAGGCGGGTCTCGCTGACGCCACCGTCGTCGGCGCCCTCCACCCTCCAGCCGGTCACAGCCGGACGGTCGGCCACCACCTCCGCCAACTCGGTGCCGACGAAATGGAGGGCAGCTCCGTCGTCGCATCCCCACCCCGGCGCCAGGGTGGCGTCACCGATCAGGCGGTGATAGGTCGGTCGGCGCCGGGCCTCGCTGTCGTAATGGGGGCAGAAGCTGGCCCTGATCAGTCCGATCCCATCGCTGAACGACCGGAGCTCTGGGCCAAAGGAATCGGTGGTCCCCGACTCGAACCAGCACAGTGCACCGGCGCTGGACCCGGCCAGCACGACACCTGCCTCCCAGGCCTCGCGCATCACCGAGTCCAGGCCGTGCGTCCACCACACCGCCATCAGGTTGGCCGAGCTGCCGCCGCCCACCCACACCAGGTCCTGGGCCAGCAGGTGGGCTCGGGGGTCGTCGTGGTTGGGCATGGGGAAAAGGGCCAGGTGGCTGACCCGGGCTCCGGCCCCGGACAGAGCGCCGTAGCTGGCGGTGTACCGGGACGGGTCGTCACCGGTGGCGGTGTGCAGCACGCAGACCGCCGGACGCTCGGCCCCACTCAGCCCCAGCGCGAAGTGGACCAGCGGCCCCGCCCGCAACCTTCCCGGTCCATCGGAGACAAAGCCCCCTCCCACCGCCACGACATGCCGGTCTACCGCCATCACCACCAACGGTAACCTCCGTGGTGGTGTCCCTGGCCCCCACCCCCGGCCCGGACCTCGACGCTGGCACCCCACCTGTCCAGGTAACCGTCACCGGGGCGGCCGGCCAGATCGGCTACGCCCTGGTGTTTCGCATCGCCTCGGGTCAGCTGCTCGGTCCCCACCAGCGGGTGGTGCTGCGACTGCTGGAGGTGGAGGCGGCCATGGCCGGCCTGGAGGGGGTGGCCATGGAGCTCGACGACTGTGCCTTCCCCCTGCTGGCCGACGTGGTGACGACCAGTCAGGTGGGCACCGCCTTCGAGGGATCGTCGTGGGCCCTGTTGGTGGGCTCGGTGCCCCGCCGGGCAGGCATGGAGCGCTCCGACCTACTGAGGGTGAACGGCACCATCTTTGGCCCTCAGGGGCGGGCCATCGCCGCTCACGCCGCGGGCGACGTGCGGGTACTGGTGGTGGGCAACCCCTGCAACACCAACTGCCTAATCGCCCGGGTCAACGCTCCCGAGGTGCCGGCGGCCCGCTGGTTCGCCATGACCCGCCTGGACCACAACCGGGCCCAGGGCCTGCTGGCCAGGCGGGCCGGGGCAACAGTAGACCAGGTGACCAACCTGGCCATCTGGGGGAACCACTCGTCCACCCAGTTCCCCGACGTGGCCCATGCCCGCATCGGCGGCCGCCCGGTCCCCCAGGTGATCGGGGATGCCGACTGGCTGCGTGGCGAGCTCCTTGCCACTGTGCAGGGGCGGGGAGCAGCCATCATCGCCGCTCGGGGAGCCTCCTCGGCCGGCTCGGCGGCCAGTGCGGTCATTGACTCGGTTCTGAGCATCCGCAACCCCACCCCTGAGCGTGACTGGGTCTCCCTGGCCGTGCCCAGTGACGGGCAGTACGGCGTGCCCGCCGGCCTTCAGTTCGGCTTCCCGGTGCGCTCGGACGGCCAGAGCTGGGAGGTGGTGGAGGGCATTGACCACGGCCCCGATGCCCGCCAGCGGCTCCGGATCACCACCGACGAACTGGAGGCCGAGCGGGCGGCGGTGGCGGACCTGGTGCCCTGAGGCAGGTCAGGTGGTGACCAGCGACTGGGAATCGATGCCCATGCGGGGCAGGTAGGCCAGCTTGGCGCCGATGGCGGCCCGCCACGTAGCCAGGTCGGTCTCGTAGTGATCGCGGTCGCCTTCCTCGTACGCGTGCTCCAGCTCGTCGAAGGCCGCGTCCTCGGCGTCCAACAGCTCTCGATAGCGCTGCAGAACATGGTCATCGATCACCCCGGTCATCCCCACCTGCGTCCCCCTTGTTGGCTGTCCAATGCCCCTGCGGAGCAGTGTCACAATCTAACTCGCCGCCCTAGAGGACGCATCCTGGGATGCCGTTCACCCGGGCAAAGTCGTCGATGCCCCGAAGGCTGGTGTCCAGCCTCCCCCTCTGGCTGCGTGACGTGGGGCCGCTCGACAGCGCCGTGGCGCCGGCCGAACGTCCCGTGGTGCCGGCCAGGAGGCTGGCCGCGGTGTCCCAGTGGGCCAGCCACCCGCTGACCGCTGGGCGGTCGGCTACCTGGACCGGCAACGCTCGTAGGTGGGTGACCAGCGTCCTCAGGTCAGTCGGGGGGCTGCGACCTGGTGGGGACACGAGCTCCAGGCTGGCCTGGCACACCGCGCTGGCCTGGCTGGCGAAACCGGGGTCGTTGAGGATGGCTACCGGCGGGCTCTCGGCCGGGAAGGGTCGGCCAGCCGAGTCGGCGATGGTTGCCCCCACGGCACCGACCAGGGCAAGGCCCATGGCCAACAGCGCCATCAGCCGGGCCCTTGGCCAGCCTCTCCGCCGTGCCGGGATCGTCCGGCGCCCCGGCCGGCGCCCCGGCCCGGACCCCGGGCCACAAGAGTCTGGTGAGACAGCCACCCTGGCCAGCCGGACCACCTGGGTAGAGGCGGGTGCCCAGACCGGACGGGGCCGGCACCGGGGCGTCCAGTCGCTGCCGTCCCAGTAGCGCATCACTGAGTGGTCCTGATCGTCCGGGTACCAACCGGGGACCTGGGGTACGGGGAGGCGCATGTGCTCAGTAGCTGGTCCGGGCCAGCGCCTGCTGGCGACCAGCCTGGACCGCCTGCATGGCAGCCAGACCGGCCACCAGGGCGTGGGTGTTCCCCCGGATCTGGATCCGTCCGGCCAACAGGGCAGCCCGGGCGGACATCTCCCCCCGGGACAGAGCCAGGGCGGTGCCGTAGTCCTCGACAATGGTCACGTCGGTGTCAGCTGCCCGCCCCAGCGTCGCATGCACTCGACCTCCGCTCACTCGCACGACGTAGGCCACCTCCCCGTCGGGTGCCCCGGTGACCACCTGCTGAATGGTGACGGAGCCCTCAGCGGGGTTGGTGACGGAGCCCTCAGCGGGGTTGGCGACGGAGCCCTCAGCGGGGTTGGCGACGGAGCCCTCAGCGGGGTTGTCGGCCGAGGCCGGGCAGGTGGTGGCCCGGTTGAGCTCTTCGAACCACTCGGGAGTGAGGAACCGGGCCAACACACCACTTCATTACACCTCGCAGGTGTGCCGGGTCACGTCAGCACCCAGGGCAGCCAGCTTGCCGGCCAGATCCTCGTAGCCCCGGTCGACATGGGCCGGGTCTCCCACCACCGTCTCGCCTTCGGCGGCCAGGCCGGCCAGCACCAGGGCGGCCCCGGCCCGGATGTCCGGGGCCCTGACCTGAGCTCCGGAGAGCCGGTCGGTGCCCCTCACCACCGCGTGGTGGCCCTCGGTGCGGATGTCCGCACCCATGCGGCGAAGTTCGTCGATGTAGCGAAAACGGCCCCGGAACAGGTTCTCGGTGACGATCCCCACTCCCTCGGCCACGCTCAGCGCCACCACCAGCAGGGGCTTGTAGTCGGTGGCCACCCCTGGATAGGGCAGGGTGGCCACGTCCACCGAGGTGAGCCGGCGGGGTCCGGTGACCCGCAGCCCATCGGCAGTGGGTGAGGTGTGCAAGCCCATGGACGCCAACTTTTCGATCAACATGTCCATGTGCTCGGCCTGGGCCTCCTGGATGACGATCTCTCCACCGGCCAGGCCCACGGCAGTGAGGAAGGTTGCCGCCTCGACTCGGTCGGGGATCACCCGGTGGCGCCCGGGGCTCAGCTCGGGGACACCCTCGATCTCCAGGCGGGAGGTACCGGCCCCGGTGATGCGGGCCCCCATGGTGGTGAGGTAGGCGGCCACGTCGGTCACCTCGGGCTCTCTGGCGGCGTTCTCGATGACGGTGGTCCCCTTGGCCAGGACGGCCGCCATGAGCAGGTTGTCGGTGGTGGTGTGGCTCGGGTATTCGAGCACCACCCGGGTCCCGGCCAACTGGCTGGCCCGACCCTCCACGTAGCCGTGTGCCGGGACGAAGGTGGCTCCCATGGCCTCCAGGCCCCGCAGGTGGAAGTCGATCGGGCGGGGCCCGAAGTCATCGCCCCCGGGCATGGCGACGCGGGCCCAGCCCATGCGGGCGATGAGCGGCCCGAGCACCACCACCGACGCCCGCATCCGCTCCACCAGCTCGTAGGGAGCCTCCGGGATCAGCTCGGCGGGCGTGTCGATGACCAGCTCACCGCCGGGACGACGGCTGACGACCACTCCCATGGCTGCCAGGACGTCGCCCATGGTGCCCACGTCGGTGATGTCGGGGACGTTGGTCAGCACATGGCGGCCCTCGGCCAGCAGGCAGGCGGCCATGAGCTTGGTGACCGAATTCTTGGCCCCCCCAACCCGCACCGTGCCCTCCAGCGGGGGCCCTGGGCGCACAACGAAGCGATCCACCGCCTGAGCCTAAGCCTCGAACTCGTCCGGGGGAGGACCCTCGCCCAGGAGGTGGGCCACCGCTGCCACGCTGCGTAGGGCCGCACGGCCATCGCCGTAGGGGTTGACGGCGTTGGCCATGGCCGCGTAGGCGCCGGGTTCGTGCAGCAGCTGGCTGACGGCGGTGACGATGTCGAGGCGGCGGGTCCCCACCAGCCGGACGGTGCCGGCCGAGACTCCCTCGGGACGCTCGGTCTTGTCCCTCATGACCAGGACGGGCTTGCCCAGGCTGGGCCCTTCCTCTTGTATGCCGCCACTGTCGGTCAGGATGAGGTGGGAGCGGACCATCAGGCGAGCGAAGCCGCCGTAGGCCAGGGGCTCCACCACCCGTACGTTGGCCAGGCCTTTCACCGCCGGCAGGATGGAGTGGCGGACCACCGGGTTGGCGTGGATGGGGAACACCACCACCAGATCGGGCTCGGCGGTGGCGATCTCGGCCAGGGCCTGGCCGATGGCGTCCATGGGCACGCCCCAGGACTCTCGGCGGTGGGCCGTGACCAGCAGCACCCGGCGATTGCCTCCGTCGTCCAGATCGTCCAGATCGTCCAGGTCGTCCAGGGAGGGGTCGCCGTATGCCAGGCGGCGATCCACCGTCCAGAGCAGCGCATCGATCACCGTGTTGCCGGTGACCAGGATGCTCGATTCCGCCACGTTCTCGGCCACCAGGTTGGCCCTGGCGGCCGACGTCGGGGCCAGGTGCAGGCTGGAGAGC
>JAABUJ010000162.1_pt1 | contig 145256 bp, 119 predicted proteins | sample 5559131 | NCBI WGS metagenome assembly JAABUJ01 (sample SAMN10711875, study PRJNA513366) | rock metagenome | isolation source: Antarctica rocks | place: Antarctica: Victoria Land, Mt New Zealand nord | collected 2016-01-07 | reverse complement strand
TGGCGCCGCCGGCTTTGGCCAGGACATTGGTGATGGCCGCCGTCAGGCTGGTCTTGCCGTGGTCCACATGCCCGATCGTCCCGATGTTCACATGAGGCTTCGAACGGTCAAACTTCGCTTTTGCCATAATAATTGCTCCGATAAATTTATTGTGTGCAGGGGCGGCCAGACGCCGCCTCTGCGGCTTCCACTAGCTCTGCTGGCGGACCAGCGTCTTGCCAACCGACTTCGCCATCAATTCTTCCGCCACATTGCGCGGGACTTCGGCGTAGTGCGACGGCTCCATCGTGGAGGAGGCGCGGCCCTGTGTCATCGAGCGCAGGCTCGTGACGTAGCCGAACATCTCGGCCAGCGGCACTTTAGCCTTGATGACCATCGTTCCGCCGTGGCTGTTTTCCTGACCCTCGATCATGCCGCGCCGGGAGTTCAGGTCGCCGACGACGCTGCCCAGGAACTGGTCCGGGGTGACGACTTCGACGGCCATAATCGGCTCTTTAATGACCGGCGTCGCCTTGCGGGCGGCCTCCTTGAAGGTCATCGAAGCAGCCATCTTGAAGGCCATTTCCGAAGAGTCTACCTCATGGAAGGAGCCGTCTACGACCGTCACCTTGATGTCCACCATCGGGTAGCCTGCTGAGACGCCGACCTCCATGGCCTCTTTGACGCCGGCCTGGATCGGAGCGATGAACTCCTTGGGGATCGAGCCGCCGACAGTCTTGTTGACGAACTCGAAGCCTGAACCCGCCTCCAGCGGCTCGACGACCAGCTCACAGTCGCCGTACTGGCCCTTGCCGCCCGACTGCCGCTTGAACGGGACTCGGGCTTCGGCCAGCTTCTTGACGGTTTCTTTGTAGGCGACTTGGGGCCGGCCCGCGTTGGCTTCGACCTTGAACTCGCGGCGCATCCGTTCAATAATGATGTCCAGGTGCAGTTCGCCCATGCCGGACAGGATGACCTGGCCCGTCTCCTCGTCGGTTCGGATTCGCAGGGTCGGGTCCTCAGCGCCCAGGCGCTGGAGGGCCTTGCCCATGCTCTCCTGGTCCACCTTGGTTTTCGGCTCGATGGAGACCGAGATGACCGGCTCCGGGAAGGTGATCGTCTCCAGCAGGACCGGCTTCTTCTCGTCGGCCAGCGTGTCGCCCGTCGTCGAGAGCTGCAAGCCGACGGCGGCGGCGATGTCCCCGGCGAAGACCTCGTTCACCTCTTCGCGCTTGTTGGCGTGCATTCGCAGGATGCGCGAGATTCGCTCCCGCTTGCCCTTGTTGACGTTGTAAACGTAAGAGCCTTTGGTGAGCGTCCCCGAATAAACGCGGAAGAACGTCAGGTTGCCGACGTGCTGGTCGTTCATCAGCTTGAACGCCAGGGCGGCGAACGGCGCGTCATCGGACGGCTCGCGCGACTCTTCGGCTTCCGTGTCCGCGTTGATGGCATGGACGGCGCCCTTGTCGAGCGGCGAGGGCAGGTACTCGATGACGGCATCCAGCAGGGGCTGGACGCCCTTGTTCTTGTACGCGGAGCCGCAGAGGATCGGGACGATGTCCAGGTTGATGGTCGCCTTGCGGATGGCCGACTTCAGCTCCGCCGCCGTGATCGGCTCTTCCATCAGGAACTTTTCGATCAATTGATCGTCGGTTTCGGCAACCTTCTCGATCATCTGCGCGCGGTACTTGGCCGCCTGCTCCTGCAAGTTCGCCGGGATGTCCACGACCTCGAAGACCTTGCCGTCATCGCCCTTGTAGACGATGGCTTTGTTCTCGACGAGGTCTATGACGCCGCTGAAGTCCTGCTCGGCCCCGATGGGGATTTGCAGCATGACGGCGTTGGCCCCCAGGCGGTCTACAATCGTACCGACCGCGAAGAAGTAGTCCGCGCCGGTCCGGTCCATCTTGTTGACGAAGCACATGCGCGGGACACGGTACTTGGTCGCCTGCCGCCAGACCGTTTCGGACTGCGGCTGCACACCGGCCACGGCGTCGAACAGGGCGACGACGCCATCCAGGACGCGCAGGGACCGCTCGACTTCGACGGTGAAGTCAACGTGGCCGGGCGTGTCAATGATGTTGATGCGGTGCGTACTTTCGCGCCCGCCTTCCTTCGCCTTGATCGGGTCCTTGCTCGGCTCCAGGCCCCAGAAACAGGTGGTGGCGGCGCTGGTGATCGTGATGCCGCGCTCCTGCTCCTGCTCCATCCAGTCCATTGTCGCCGCGCCCTCATGCACTTCGCCGATCTTGTACGAACGCCCGGTGTAGTACAGGATGCGCTCGGTACAAGTGGTCTTGCCGGCGTCAATATGGGCGGCGATGCCGATATTCCGTGTTTTTTCCAGACTGTATTCGCGTGCCATAATTTGCTGCTTCCAATAAGGACCTAACCCCGGCGCAAGCGCCGACCCTTCCCTGTGAGGGAAGGGTAGGAAGTTAGGCAACTGCTTTCTCGTTTTGCCATCCCTTAACAGGGGAGGGTCGGCGCTTGCGCCGGGGAGAGGTTCCTAGAACCGATAATGCGCGAACGCCTTGTTGGCATCCGCCATCTTGTGCTTTTCTTCCCGCTGACGCACCGCCGCGCCCGTGTTGTTGGCGGCGTCGGTCAGTTCGGCCGTCAGGCGGTCCACCATCGTCTTGCCGTTGCGGCGGCGCGCGGCGGAAACCAGCCAGCGCAAGGCCAAGGACGTCTTGCGGTCGGCCCGGATCTCCATCGGAACCTGATAGGTCGCGCCGCCGACGCGGCGGGGTTTGACTTCGACCTGCGGCATGACGTTCCGCACGGCCTGCTCGAAGATTTCGATGCCCTTGCGCCCGGTCTTGGCCTCGATCCCTTCCAGCGCGTGGTAGAAGATCGACTCGGACAGGCTCTTCTTGCCGTCCAGCATCATCCGGTTGACGAACCGGGTCACCAGGCGGTTGTGGTACACGGGATCGGGCAGGATCACTCGCTTCTTGGCAGGTCCTTTACGCGGCATTTTCTGTTCTCCTCGTCCTTATCGCTTCTTGCCGGTGGCGGCGGGCGCGCCCGGCTTGGGCCGCTTGGTGCCGTACTTGGAGCGGCTGCTCTTGCGGTCCTTCGTCCCCTGGGTGTCCAGCGTGCCGCGCACGATGTGGTAGCGGACGCCCGGCAGATCCTTGACGCGGCCCCCGCGGATCAGCACGACGCTGTGTTCCTGAAGGTTGTGCCCAATGCCCGGAATGTAGGCCGTCACCTCAGTGCCGGGGCTTTTCCGCCCCGAGGAAGTCAGGCGCACACGAGCGATCTTGCGGAGGGCCGAGTTCGGCTTCTTCGGCGAGACGGTGCGGACCACAAGGCAGACGCCGCGCTTCTGCGGGTTGCCCTTCATGGCCGGCGCCTTGCTTTTCTTAAGGGTACGCTTGCGGCCCTTGCGTACTAACTGGCTGATCGTCGGCATGGCGACTTAGGTCCTTTCGGAGCGTTCTAAATTCGATTGGGCAGGAGGCACAAAAACACCCCGTCTGCCGCTAGGATCACACAAGGCGGCGGCACGGGGCATGGCGACGTCACAAGTGACTGTTGTGTTTCTATTCCAGCTCAGGACCCGCACGGGAACAAGTCCCAACGGGAAGAATGAGAAGCTGGCCGATGCCCCCTTGCTCGCGATCTATTCACCTGCCGGTCGGCACAATGAATTTCACTGAAAACAACCTCCCTATTATACTGCCGCGTCACCCGAATGTCAAGTGTTTGGCTCTCGCTTGTGAAAAATCTTCCCGCCGAGCGCAGGGGTATAATAACGGTGGAGGCAGTGTCTTCTCATGGCTTACAGCGAATTCACTTTGCGAATACTCAAAGAACGGTTCGGCATCACGGCGACCGATGCCGAAGACTTGTTCCATGACGTGCCGCCGCTGCCGGCCAGCGACTTCTTCCGCACCCTGCTCAAGCGGCACCTGCCCATCGTGCGCGGCTTGGGCACGGAAAAGACCCGATCCGAAATGATCATCGCCCCGCTGCTCGTCGAGCTGCGGGAGCAAAGCGGCCATCAAGTCGCCGTCTTTTCCGGCGCCGAGTTCAGCGTGGACACGGCCCAGGGGCTTTACGGCTTCTGTGACTTCCTGGTGTCACGCTCGCCGACGATGCTGGCCGTCACTGCCCCCGTACTGGCGGTCGTCGAGGCCAAGCGGGAAGACCTGACGGCGGGGGTCCCGCAATGCATCGCGGAGATGTACGCGGCTGCCCTGTTCAATGCACGCGACGGCGAGCCGCGCGAGACGCTCTACGGGGCAGTGACCAGCGGCACCAACTGGCGCTTCCTGCGCCTGCGGGGACTGCTTGCCGAAGTGGACCTTCAAGAGTATTTCATCGAGGACGTGGATAAAATCCTCGGCATCCTGCGCCACATGACCCAGTGAGAACAAGCAGAAAAAAGCCCCCGCCGCCACTTGCGTGGGGGCGGGGGCCGTAGCAGCGCTAGATCGCCGAGTCCGCGTCGCTGTCAATGGTCGGCTCGTCCACGACGGCAAGCTGCTCGCGCTCGGCCATCAGCGACAGGCTCTCGCCCGCCGTGCCCGTGGCCTCCCGGATGACCGCCATGTCCTCGTCGTCCAGATCGCGGTCCAGGGTCGCCGTGCCGTGCCCGTTGCCGTTCGTCCGGCCCGCGCCGACCTGGGCGTACCGGGTCGCCGAGTCGATGCCTTCCAGCTTCGGCTCCAGGTTGCGGTATTGCGGCAGGCCCGTCCCGGCCGGGATGAGACGCCCGATGATGACGTTCTCCTTCAAGCCGATGAGCGAGTCCTTTTTGCCGCGCACGGCCGCTTCGGTCAGGACGCGCGTGGTCTTCTGGAACGAGGCCGCCGACAGGAACGAGTCGGTCGCCAGGCTCGCCTCGGTGATTCCCAGCAGCAGCCAGTCCGCCGTCGCTTCCGTACCCGGCGGGTCCATCTCGATGACCCGCTTGTTGGCATCAATGAACTCGAACTTGTCCACCATCTGGCCCGGCAGGAACTCCGAGTCCCCGGCATTCTTGATGCGGCGCTTCCGCAGCATCTGCCGGGCGATGACCTCGATGTGCTTGTCGTTGATGTCCACGCCCTGCGACTTGTACACGGCCTGGATCTCGCGGACGACGTAGTTCTGCACGCCGCGAATGCCCTGCAAGTCGAGCACCTTCTGCGGGTCCAGCGGGCCTTCCGTCAGACGATCGCCCGCCTCGACGACGTCCCCCTGCCGCACCTGCAACTGGCCCCGGTACGGCACCAGGATGGCCTTGCGGACCTTGATCTCCGTGATCCCGACTTCCTTGATCTTCTTGATGTGCTTGTCGGTCAGCTCGGTGCCCGCCGTCAGCGTCTCGGGAATCTCCGTCGCCCGCTTGGCTGCCGAGGGCGTCATGCCTTCCGTATCCGCGTGCGGCCCCAGGTAGATGTCCTCGGCCAGCGTCTCGCCGCTGACTGCCGTGCCGGTGTTCTCGTCAATGGCGATGGGTGTGTGGATGATGACGCGCCGCAGGCCCTTCTGCTCGATCTCGGCCACGGTTCCCGCGAACTCCGTCACGATGGCCTGGCCCTTCGGCTTGCGCGCCTCGAACAGTTCGACGACGCGCAAAAGCCCGCCGACCTGATCTTCCAGCACCTTCAGGACCGCCTGGACGGCGCGGACGCGCTCCCGGTCCACGCCGGTCGCCGTCGTCGGCGCCTGCGTCTCCTCGTTCGGCTCCAGCGAAACCAGGCCGCGCGAGATGTCGTTGTGCAGCTCCTTCAGCGCCTCCTGCTTGCGGGCGCGGACGTTGGCGACGCCCGTGAGCTGCTTCTGCGCGATGCCGCCGGAGTGGAAGGTACGCATCGTGAGCTGCGTCCCCGGCTCGCCGATGGACTGCGCGGCGATGATGCCCACGGCGACGCCCGGCTCGACCAGCTTGGAGTTCGCCAAGTCCAGCCCGTAGCACTGGGCGCAGATACCCATCCGCAGCTCGCAGGTGAACGGGCTGCGGACGCCGACGCGCTTCAGCTTCGCGCCGAACTCGATCTCCCGCGCCAAGTCCTGCGTGATTAGCTCGCCCTTGGCGACGACCGTTTCCCCGGCCTTCGGATGTCCCTCCGGGTAGAGGATGTCATCCAGCGCGAAGCGGCCGTAGATGCGCAGGTGCAGTGGCTCGACGACTTCATTGCCGTCCCGGATCTCCTCCTGGAAGATGCCCAGCTCGGTCCCGCAGTCGTCGGCCCGGACGATGACCTCCTGCGAGACATCCACCAAACGCCGCGTCAGGTAGCCGGCGTCCGCCGTCCGCAGGGCCGTGTCGGCCAGGCCCTTCCGGGCGCCGTGGGTCGAGACAAAGTACTCCAGAACGCTCAGGCCCTCGTGGAAGTTGGACTTCACGGGCAGGTCCTCGATCATGTTGCCGAACGGGTCGGACATGACGCCGCGCATCCCCGAAAGCTGAGTGATCTGGCCCCGCGTCCCGCGCGCATTGGAGTCGGTGAACATGAAGATCGGGTTGGTCGGCTGGATCGTCTCGAAGATCGCCTCGCCGACATCCTTGGCTGCCTTCTGCCACTGCTCCAGGACGCGCTCTTTGCGCTCGCCGCCCGTGATCAGGCCGCGCTGGTAGTTTTTGTTCAGGTCCCGGACCGACTTCTCCGTGCCCTCGATGATCTGGTTGCGCTTCTCGGGCACCTCCATGTCGGTGATCGCGACGGTCATGCCCGCTTTGGTCGCCTCCTGGAAGCCCAGTGCCTTCATCTCGTCCAGAAGCTGGATCGTGCGCGAGTCGCCGTTCATGCGGTGGCACTGCGCGATGATCGCGCCCAGGTCCTTCTTGCCGAAGCCGTTGCCCTTGAATTCCTTCTTCGCGAAGGTGTCGTCCAGCATCTTGTAGATGAACGGGTGCATGTTGTCGGGCATGATGTCCGTGAACAGCATCCGCCCCGCCGTCGTGCGCCGGACGGTCTTGGCGCCGTCGCCGTTCGGGAAGGCAACGTCAATCCCCTCCTGCAAGCCGATCTGCCCGGTCGCATAGGCAAGCTGGGCGTCGCTCTTGCTGCCGAAGGCGTCAAAGCGCGGCTCGCCGGGCTTCATCACGGTCAGGAAGTAGGCACCCAGCACCATGTCCTGAGCGGGCGCCACGATGGGGCGGCCGTCGGCGGGCGAGAACAGGTTGTGCGTGGACAGCATTAGGATGCGCGCCTCGGCCTGGGCCGACGCGGACAGCGGCACATGCACCGCCATCTGGTCGCCGTCGAAGTCCGCGTTGAACGCCGTACAAACGAGCGGGTGGACCTGAATCGCCTTGCCGTCTACCAGGACCGGCTCGAACGCCTGGATGCCCAGGCGGTGCAGCGTCGGCGCGCGGTTCAGCAGAACCGGGTGCTCCCGAATCACTTCTTCCAGCGCGTCCCAGACTTCCGGCTTCAGCTTGTCAATCATGCGCTTGGCGGTCTTGATGTTGCTCGTGTAGCCGCGCTCGACCAGGGCCTTCATGACGAACGGCTTGAACAGCTCGATCGCCATCTCTTTAGGCAGGCCGCACTGGTGCAGGAGCAGACGAGGGCCGACCACGATGACCGAGCGGCCCGAGTAGTCCACGCGCTTGCCCAAAAGGTTCTTGCGGAAGCGGCCTTCCTTGCCCTTGAGCATGTCCGACAGCGACTTCAGCGGCCGATTGTTCGAGCCGACCACCGGCCGCGTCCGGCGACCGTTGTCAATCAGCGCGTCCACGGCTTCCTGAAGCAGCCGCTTCTCGTGGTTGACGATGCTCTCCGGGGCGCGGATCTCGGTGATCTTCTTCAACCGGTTGTTGCGGTTGATGATGCGCCGGTACAGGTCGTTCAGGTCGGACGTCGCAAAGCGGCCGCCGTCGAGCTGCACCATCGGGCGCAGTTCCGGCGAGATCACCGGCACGGCGTCCAGGATCATCCACTCAGGGCGTGACTTGGAGTTGATGAACGCCTCGGATACTTCCAGACGCTTGATGGCGCGCGCCCGGCGCGGCCCCTGCGTCTGGGCGATCTCGGCCCGCAGCTCCCCGGCCAGCTTCTCCAGGTCAATTTCCTGGAGCAGTTCTTTCACCGCCGCGCCGCCCAGGCCCGCGCGGACGATCTCGCCCTCGGGGTCGTTGAGTCGCAGGTTACGATCCAGCTTGTCCGAGAGCATGTCCATCAGCGATTCCAGCTTGCGGTAGTCGTCCTCGGCCAGCAGCATCCGCTTTTCGACCTTTTCGTCCAAAAGCAGGAGAGCGTCGCGCAGGGCCTGGATCTGCTCCGCCGAGTCCTTCTCGATGTCCTTGATCTCTTCCTCCATGTGGCGGTTGCGGTCATTGATCCGCGACTCGTCCCAGGCTTCCCACTCTTCTTCTTCGGGCAGATCGTCGGGGCGTGTCAGGTTGGCCTTGATGTCCGCCCCCGCCTCGACCCGCGCCTGCTCGATGTCTTCTTCCTTCTGGTCTTCCAGTTCGCGGACGCGCTCGTCCAGGGCGACCTTGAAGGACTCCATCTCGTTGTTGATCCGGCCGCGGTCCACATACGTCACGATATAAGACGCGAAGTAGAGGACTTTCTCCAGCGGCCGGGGCGAGATGTCCAGCAGCAGGGACAGGGGCGAGGGGACGCCCTTCAGATACCAGATGTGGCAGACGGGCGCCGCCAGCTCGATGTGGCCCATGCGCTCGCGCCGGACTTTGGAGCGCGTGACCTCGACGCCGCAGCGGTCGCAGATGATGCCTTTGAACTTGACCTTCTTGTAGCGCCCGCAGTGGCATTCCCAGTCCTTGACCGGGCCGAAGATGCGCTCGCAGAACAGGCCGTCGCGCTCCGGCTTGAAGGTCCGGTAGTTGATGGTCTCGGGTTTCTTGACCTCGCCGTAAGACCAGTTGCGGATCTCTCCCGGCGCGGCGATCCCGATGCGGATTTTATCAAATGCGCTTGCATCTGTCATGGTGTGCTTTTGCTCCCCGTAAACCGACCCACCCCCGGCACTAGCCCAATAAAGCCTTAGTGCCGACCCCTCCCTGTTAAGGAGGGGTCAGAAGGGTGTCCGTTGTCTTTCATCACCCTTCCTTAACAGGGAAGGGTCGCCGCTAAGGTTTTATTAGGGTTGCGGCGGGGTTAGGTTCCTACCCGCCGAACAGGGCCTCGGCCTCGGCTTCGGCGCGCGGCAGGCGCGGGCGCAGGCCCCGTCCCCTGCCTTCGCTGTCGCCATAGTCCTCTTCCTTGTCCTTCAGGTCTATCTCTTTCTCGTCCTCGTCCTCGACGGCCACTTTCAGGCCCAGCGACTGAAGCTCGTTGACCAGAATCTTGAACGACTCGGGAACGCCCGGCTCCAGCATGGCGTCGCCCTTGACGATGGACTCATACGTCTTGACACGGCCCAGCACATCGTCCGACTTGATCGTCAGAATCTCCTGGAGCGTGTACGCCGCCCCGTAGGCTTCCAGCGCCCAGACCTCCATCTCGCCGAAGCGCTGACCGCCGAACTGCGCCTTGCCGCCCAGAGGCTGCTGCGTGACCAGCGAGTATGGGCCGGTCGAGCGGGCATGGATCTTGTCGTCCACCAGGTGCGCCAGCTTCAGCATGTAGATCGTGCCGATCGTGACAGGCTGGGTGAAGAAGTCCCCGGACAGCCCATCACGCACCCAGGACTTGGCCGTTTTCTCATCAATGCCGCTGCGCTGCCAGACGTTCAGCCGGACGCGCTCGACAATGGCCGCGTAGTCGTAACCGTCCACGGTCTTCAGGTCCGCCTCTTCGGTCAGGGCAGCCCCGTCGTAGTCCTCGGGCAGCATCACGGCGGGCGGAGCGGCGACTGCGGCGGCCACCTGCTCCAGACGCGCCGGGGTCAGCTCACGGAGTTTTGATTCCAGCTTGGCGAGAAGCTCGGCGACGCCGTCCTTCTTGCCCGCTTCCAGGTCAATGCGAAGCTCCTTCTCCACATAAGTCCGCAGGGCGTCGTAGCGGGTGAACTCGGCGAACTTGCCCATGTCCTGCAAGATCTCGGCCTCGGTCGCGCCCTCGAAGATCGGGTTGACGAATGAGCAGCCCAGCGCCTTGCCGACATACGCCAGGTGCGTTTCGAGAATCTGGCCGATGTTCATACGGCCCGGCACGCCCAGCGGGTTCAAGACGATGTCCACAGGCGTCCCGTCCGGCAGGAACGGCATGTCTTCCTGCGGCAGAATCCGCGAGATGACACCCTTGTTGCCGTGCCGCCCGGCCATCTTGTCGCCTTCCATGACCTTGCGCTTCTGGGCGATGTAGACGCGAACCAGCATGTTGACACCCGCCGACAACTCATCGCCCGGCAGCCGCTCCAGCTCGCCCTCCCACTCGTCCGAGAACATCGAGTCGGGCCGCTTAGAGAAGTCGAAGACGCGCCCGGTCTTGTCCTTGTACTTGAACCGGGAGAAGACCTTGACGTCCACGATCTTGCCCTTCTCGCCGTGCGGGACGCGCAGGCTCACGTCGCGGGTCTCTTCCGCCTTCTTGCCGAAGATCGCGATGATCAGACGCTCTTCCGCCGTCAGTTCCCCCTGGCCCTTCGGCGCGACCCGCCCGACCAGGATGTCGTCGGGCCGGACCTCGGCGCCGATGCGGATGATGCCCCGGTCGTCCAAGTCCTTCAGGGCGTCCTCGCCGACGTTCGGGATGTCCCGCGTGATCTCTTCCGGCCCCAGCTTCGTGTCGCGGGCTTCGTTTTCGTACTTCTCGATGTGGACGGACGTGAACACGTCGTCGCGCACCAGCCGCTGCGAGAGCAGGATGGCGTCCTCGAAGTTGTAGCCGTTCCAGGGCGTAAACGCGACCAGCACGTTTTGCCCCAGCGCCAGCTCGCCGCCGTCCGTGCAGGGGCCGTCCGCCAGAAGCTGACCCTCGCGGACGCGCTGCCCATTGTTGACCACGGGGCGCTGCGTGACGCACGTCGCCTGGTTCGAGCGCAGCATGTTCAGCAGCCGGTAGGTATCCTCGCCGCCGTCTTCATCGGCGACCACGACGATCTCTTCCGCCGTGACCCGCTTGACCGTGCCCGCCCGCAGCGCGATGATGACCGCGCCCGAGTCCACGGCGGCGCGCTTCTCCATGCCGGTCTTGCAGAGCGGCGCGTCCGGGCGCAGGGTCGGGACGGCCTGCCGCTGCATGTTCGCGCCCATCAGGGCGCGGTTGGCGTCGTCGTTCTCCAGGAATGGGATCATTGCCGTCGCGACCGAGACGATCTGCTGCGGCGACACATCCATGTAGTCCACTTTGTCGGCGGAAATGACCGGGTACTGGTTGTTGTTGCGGACCTGCACCATCTTATCCACGAACGTGTTGTCGCCCTTGAGCAGCGTGTTGGCCGGCGCGATCCGGAAGTGGTGCTCGCCGTCGGCGGGCAGCCAGTCCAGGTCGGTCGTGACTTTGCCGCCAATGACCCGGCGGTAGGGCGTCTCGATGAAGCCGAACTGGTCCACGCGGGCATGGACGGCCAGCGACCCGATCAGCCCGATGTTTGGCCCTTCCGGCGTCTCGATCGGGCAGATGCGCCCGTAGTGCGAGTGGTGGACGTCGCGCACTTCCAGCTTCGCCGACTGCCGGGACAGACCGCCCGGCCCCAGCGCGGACAGGCGCCGCTTGTGCGTCAGTTCCGCCAGCGGGTTCGTTTGGTCCATGAACTGTGACAACTGAGACGACCCAAAAAACGACTTGATGGACGCCGAAATCGGCTTGACGCTCAGGATGACTTGCGGCAGGATATTTTCCGAGTCCAGCGACGTCATGCGCTCCTTGGCGACTTTTTCCATCCGCAGAAAGCCCAGGCGAAGCTGCGAATACAGAAGTTCGCCCACCGAGCGGACGCGCTTGTTTTCCAGGTGGTCAATGTCGTCCACATTGCCGTCGCCGGCCGCCAGCTTGATGACGTAGCGGGCGATGGCAATGATGTCTTCCTTGGTAATCGTCCGGTACGATAGCGGCAGCGACAAGCCAAGCTTCTTGTTCATCTTGTGCCGTCCGACTTTCGCCAGATCGTAGCGCCGGGTGTCGAAGAAGATCGAGTTCAGCAGCGAGCGCGCCGACTCGGGCGTGGCCGGGTCGCCGGGCCGGATCTTCCGGTAGATGTCAATCAGCGCGGTTTCTTTGCTGTAAACCGCCGAGCCTTCCTGGTCCAGCGTGGCGACGATGTAGTTGTTCAGGTAGAGGACGTCCAGCGTGTCCAGCGCCAGGGCCTCAATCTTGCGCGCGGTTTCGCGGTCAATCTTGTCGTAGGCGCGGACCAGAACTTTGCCGCCGGCGTCCTGGATGTCGTGGGCGGCATACGGGATGCGCTTGCGCGGCACGGCGTTCTTGAAGGTTCCATCCGCATTCATGGCGGGCGCGCCATCATCGTTGAACTCCATGACCTCGACTTCGGCCCGCATTGGGTCAAATAGCGTGGCGCGGCTCGGCGACGCAATGGTCTCCGGCTCGGCGAACAGCCGGATGATCTCCGCCGTGGTGTCGCAGGGCGTGGACGGCAGCTCGACCTGGAACGTCTCGGGCAGGTTCGCCTTCTCGATCCGGCGCAGTTCCGCCGTCCGCATGACCGTCCCGTTCTCGACCAGCACCTCACCCGTGCTCTGGTCCACGACCGGCTCGGCGATCAGCTTGCCTTCCAACTCGTCCCAGGCGACCGACTGAACGCCGCTCGGCGAGGCGACAGGGAACAGGTTCAGAGCGCGCAGCAAGGTTGTGATCGGGAACTTGCGGGTCTGGCCGATCCGCACCGTAATGGCATCGGTGGCGTCGGTTTCGACATCCACCCAGGCGCCTTCGCTGGGGATGATGGTCGCGTAATACAATTGACGGCCGGAGAAATCCAGCGTGTCCTTGAAGTAAACCCCTGGTGAGCGCGCGAGCTGCGACACGACGACGCGCTCGGCCCCGTTAATGACGAATGTGCCTTTGTCGGTCATCAGCGGCAGGTCGCCGAGATAAACTTCGCTTTCGATCACTTCCGCGCCGCTCGATTGCAGCCGCACGCGGGCCTTGATCGGCGACTCCAGCGTCACATCGCGCGCGCGGCACTCGTTGATATCGTACTTCGGCTCGCCCAGCGTGAAGTCCACGAGCGAGATGGAATGATTGCCGGTGAAATCGGTGATGGGGGAGAAGCTGTCGAACAGCTCATTCAGTCCTTCTTCCAGAAACCAGCGATAAGAATCGAGTTGGAGTTCGACGAGGTTGGGGACGTCTACCACATGCGCAGTCTGCTTTGCGGTATGCTGAATCTCTTTCAAACTAACCTCCTAGGGGGACACACGAACGCTCATCTTACCATAGAAGAGACTGGCTTGTCAAGCAGTTTTTCATAACCCTGCCTTGTACCCGGTAAGAATGCGGGCCAAACCTGACGGCGGCGACAAAAGAAGCGTCCATTCCCCCTTGCCGCTCGGTGGAACAAACGCTGTACAAGTCTTAAACGCGAAAGTTAGAACATTGGTTCCCGCCTCTCGGACAAGCAAGAAAGAGAGGAAAGAGGGCAAAGAGGAGAGAGGGCAACCACAGGGGGTTGCCCCTACCCATGTCGGGGCGCGTAGGGGCAGGCCCCTGTGCCTGTCCCTCCTGTTCCCGCGCGTTGCCCATGATTGTCAAAAGCCGCGCCTGTTGGCTATAATGGGACATGGACCAACACACGATTGCAATTCTGGGCGCGGGAAGCTGGGGCAGCGCCCTTGCGCATCTGCTCGGCACCAAAGGCTATGCCGTGCGGCTGTGGGACCGCGACGCCGAACTCATGGAGGCCATTGGGGCGCGCGGCTTGAACCCCAAGTACCTGCCCGACGTAGCGCTGCCGCCACAGGTGCAGGCGGTCCCGGCGATGCGCGAGGCTCTCGATGGGGCCGATTGGGTCATCATCGCCGTGTCCTCGGGCGGCATCCGCGAGGTCGTGGCCGAAGCCGCCGACTTCCTCACCCCGCAGACCGCCCTCCTGAGCGCCGCCAAAGGATTGGAAGCCGAAACGGGCTTTACCGTCTCGGAAGTCATCACCACACTGCTTTCCGATGTCTCCTACCAGGGGCTGGCCGTCCTGTCCGGCCCGAACCTTGCCCGTGAGCTGACGCGCGGCGTCCCCACCGCGTCCGTCGTCGCAAGCCTGGACCCGCAGCAGGCGCGCGCCGCCCAGTCGCTGCTGATGACCGAGCGCACCTTCCGCGTCTACACCCACACCGACGTCAAAGGCGTCGAGCTGGGCGGCGCCCTGAAAAACGTCCTCGCCATCGGCGCGGGCCTGTCCGACGGCCTGGGCTTCGGCGACAACACCAAAGCCGCGCTGATGACGCGCGGCCTGATCGAGATGACCCAGCTCGGCGTCGCGGCGGGCGGCAAGGCGCTGACCTTCCTCGGCCTGAGCGGCGTCGGCGACCTGCTGGCAACGGCCTCTTCCAAACTGAGCCGCAACTACCGCGTCGGTCTGGGCCTGGCCGCCGGCAAAACATTGGATCAAATCTACCAAGAACTTCACCAAGCTTCCGAAGGCGTCCCCACCGCCCTCGCCGCCCAGGTTCTCAGCCACCGCCACGGCGTCCAGACCCCCGTCTTCGCTACCATCAACGCCGTGCTCCATCAAGGTTTGTCTCCCGGAGTCGCCGTTGAAGAACTGATGACACGCGCCGCGCGGGAAGAATTCTCAGCATAAATGATGCCTTATCAAGCCCATGCAATACCGATTCGCCAAAGTCACAGATAGCCGACTGCTTGCTTCTATGAACCAGCAATTGATTCAAGATGAAAATCATCGGAACCCGATGAACTTGGCAGAGTTGGAGCGACGTATGGCAGAATGGCTCGGCGGACACTATCAAGCCGTCGTATTTGAAGAAGAAAACCTGGCCTGTGGCTATGCGCTCTTCAGAGATGAGCCGGAACATATTTACCTGCGGCATTTTTATGTGGATAGAAACCATCGCAGAAGGGGGATTGGACGCGCTGCCGTCGGGTGGCTTTGCCGTCATGTTTGGAATGACGACCGGCGCATCCGGGTTGATGTTCTGGTAGGCAACGAGGCGGGGATCGCCTTTTGGAAGTCAGTCGGCTTCGGCGAGTACAGTTTAGCCCTGGAGAAAGAGGCATCGAAAGGCTGCATGATTAAAGGATGGAATTGAACTATTACCCTGATGCTGTTGCAATAGACAGCATCGCCGATTCCAATGTAAAAGATTTAGCGGGGGTCAGGATTAAGAGATTCGATTAGATAGCCACTGAGCCGACGTAGAAGCCGCGCATGACGTTCCGGGGAGACAGCGCCAATTGTTCCTGCGACTTTGCCGCGCGGCAACAGGCTGAGAAAGCCTAAACGGATCAATGAGGCTGTGGCAAGGCCACTTGATGCGAAGTCGGCATCGGAAGGAAGGATGACCTCATCAAAGCCGACAACTTGTTGACTCAACTGGGTGCTGAAACCGCAAACGAGCAAGTCTCCAAAGCGAGGCATGACGCGCAATATCAGCGCAGGCCTGTTTTTGAGTTGACCGTTTGCCTGCGCCAGAGGCGTTACAATGATGTCACTTTCCCTCATAGTCAGGATTCCATTCCTTAACGTCATCTAAGGAGTATTCCGGCTCGTCTTCTCCATAACCGGCAGCAAAGTTCTGCATAGAGAACCGCAGCCACTCCGCGCGCTCCTCGTCGCCCTGCGCGGATAATACCGTCACGGTGAGCGGCGTGTTTGGCTCCAGCGGGTACGGCTCATCAAGAACGATCTGCTGGCCGTCGAAGTGCGCGGGCAGCACCACGGTACTCATAGCTTTTCTCCTACTCGACATACTCGCGCAGGCGGCACTTGCTCGGATGCCGCAGCTTCTTCAGCGCTTTCGCCTCGATCTGCCGGATGCGTTCGCGCGTGACCTGGAAATGGCGGCCCACTTCTTCCAGCGTGTGCGGGTAGCCGTCGTCCAGGCCGAAGCGCATCTTGAGCACGTCGCGCTCGCGCTCCGTCAGAGCGCCCAGCGCCTCGTCAATCTTCTCGCGCAGCAGCATGAAGGTGGCCGAGTCGTTGGGAGATTTGGAATCCTCGTCCTGCAAGAAGTCGGACAGGCGGCTGTCTTCCTCCTCGCCGATCGGCGTTTCCAGAGACAGCGGCTCCGGGGCAATGCGGATGATCTCGGTGACGCGCTCTACGGACAGGTCCATCTCGACCGCGATCTCGTCTACGGTCGCCTCGCGGCCCAGCAGTTGCAGGAGGTGGCTGCTGGTCTTGACCAGGCGGTTGATGGTCTCGACCATGTGGACGGGGATGCGGATCGTCCGGCCCTGGTCGGCGATGGCCCGCGTGATCGCTTGGCGTATCCACCAGGTCGCATAGGTGCTGAACTTGTAGCCCTTGCGGTAGTCGAACTTTTCGACCGCCCGGATCAGGCCGATGTTGCCCTCTTGAATGAGATCGGGAAATGACATGCCGCGCAGCGTGTACCGCTTGGCGATGGAGACGACGAGCCGGAGATTGGCCTGCGTCAGAACGGCCTTGGCGTCCTGATCGCCACGCTCAATGCGCTTGGCGAGCCGGATCTCTTCTTCCAGGGATAGCAGGTGCGTCCGCCCGACCTCGCGCAGCCACATCCGCACCGAGTCGTCGAGGGGCATCCCTTCGAGCGCGGCCAGATCGTCCGCCGTCAGCTCCGGCTCACCCGAAGAAGGGCGACCGTCCTCAGCATAGGCAGCGGACGCCATCTCGGCAGCGCGGCGCACGACCGGGGCGTCTTCATCCATGAATTGCAGCACCTCGTCGAGCGAAGGGCTTGCGCCCTCAGAGCGGCCATCTACCCCGTCCCCGCCCAGCTCGATCATCCGGCCATCCTGCGGCTCTGCCCGCTCCCGCCCGGAATGCCCCCGAGCGTCCTCACTCCCCATCACTGCCTGAGCGGCCACAATGCTCACTTCCTTTGTCGGCACGTTTATTTCCCCTCGCGCGGCATAGGGGGCTTCGGTGTCCCCCGCAGCTCGCTCTGAAGCTGCGCGAACCGCCGCAACGTCTCACCGTCCGCCGTCCCGTCCAAAATGCGCGCCTTCAGGCCCGACAGCGCCTGCTCTTTGGTGCGGCCCTTCAGGTGCGCGATCTCGCCCGCCAGCGCCTCAGCCGTCAGCGGCTCTTCGCCGCTGTTCATCAGCAGGTCCGCCAGCGTATCCGCCCGTGGATCGTCCCCCAGGGCGGCCAGGACCTCTTTCGGATCGAGCGCCCCCGTCTGCGCGTAATAATCGTACAGATAAGCCGCCAGCGACCGCGCCCGCTCGGAAACGAATTCCGCCGCCGTCATCGCCGACAGCGCCTGCCCCGCCAGGGCAGGGTCGTCGCTCACCAGAGCGCGGAGCAGATGCCGCTCCGCCTGTTCAGTCGCGCCGCCCCCGGAGGGCATCGCAGGCGGGGCCGAAGCCAACCGGCGCGGCGCATACGGCGTCGCGGTTTGGACGCCGCCCTGTCCGGCCATGTGGCCGGCGACATCCTGCCGGATGTGCTCCTCGGCAAAGGCTGCGCCCGCGCCATAGTGGGGATGGTACGGCGCGAGCAGCTTCACATACTGCTCGCGCTCCAAGATGCTTGGCACCATCGCCAGGATCGGCAAAGCTCTACGGAACAGCGCCACCCGGTCCCGCTCGGACTCGGCCGGCCCTTGGCGGATCAGCCGCTTGATGCGGTACTCGGTCAGCGGCAGGGCCGTTTCCATCGCCTGCTCGAAGACGCGCCGCTTGCCCGCTTTGAGCAGGCTGTCGGGGTCCTCGCCTTCGGGCAGGTCCAGAACGCGCACGTCCACTTCCTGCGCCTCGAAGATCTGCGCCGCCCGACCCGCCGCCTTCAGGCCCGCCGAATCGGCGTCGAAAGCCAGCAGCACGACCGAAGCCAGCCGCGCCAGCGTCTGCACATGCTCCTCGGTCAGCGACGTGCCCAGGGTGGCGACGACGTTCTCAAAGCCGGCCTGATGGCAGGCGATCACATCCGTGTAGCCTTCAACGACGACCGCCTGCTCCCGCGCGGCGATGGCCTTGCGCGCCCGCCACAGCCCGTACATCTCCCGCCCTTTGGAAAAGAGCGGGGTTTCCGGCGAGTTCCAATACTTAGGCTGGTTGGGGCGCGCGTCCCCGATCAGCCGCCCCCCAAAGGCGATGGGGCGCTCATGCACATCGAGAATCGGGAAGACCAGCCGCCCGCGCAGCTTGTCGAAGGCCCCGCGCTCGCCGATCGTCACCAGCCCCGCTTTTTCCGCATCGGCTAGATTGACACCGCTGCGCGTCAGAAAACGGCACAGGCCGTCCCAATCCTCGGCGGCGAAACCGAGTTGGAAGTTCCCCTGGGCCTCATGGGCCAGCCCGCGCTCCTGCAAATAGTCCCGCGCCACGGGGGACCGCTCCAGAACGTCGCGGTAGAAGCGCAGGGCCAGCGCGTTTATCTGGCGGAGACGGTCCTTCGAACCCGCCTCGGAAGGCACAGCGGCGTCCGCGCCGCCGGCGGCGCGCGGCTGGCGGCTGGTCAGGGTCACGCCCGCCTGCAACGCCAGCCGCTCCAGCGCTTCGGGAAAGGTCAGGTTCTCGATCTTCTGGATGAACTTGAAGACGTCCCCGCCCTCGCCGCACTGCCCGAAGCACTTCCAGTAGCCGATCTCCGGGCTGACCACGAACGAGGGCGTCTTTTCCTGGTGGAACGGGCACAGCCCTTTGAGCTGGCGTCCCGCCCGCTTGAGCGTCACATAGCGCTCGACCACCGAAACTAGGTCCGTCCGGGTCCGCACCTCATCAATGTCGCTGCGGTCCGCCATGACAGGTGCTCTTTAGTCCGGGGCGGCGACGATGATCCCGACCAGCCTCTGGTTCAGGAACTGGAACCCGCAGTGCAGGGTGTTCTTGTAGTCAATGTTAACGATCGGCCCGGAGAGAGAAGTGTCTTCCGGGTAGCCGTAGCGCGCGACCACCTGCGAGTACGTCGTCCCCAGCTTGATGTTCCGCGCGGTCCCATAGGAGCCGCTGTAGCCGGTTTCGCGGATCTGCACCACGCGCTTGTCCGGCGAGATCGTGAACTCCAGGTCGCCGCCCAGCGCCCGGTCGTAGATCAAGGTCACCGGCTGCTTCACGGGCAGCGCAGCGCCTGTCGCATCGGTTGCGCCCCCGCCGCCCGGATAGCCGCCGCCACCGCCGGGGTAGCCACCGCCACCCCCAGGATAGCCGCCGCCCCCGCCGGGGTAACCGCCACCGCCGCCTGGATAGCCGCCCCCGCCCGTGGAGACGCCGGGGAAACCCGGCAGCAGACCCGCGCCGGCCGTACCGCCTCCGCCCGGATAGCCGCCGCCACCCCCAGGGTAGCCGCCACCGCCGGCCGCCGTAGCCCCCGCGCCGGCAGTCGCCGCCGAGGCGCCGCCGACTAGGATGCGGCTGGGGTTACCAAATTTACGGGTGACTTGCGACCCCGGCGCGAAGATCGGGATGCCCGCCAGGGATCGCTCCGGCCCCGAAGCCGCCGAGATCGTCCCCGCCACCGGGGCGAACCCGGCAATCACCGCCGCCGTCAAAGCGGTTCGCCGGCCGTGCCATCGCGTATTCCTAGCAGTATTCTTGGTCATGTGATGCCTCCCTCGAAAATAAGTAGCGCAATGTCAGAAAGTACAGTGTTGAACTAACAGTCGGGCGCGGAATTACGCGCACACAGCATTATACGGTATTATTGCTTCTAATCGGCGCAAATTCCTCCGCAACCTGGAAAGATGTTTGCACGCATTCTTCGAACCCGGCAAGTTTCCCAGCCTGCGGCGGTGAACTTTTGCATCCGGCGAGCGTCTGCATGGGTATCATACCACCAATTCACCGATGGGAAGCAGCATTGATGGGATATGCCCAAGTGATTCGCGTGACTTTGACTGATTTGTCCCTCGTGGAGCGATGCCGCGCCAATGACGAGGTGGCGTTCAACGAGGTCGTGGCACGCTACAAGACCAAGGTCTATAACTACATTTACCGGATGACCGGCAGCAGCGACGATGCGGAGGACTTGACCCAGGAAGTCTTCATCCGCATGTACACATCCATCGGCTCGTTCCGCAGCCAATCCAGCCTCAACACCTGGCTCTTTCGCATCGCCAGCAACCTGTGCATTGACCGGTTCCGGCGCGGCAAGAGCCACACGGCGGCCTATTCCCTCGACGACCCTATCGGCGACAGCGACGGGGAAACGACGCACGAGGTCCCAGACCGCACTTACGAGCCGCAGCGCCTGCTGGAAAACGAGGAAATGGCCGAGCAGATCCAGCGCGCCCTGGCGCAGTTGCCCGAAAAACTGCGCGCGACCCTCCTGCTGCACGACATCGAGGGACTGCCCTATGAAGAAATCGCCCAGGTCGTCGGCTGCCCGCTCGGAACCGTAAAATCGCGGCTGTTCAATGCCCGGATGCAGCTGCGCCAGCGGCTTTCCGGGTATCTCAATCTGTAATCGCCTGTGTCTGTAATCGCCTGTGCATGAGCAACCCCATGAACTGCAACACCGTCAAACCCCTGCTCTCGGAATTCCTGGACGAGCGCCTCGCCGCCGCGACCGCCTGGCAGGTGCAGACGCACCTGTCGGAATGCGCCGCCTGCGGCAAGGTCTGTCGCGATCTGGAAGCGCTGCGCCGGGCGCTCCAGGCGCTGCCGACCCGGCAGCCTTCGGCCAACTTTGACGCCGCCCTCGCCCAGCGGCTCGCCCTGACGCGGCGGCCCGCCCCCCGGCAGACCTGGCGCGACCGCCTCGCCCCGCCCTTCCGCCGGCCCGCGTCCTTGCTGCGGCCCGCGTTCGCGCTGGGCATGGCCGTGGCCGCCGTCGGCGGCGTCCTGCTCCTGCCCGCGCACCCGCCGGCGCCGGACCCCGCTGCCGCCGTTCGCAGCAGCGCCGACCACGCCTTCGTGGCGGACTGCGTCGCCCAGCGACGCCGCGACGCCGCCGGCGAGCCGCTGGCGGACCTCGCCGCCCAGAACCTGGCCGGTCATCTGGACAACGCCGCGCCGAGCGAGCCGTCTGGAGAACAATCTACGGCGCCCGCCGACGCGGAAGTGTTTTAGTCCATGCGCCTTTTTGCCGCCTCGACCGGCGCGCTTCTTTTGTTTCTAGCCCTGCCTCTCCAGGCAGGGCAGCCGGCCCGGCGCCGGGCCGCCCGCCCTCCGCGTCCGCACGCGCCCGCAAGCCGGTTTGGTCCGAGCGCGCCCGGATCGTCTGACCTGCCGGCGCAGGACCTGCTCAAGCGGATGCTCCAGGCCGAGAACTCCCTTGCCCTGGCCGGCGACCAGGTCACCACGGTTTCGCGGAACGGATTGGACCTTTCCTCCGAGCAGCAGGTTCAGCGGAACGGCGCCCGCTCCTTGCGGATTGATTATGTGCGCCCGGCGCGTCTTGCGGGCGAACAGATCATTGACAACGGTCGCTTTTACTGCCGCCTTGTTCCCGCCAAAGACACGCTGGAGATCAGTCCCTCCCGCATCCAGAGCCTGCACATGCGCGTCCCCGAAGTCATCGCGCAGATCCGCGCCGGGCGTCTCGTCGTGCAGAGCGTGGGGCAGGACCTCGTCGCCGGCCACGCCTGCGGCGTGGTCCAGGTGTCCGCCCGCAGCAGCGCCCCCGTCCCCTGGCGCCGCTTCTGGATCGATCCGACCAACGGCGCCCAGCTCCGCATTGAGCAGCATGACGCCGACGGCCGGCTCCAGTCGGTCTCCTATTACACGCAGGTTACTTACAACCCGCGTTTTGACGCCGCCGCCTTCCGCCTGCCGGTGACCGGCAGCCGCGTCGTCACGAGTGGCTTTGCCACGCCTTCCTTGACACTGGATCAGGTCCGGGCGCAGGCCGGTTTCCCCGTCCCTGCACCGACCTACTTACCGGAAGAATTCAAATACCAGGCCGGCTCCGTTTCGGACGCCCACGGTCGCCGCGTCGTCGAATTGCGCTACTTCAACGGCGCCAACACCCTGTCCGTCTTCGAGACGCCCGACGGCCCCGGCGCCGGCCCCTCCCGAACGCAGCATCCCCGCCGGGGCGTCCTATTTGGCCGCCAGACGGGGATGAAGGTAGTCATTATCGGAAACTTAGGCAATCTCGAACTGGAGCAGGTGCTGACCTCGCTGCGGTAGGGGCGCGATTTATCGCGCCCTTCCCGATCATTGCGCCCTTCCCGATCATTGCACACTTTCCATCATCGCCGCCACGGGCACGCCCGCCGGGAACAGCGCGTTCCGCCGCTCTTCCGCGTACTCAAAGACCGCCGCCATCAGCGCGTCCCAGGTGAAATACACATCGGCCACGTCCTCCCAAGCCGCCAGGACCAGCCCGCGCGACTCGGAACCCGCCGGGATCGGCTCGAACCCCCACGCTTCGGCGACGAACACCGGACAGTACCGCAACTGCCCGGCCCCTGCCCCGTCATGCGGGGTCAGCCGGTAGCAGCCAATCAAACGTCGCCGATCAGGGTTCAGCCGCGCCCCCGTCTCCTCCCACGCCTCCCGCTCCGCCGCCGCGTCCAGTGATTCGCCCGGCTCGATCTTTCCCGACGGGATGCACAGCCCGCGCCCCGCAATGTCCGCCAGGGCCACCTTGTCCCCATAGTACACAAAGGTCAGCGCCGCCCACAACCGCCCCTCGCTCTCCGGCGGCAACTGCTCGCCGGGAAAGAAAGTCGCGTCTGAGCTTAAGGCAGGCCAGTGGACGGTCGGGAATGGGTCGGGCATGGATCATTCCGCCTCGCCTATGCCACGCCGAGCAGCTCGACATCGAAGACCAGCGTCGCGTTCGGCGGGATAGCGCCACCCGCGTCCCGCGCCCCGTAGCCAAGTTCCGAGGGTACGGTCAGGATGCGCCGCCCGCCGACCTTCATGGTCAGGACGCCCTCATCCCAGCCTTTGATGACTTGGCCTTTGCCGATGGTGAAGACGAACGGGTCGCTGCGGTCGCGCGACGAGTCGAACTTGCGTCCATCTGGAAACGTCCCCGTATAATGCACCGTCACCTTCTGCCCCGGCGTCGGGCTTGGCCCGTCGCCCACGACCTCATCCACATATTGCAGCCCCGATGCCGTCTTGATCTGTTCCGCCATTGTTTGTTTCTCCTTAGCCTGTATCTTCTACTACGAGTTTTTCAGTGTGGATCGCCTTGACACCGCCGAAAGCCGTGTGCTATAGTTCGCCATGTCCCAGACCGCACCGCCAGCCGACTCCGACGCGCCGCGCCCCCTGCCGCGCCGCGCGGCCCCGCGCATCCCTAACACCCGCGCGAACCGTCCGCGCTTTGCCATGCTGGATGCCGCCTGGATGACCGTTTTGGGGGCGCTCTCGCTGGCCCTGTCCGCCCATCTCAACGGGTTGGCGAGCGGCCAAGCCGCCGGGACATTTGCCGCATCAGGGACGGTCATCGCCCTGTATCTGCTCGGCTGGCGGGCACGGGACCGGGCGGCGGGCGTAGGGGCTGGCCTGCTGGCGGCGGCGAGTCCCATGTTTCTTTCGGGAGCGGCTCATTCGCCGCAAAGCGCGGCGTTCACCTTATTGACCATCGCCGCCCTGTTCGCCTTCATCGCCGGGTCTTCCCTCGCCGCGCTGGCCCTCGCCGCCCTTGCCACGCTCGTTCGCCCCGACGGGCTACTGCTCGGCCTGCTCCTGATGGGGCTGGCGCTGGCGCAGCAACGGAAACGGGCCATCTACGGCGCGGCCGTGTTCCTGGTTCCCCTCCTCGCCGTCTGGTCGGGCCGCATTGCGTCCAGTCACGGCCCGCCGCCCCTGCCGGCGTTTGGTTTCCACGCCGGCCCCTGGCTGTGGCTGTGGACGCCGGCCGCCGCCCTGCTCCTCTGGCTGCTGCTGCCGTTCTGCGCCGAGATGAGCGAGCCGATGCGCCGCGCGCGCTGGCTGCCCGTCGTCCTGTGGGCTGTCCTGGCCCTCGCGGGGGCCTCGCTCCTGTCCTGCACCACGCCGACCGGGATGATGCTGCCGCTCATGCCGCTGCTGTTCGCGCTCGCCGGGGGCGGCCTGTCCCGCCTGCTGCCGACATTGGCGGGCGAGTTCCCCAGCCCGGCGGGCCGCTACGCTCTGGCCGTCCTGGCCGTTCTCGCCCTCGTCGGCCTGCATGTCCGTCTGGAACCCGGTGTGGGCGTCCGCCTCAGTACGTCAGCAGCGCCTGGATATCGTAGCCGCTGAGGACCTGCCGCCCGGACAGAAAGCCTAGCTCGATCAGGAAACTGAACCCGGCCACCTTCCCGCCCAGCGCTTCCACCAACTTTGCCGCCGCCGCCGCCGTGCCGCCGGTCGCCAGCAGGTCGTCCACGATCAGCGCCCGCTGCCCCGGCTGGACCGCATCGCGATGGACCTCGACGACCGCCGTGCCGTATTCCAACGCATACTCCTCCTGAATGGTTTCCGCCGGCAGTTTGCCGACCTTACGCACAGGGACGAATCCTATTCCCAGCGCAAGCGCCACGGGAGCGCCAAAGACGAAGCCGCGCGACTCGATCCCAACGATCAAGTCAGGACTCCACCCCTGCGCCTGCGCGACAAAGCGGTCCACGACTTCCTGGAAGGCAGCGGCGTTTCCCAAAACAGGCGTGATGTCTTTAAACAAAATCCCGGCCTTGGGAAAGTCCGGGATGTCGCGTATCAACTTGGCGGCGAGAAGCGTCATGGATCAGTGGGTCAGTAGCCGCCGACACCCTGGTTGCCGAAACTGCCGGGGAACGGAAAGTCCGGCAGGATGGTGGCGTTGGTGTTCGGAACGGACGTGACGGACGAACCCGGCGGGAACAGGCCCGGCGCGTTCATGCCGGGTACGACCGGCTGCATTCCCGCTCCGGGTGCGTAGTCCACGCCGGGATACGCGACGCCGCCGTTAGGCGCGGGGTAGCCGAAGCCGCCGTAGCCATAGGGGTTGCCGTAGTCGAAGCCATAGGGACTGTAGCCGGAATAGCCATACGGCGAGTACCCGCCGAGGGAGGCGGTCGCATCAGAGCCATTCGGCGTCGTGCCGGGCACCCCGTTGGTGGACGCGGGTTTGGCGACTTGATTGCGGAACGTCACCAGCGGCAGCGCCATGACCGGCTGACCATTGACGTCCCGGTCTATGATCTCACCTTTCAGCCGCGCCGGCTCCTGGCCGGCCTTGAAGAAGCCGTAATAGGCCCGCCAGACCGTCCCCGTTTGCTTCGCGACCACCGCCGCCGCCGTCGCCGCCGTCATGCGCCGGCTGGGGAACACGACGCTGCCCTCGACCGCGCCGCTGATCTGCGTCAGCGCGCCGTCCACGCCGGCGATTGTCTGAATCGCCTCGCGCGCCGGGACTTTCGTGGCCGGAAAGACGACCGGCGCGTCGTTGTCCACCTTGACTTCCGGCACGCTCGTGCCGGGGGCGATCTTGCTGACGACGTAGACCTTCTGGAAGTCCATGCCCAGCGCGTTCCCCAGGTCGTTCATCGCCTGGACGCGCCCATCCGGCGTGTCCGCGTTGTCCACGGAAAATGTCACCGGCTTGCTGCCGCTCACTGCGCTTCGGAAGACGATGGAAACGCCGTACCGGCGGCTCATTTCCGCCACGGCGTTGCTGGCCGGCGTTCTGGTAAAAGTCAGCGAGTCGGCCCGGACCGCCGCCGCCAAAAACAGGCTTGCTCCGGCGGCAAAGAAGGTTAGGGTCGCTTTTTGTGCAGCGTGTGCGGTTGCCATTGCGGATCACCTCAAAATCAGAAGACTTCAGAAGACTCTTGCTTCCTTTTCCCCGCTTCGCCCCGGAAACAAACGCCCCCGTCGTCGCCGCCGGGCCTCAGCCCGCCGCTGCCACGATGGCCGCGAAATCCTTTGCCTTCAGGCTGGCGCCCCCAATCAAGCCGCCGTCAATGTTGGGCCGCGCCAGCAGTTCGGCAGCGTTGTCCGGCTTCATCGAGCCGCCGTACTGGATGCGCACCGCCTCGGCCGCCTCGGCCCCGAAGTTCTCGCGAACCGCCTGCCGGACGACGCCGCAGACCCGGTCCGCCTCCTCCGGCGCACACGTCTCGCCGGTGCCGATGGCCCAGACCGGCTCATAGGCGAAGACGACCTGGCCGCCGACCTGTTCGCCCGAAATCCCCGCCAGCGCCCCCACGATCTGCGCCTGGACGACGGCGTCTGTGTCCCCCGCCTGCCGCTCCGTGAGCGTCTCGCCGATACAAACAATGGGCGTCAGCCCCACCGCCAGGGTCGCCTTCGTCTTGACGTTAACACTGGCGTCCGTCTCGCCCAGCGTCTTCAGCAGGTCCGGCGTCAGGTCCGGCTCGGCCACCCCGAACCGCCCGCGCGTCTCCGAGTGCCCCAGGATAACGTAGGTGACGCCGACGTCTTGCAGCATCGGCAGCGACACCTGCGATGTGTACGCCCCGCTCGCCTTCCAAAACGCATCCTGCGCCCCCAGGCCGATATTTGACCCTTGCAGCGCCTCATGCACCGCGTATAGGGCCGTGTAGGGCGGGCAGATCACGACGTCCGCTCCCGTCTGCCCCGCGACGAGCGGCTTCAGTTCCTCCACCAGAGCCAGCGCCTCGCCCACCGTCTTGTTCATCTTCCAATTGCCCGCGATGATCTTCTTACGCATACCTTGTCCTTTACAACATTCTGTTGCCGTCTGTTACGGCCCCTGCTTCAGCCACTCGGCGATCTGCCTCATGTGGTATCCGTCATGGCCTACGGCTGCCACGATCCAGGCTTCGATGCTGATGGCACCGCTTGCTATGGGATGGCCGACGATGAAGCCGACGCGCTCCCACTGCGGCGGTTCCAAGGCGCGCAGGATCAGCGCCATTTCTGCGCGGCCCGCACGAAAGCGGGCCAGGGAGTCGGCGGGCGCGGCCCCGAACGAGCCGCTCTCTCGCGCCACGTCTTCCGGGCTGCGGGCGGGAAAGTGTGGCCCCTCCTCGTCGCGGGTGCGCGCGATGCGGCCGAGAAAGACGCCGTTCCAGTCGGCCAGATGCCCCACGACCTCTCGCAGCGTGAACCGGGCGGGGTCGGGCCGCCGGTCCCACACCGGGTCGGCGGGCGCAACGCCCGCCAGCAGCCGTTCCAGCACATCGGGCGCTCCGGCCAGGGCGGTCAGGGCGTATTCTCGCACGAACGGCGGCAGCATCACCTTTATTCCTTCCGGGGCCGTGCGAGCGGCAGGAGATCGGTGACGCGCACGGGCGCATCCGGGACAGCCAGCGGCGCGACCGCCTCCCCCTCATGGTACACGCTCAGGCTGAGGTACTCGCCGCTCTCGGGCTGGCGACGCACTTCCAGCGTGCGCGCCCGCAGGTTGACCAGCCAGTAGTCCGGGATGGCCTCCGCCGCGTACATCCCCGCCTTCGTCCGCCGGTCATAGCGCAGGGTGGTATCGGACACCTCCACCAGCAGCAGGACATCCGAGGCAAGGGGCGCGTCCGCGTAATCGTCAAAAGTTCCCGGCAGTACCATGACATCCGGCAACGGCTCTAACCCGCTCCCTAGCTGCATGGACACCTGCTGCTCGACCGCATAGCCGTCGCTGAAAGCGGCCGCCAGAGCGGCCGCCGTTTTGCTCACCGTGACACTGTGCGGCCTCCCCATCGGACTCATGCGCTTGATTATCCTTCCGTAGATCAGTTCCGTGCGCTCGTCAGGCGTGAGGATGCCGCGTTCCGCCAGGCGGTAATACTCCTCGCGGCTGAACAGGCGGGGAAGGCCCAGGCCACGCAGGACGATCTCGCCCTCGACCAGCTCCAAGCGCTCTTCCGGCTCAAAGACGGCGGGGAAGGCCATGCGCCGGAACTCAGAGGGCGTCCACCGGCGCAGGGCGAGGCCGGAAGCGGGCGTCAGATCATCCAGGAACGTGGGCGCCAAGAACGTGGGCGTTCGGGGTATGAGATCGGCCAAAACGGTCATTGGCTTAAGCCTCCCGGAACAGCGTTTGATCCCGCCGCCGCCCGACCGAAACCGTTGTGATGGGGACGCCGACGTACTCTTCCACGGCCTCGACAAACCGCCGCGCCGCGTCCGGCAGCTTTTCGAATTCCCGGATTTCGCTCACGTCTTCGGACCAGCCCGCGAAGGTCTGGTAGATCGGCTCGCACCGGCATAGGCGGCCCTGATCGCTGGGGAAGTCCACGATCTCCTGGCCGTCCAGCTTGTACGCCACCGCCATTTTCACCTCGTCGAAGCCCGTCAGCACGTCCAGGTGGCCGAGATACAAATCCGTCAGCCCGTTTACCAGGGCCGAGTAGCGCAGGGCCACCCCGTCCAGCCAGCCGCAGCGGCGCGGGCGGCCCGTCGTCGTGCCGTACTCGGCCCCGCGCTCACGGATGAGGTCCCCGATGGGGTTGTTCTGCTCCGTCGGGAACGCCCCCGCCCCAACGCGCGTCGTGTAGGACTTGGAAACCGCAATGATCTGGTCAATCTGCGTCGGCCCCAGGCCTGTCCCGATGCAGGCCCCGCCCGCCGACGGGTGCGACGACGTCACATACGGGTATGTCCCCAGGTCAATGTCCAGCAGCGTCGCCTGCGCGCCCTCGAACAGCACTTTCTTGCCGGATCGGGCCGCATACGCCACCCGCAGGGCCGTGTCGTCTACATAGGGCCGCAGCGCCTCGGCGTGGGGCAGCAGATCGTCTAAGATTTGCGCGGCGGACAGCGGCTCGACGCCGTAAATCTTCGTCAGCAGCTCGTTCTTGAACTCCAGCGCCTCGGACAGCCGCTCGGCGAACAGGGCGGGGTCCACGAACTCGCGCATCCGAATCCCGACCCGCGCCGCCTTGTCTTGATAGGCCGGCCCGATCCCGCGCCCCGTCGTGCCCAGCGCCCGGCTCCCCTTGCGCTTTTCTTCCAGTTCATCCAGCAGCTTATGGTACGGCAGCACGACATGCGCGTTGCCGCTGATCTTCAGGTTCTCGCACGAGACGCCGCGCCCTTTGAGGTGCGTCAACTCACCGACGAACGAGGCCGGGTCCAGCACCACGCCGTCGGCGACCACGCAGAGCGTGTTCGGGTGCAGGATGCCGGCGGGGACCAGGTGCAGCTTGTACTCGTCCTCGCCGCCCTCGGCGTTGGGGACGACGACCGTATGCCCCGCGTTGGAGCCGCCGCCCCAGCGCACGACGACGTCCTTGTCATGGGCCAGAAAGTCAATCAGCTTGCCCTTGCTTTCGTCCCCCCACATCGCCCCGACGACCACGGTGTTTGCCATAACATCACTATCCTTTAGCCAGCCACATAATCGGCAGCCGGACGCCGAATTATAGCACTGCGCGCGAAGGAAAGTCAACGAAGCAGGTACAATGCAGCAAAGGAGGCAACACCGGCATGAGACTTATGCGCTTCGTCCTATTCCCATCGTTCCTCGCCACCCTCAGCCTCACCGGCTGCCACCAGACCCAAATGCAGCCGCTGCCCGGCTCGGCGCATCCCGCCTACACCATCACCGACCTCGGCGTCGGAATGCCGCTTGCCATCAACAATCAGGGGCAGGTCGTCGGTCACTTCCCAGCCGGCGCGTTTCCGAACAGCAACGGCTTCCCCTACTTCCACGGCTGCCTTTGGGACAAGGGCAAGCGAATTGACATGCCGACGCTCGGCGGATGGTACAGCGAGGCGAGGAGCATCAACGACAGCAGACAAATCATCGGCACGGCAACGGTCGCCGGAAAGGGGGAATCTGATGCGGATGTTACACATACCTGTCTGTGGGACGGCCATAAACTCACCGATCTACAAGCCGATCCCCGCTTTCATAGGACCAGCGCGATTCACATCACCAAGTCCGGCGCGGTTTACGCCGTCTCGCCGCCGCAACCTCCAAAGGGACAATTTCACCTCTGGCTTTACCCGTCAGGCTTCGGCCCCGGCGTTCGGCGCGATGTCGGGGTCATCGGCGGCCCAAAGATCAAACCGATGTTCATCAATGACTCAGGCATGGTCGTCGGCACTTGGAAAACAGGCGAGAAGCACAACACGACGGACACAGTTGGGGTACAGCGTGCATTCGTGTGGCACCGGGGAGACAGAAAATGGACTGACCTCGGGACTTTTGGTGGACGGGACAGCGAACCTGCCGGTTTGAATAACTTCGGCCAGGTAATTGGAGACGCAATGCTTACCGATGATCCAGTCACACACATATGGCGGGATCATGCGTTTCTTTGGGAAAAGGGGAAGATGCAGGATTTAGGCACATTGGCAGGTGGTCATCGGAGCCGCCCTTGTGCAATCAACTCTAAAGGCCAAATCATCGGATACTCGGACATCAAAGGCAACCCGCTGGGCAGTCGCCCCGTCTTGTGGGAACACGGCCAGATCAAAAACCTGACTAAACTTATTCCGAGCGGGACGCAGTGGGTAGGGCTGGACGGCGCAACAGGCATCAATGATCGCGGCCAAATTGTCGGCGGCGGGATAGTCGCTTACGACGAGCCAAAGAAAGGAACTTACCGGAGCCACGCCTACCTCTTGACCCCCCGCTAGGTCTGTCCGTCCGCTTCGGCCCAGGCTGCTTCCAGATGCAGCCACCGCTCCGGCGCCAGCCGCGCCTCGGCGGCTTCCGGGGCGGGCGAGAGCAGGGCGCGCAGACGGTCACGCAGCGCACGCAGGGCCGCCAGAGCGGCGGCGCAGCGCGGGCAGTGGGCGACGTGCCACTCTGTATACCGGCGCGCCAGCCCGGAGAGGGCCTCGTCGCAGGCGGCGGACAGCAGCGTCTTCATAAAAAAGCAGGGCCGAATGGGTCCGAATGGTTCCATGGTCATTTCAGGTAGCCGTGCGCGCGGCCATAGTCCACAAGCTGCGCCTGGAGCTGGAAGCGGGCGCGCGACAGGCGCGAACGGACGGTGCCGATGGGGACGTTGAGGGCTTGGGCCGCTTCAGCGTAGTCCAGGCCCTCCACATCCACCAATAAGACGCACAGGCGCAGGCCCTCCGAAAGCATCGCCAGGGCGGTTTCCAGCGCCTCATCCAGTGTCCCCGCCAGCAGCGTTTCACCGGGGACATCGGCGGGGGCGGCATGGGTCGCTTCGGGGCCGGACGCGCCGGACGCCGTCAGCGTGTCCAAATCCATCTCCGCACCATGCCTCCGCTGGCGGTGGTAGTCGTTGATGTAGAGATTCGTCAGGATACGCAGAAACCAGGCGCGGACGTTCAGCCCCTCGCGGAACCTGCCCCCGCTGTAGGCTTCATACGCCCGCACCAGCGCATCCTGCACCAAATCCTGCGCCCGGTCCTCATTCCCCCGGCACAAGCGTCGGGCCGCGCGCAGCAGGTCGGGTTCGTGCGCCCGCGCCAACGCGCCAAAGGCCGCGCGCCGGTCGGCGGCCCCCTTATCCTTAAAGAACATGAGGCGGCGACTCAAAAGTTCCATTCGGCTTCGCCCGAAGCCGGACGGCCTCGCGCAGACGGCCCCAGCGCGGGTCGAAGCCGTCCCGGCGCATCTCGGCGTAGGCGCGCGGGAAGGCCCAGCCCTGCCGGGTCACGCGGTAGATGCCGACCATGCACCCCGTCCGGTCCGCCCCGTGCTGGCAATGCACGAACACCGGCTCGGCAGGCGCCCGGTCCAGCGCGGACAGAAACGTCGCGACCTGTTTCGGTGTCGGCGGGTCCGCCCCCATCGGCAGGTTGATCCAGCGAAAGCCGAGCGCACGGGCCTCCGCCCCCTCCCGCCGGACCAGTTTGGGCGAGATGCGCAAGTCAATGACGGTCTTGACCCCCATCGCTTTCAGCCGCTCCAACCCCGCCTCGCTCGGCGCGGCGCCGCGCCAGAGGCCCGGCGCGACCGCATGGAAGTTCCGCAGGTCCGGTGCGGCCGGAGCGGGCCGAACACAGAGCGCCGCCAGGATGAGCGTGGCGGCGAGGCTAAAGGTACGGGTTGTCATTCTGAAGGTACTCTCCGACATAGTCCGAGACGGCGGCTTCCAGCGGCGTGAACGGCACGTCGCAGCCCGCGCCGCGCAGCCGGGTCAAGTCGGCCTCCGTATGATACTGATACGCCGCGCGGATATTCTCCGGCGTCGGGATGTAGACGATCTCCGGCGTCCTGCCCAGCGCCCGGAAGATCGCCCGCGCCAGGTCGTTGAACGTCCGCGCCTGCCCCGTGCCGACATTGAAGATGCCGTTCGTGTCTGGGTGGTCCAGGAACCACAGGGCGACCGCGCAGACATCCTTGACGTACACGAAGTCGCGCTCCTGCTCGCCGTCGGCATAGCCCGCTTTGTGCGACTGGAACAGCTTGATCTGCTCCGTTTCGCAGATCTGGTTGGTCGCATGCCAGACCACCGACCCCATCCGGCCTTTGTGGTACTCGTTCGGCCCAAACACGTTGAAGAAGCGCAGGCCCACGATCTTGTCCGTCCAGCCCTCCCGGATCGCCTCCCCATCCAAAAGCCATTTGGAGAACGCATACGGGTTCAGCGGCAGCAAGCGAGGAGTGACCGAATCATCATCCGAAAACCCCAGCGCGCCGTCCCCATAGACGCTGGCGCTGGACGCATACACAAAGCGGACGGCGTTCGCCATCGCCCACCGCGCCAGCAGGCGCGTGTAGCGGACGTTGCGGATGTAAAATTCGTCCATGTCGGGGTAAGATGTGTCTGTAATCGCCCCGATATGCAGGATGCCCTCGATCTTGCCGTCATACGCGCCCGCCGTCAGGCCGTGCGCGAACGCTTCCGGCGAGACGACGTCCACGAACCGCTTGCCCCGCAGGTTCTTCCACTTCGGCCCGTCCCCGAAGTCGTCCACGACGAGGATGTCGTCCCGCCCCCGCGCGTTCAATGCCGCCACCACGGCACTGCCGATAAAGCCGGCCCCGCCTGTCACCACCAGCATTCTCTCAGTCCTCCGGCGACCATTATACCTGATGCCGCCTGTCCCTTCGGCCTGTTCCGCCCCGCCCCGCAGCCGCGCGGCCTGATTCTTCCGCCGCATGACCTCCAGCGCCTGCGGGCCATAGCGTGGAACCCGCCGAGGCTTGTTCCGCCGTGGCCGCAGCCTGTGACGCATCCACAGCCACAAGACGATCCCCCCGCCGATCAACCCCGCGTGCCAGCCGCTCATGCTGCTCGTTGTACCCGCCCAGCGCGAAAAAAGACAGAGGACGCACATTCGCCACGCCTGTTAAAAAAAGTAGTTGACAATTACCCCAAAGAGCCTTATAATGAGAGACAGACAGGCTTTTCTGTCAATTTTGCCCGGAGGTCCTCGCATGTACCAGTTTTACCTTCGTAAGCGACGGCATGGCTTCACGCTGATCGAGCTGCTCGTCGTCATCGCGATTATCGCGATTCTCGCCGCCATTCTCTTCCCTGTTTTCCAGAAAGTCCGCGAAAATGCCCGCCGTGCCTCCTGCGCCTCTAATGAGAAGCAGTTAGGACTGGCCTTCACCCAGTACACACAGGATGCGGACGAGAAGTACCCGCTGATCAGCTACGCGAACGGCATCGACACCAACGGGACCTCCGTGTTTCCGAACTCGGGCGGTCCCACAAGGCTAGATGAGTTCGGCTGGGCCGAGGCCATCTACCCGTTCGTCAAATCCACCGGCGCTTACCGCTGCCCGGACAATCCGCCTGCGGGGAAACCGGACCCCGACAACCGGAAGGCGGGCGGCAACATTGGTGCGTCCGGTTACGCCTACAACTTTTGGATCGCCAACAACTGCAAGCCCGGTGGTGTCCGCAACTCCGTCCAAGATGATTCCGACACCGCCGCCTCACAGCCGATGTACGCCAAGACCAGCGCTCTCAGCCAGTTCGACTTCCCGGCCTCCACCTTCCTCCTGACCGAAGCCGCCGATGGCAGCAACGGAACGGACACGCATGGCGGCAGCTCCGAAAACACGCAGTGGGGCTGGACGCAGACTGCGGCGAAAGGGCTTACCGGCGTTGGGGCGCTGTCAAAGCACAGCGGCGGCGCGAACTACCTGTTCTCCGACAACCATGTGAAATGGATCAACGCCTCCCAGCTTGGGGGAGGCGGGCCTAGCTACAGCCCCGCTCAAGCGGGGCAGCTCAAGAAGCAGATCGAGATCGCCGAGGGCGTCCTGGACGGTAATGGGAATCCCCGCACCATAGACGGCAGCAAGCCCACCTGGCGCCGCAATGCCGGCGATACGGACGGCAGCACGATGGACCCCGGCGATCGGCAGAACGACAACTAGCCGCCCTCAGAGTCTCCCACGGCGACTTCCTGCCAGCGGCCTCGCATCCCCGGCGAGGCCGCTGGCTCTTTGTGTCATGACCAAGATCAAGATGCAGAAGACCAACATCCCCCTCATCGCCGCGCTGGGCCTCGTGGTCATCGGCGGCGCGGCGGCGTACCGGCAGCACGCTCTGGCCCTGCGCCCGCGAGTCGCCACGCCCGCCGTCAGCGCCCCCCGGCCGGACGCGCCGCCCCCCGTTACGGCGGCCGTGCGGGCGCAGGAGGCGCCGCTGCGCGCCGCCGTGACGACCCACCCGGACGCGCTCGGTCCGCGCTGGGGTCTGGTCGCCTTTTATGGTCAGACGGGACAAGGGGACAAAGCGGCGGAACAGGTAGACGCGATCGAGCGCCTAAACCCTCGCGATGCGTCGAACCGGATGGCCCTCGGCAACACGCGGATGCTGCTCCACCAGTACGACCGCGCCGAAGAAGACTACCGGCAGGTCATCGCGCGCCAGCCGAAGTCCGCCACAGCCTGGCGGGGGCTGGCGACGGCGCTTTTCCAGCAGCGCCGCTACTTCGAGGCCCGCCAGGCGGCCCAAAAAGCGGTCGCCCTAGCCCCCGACAATGCCGGCGGGCACCTGATCCTGGCCTCCTCGGCCCTGGAATATGCGCTGCAATTTCCCAACTCAGGCTCCCGAGGGAGTGATCTGGCACTGGCGCAGTCGGAATTCAAAAAGGTGCAGAAAGCGCTCCCGGAGAATGCCCGCGTCTATTACGAGATGGGGCGGACGGCGTTCGGATTGGAGCAGGCCGATGAAGCAGCCAGGGACTTCAGCCGGTCCTTACAAATCAACCCGCAGCAGGACATCTATTGGGACGCCGCCCAGGTTTACCTGAAGAAGAGCGACCGCGTGACGGCACAGAAGCTGGTGGAGGAAGGGCTGAAACGGTATCCAAACGACGCCTCGCTGCATGACCTGCGTGGCACGCTGCTCCAGACTGGGGCGGCCCCCGACGCCGACGCGCAGGCGCAGGCCGAGTTCCAAAAGGCGGTCCAGCTCAGACCCGATACGGCCGCCTTCCAGTCCGATCTGGGGACCGCCGACGTGCGGGTCAACGACATGACCGGCGCGCAGGCCGCGTTTGAAGCCGCCGTCCGCTTGGACCCGACCCGCTCCTTCCCCTACCAGCAGCTCGCCGGCATCTACACCCGGCAGGGCGATCCCAGGCGCGCTTCGGAGGCCGCGCGACTGTCGAAAGCCGTGCTCTTCAACAACCAGCAACTGGAGCAAGTTCAGTCCCTTCTCCTGGTCCACCCGGACAGCGTGCCGCTCCACCTGATCCTGGCCGACCGCTTCCGAGACCTCCAGCTCACCGGCCCCGCGCGCGATGAGTACCTGCTGGTGCAGCGGCTGGACTCCGGCAACGCGCGCGCCCGGCTGGGACTGGCCGCACTGGCGGCAGACCGGAGAGGGGCTACCCTCCCTCCTCGATTCGCACGATCCGGTCCCCCACCACCGAGCGCTGCACCGTCTGCCGGCCATCCGACCAGCGGACGGTGAGGCTGTCCAGCCGAGGCACCGGCCCCAGCCCGAAATGGACGCGCGGGTCACTGGAAGACAGGTAGCTCGATGCCGGGGAAACCAGCCCCACCCAGATCTGCTTCCCCGCCCGCGCGGTCACCCGCGCGCCATAGGCAAACCGGTTGGGCGCCCTGCCGCGCAGGTCCAACGTGATCCAGTGATTCGGCGGCCGCGAGACGTTGTGCATCAGCAGGGGCCGGCCCTCGTAGTCCACGACCAGGAAGTCCACCCGCCCGTCGTTGTCAAAATCGCCGGTTGCCAGCCCGCGCCCTACCAGCGGCTTGGTGACGTCCCCGTCCATCTGCGGGACCAGGTCGCGGAACGTCCGCCCCCGCGCGTTGTGAAACAGCATCAGCGGCTCCCGGTACGTCAGCAGCGGGTAGATCTTCGCGACGTTGTCGTAGACGTGCCCGTTGGCAAAGATCAGGTCCGGCCAGCCGTCGTTGTCCATGTCCAGCCACTTCGCCCCGAAACCGAGGTGGTTAAACGTCGGGCCGCTGATGTTCGCGGCATCGTTGACGTTCTCGTACAGCCCGTGGCCGAGGTTATGAAACAGCGGGTACGACTCGTCGGAGAACGCCGACACGGCCAGGTCCAGGCGGCCGGTGCGGTCATAGTCGCCCCAGTCCGCGCCCATCGCCGCGATCCCGTGTCCTTGTTCCAGAGCCAGGCCGCTTTTCAGGCCCTCATTCCGGAACCGCAGGCCTCCCAGGTTGTGCATCACATCGGCGGGCAGCGTGTCATTGCCGAGGTAGACGCTCATGCGGCCGTCGTCGAAGATGTCCGCGAAGGCCAGCACCAGCCCGATCCCATGTGTCTGCGAGAAGCCCGATTTTTGGGTGATGTTTTGGAACTTCCCGCCCCCCACGTTCTGCCACAGCTCGGCGAACTCAGGATGGTAATACTGCGGCGGGCAGCCGCTGACGACGCCGGGCGTCAGCTCGCAGTATTGCTTCTCTTTCGGCCCAAACACCACATAGTTAGTGATGATCAGGTCCAGGCGGCCGCTGCCGTCCAGATCCATGAACCCGGCGCTGCTGCCCCAGCGCCCGCCGTTTGCTGGGTCCAGCCCCGCCTGCCGCGTCACGTCCACGAACCGCGTTCCGTCCACGTTTCGCAGCAGCGCCAGCCGGTGGAAGCCCGTCAGCAGGATGTCCAGCCGCCCGTCGCCGTCGTAGTCCCCGACGGCGACGCCGAACCAGTGGCCGGAGATCTTGTCCAGCCCAGTCCGAGCCGTCACATCCTCGAAATGACCGTTGTGCAGATTGTGATACAGAGCGACATGCGGCTGGCCCACCAGGAGGATGTCCTGCCAGCCATCGTCATCATAATCCAAAAAGGCGCAGCCGCAGCCGAACGCTTCCAAATTTCGCAGTGGGCGGGGCTGCTGGGGCCAGTTGAAATGGATGCCGCTCGACTCAGCAATGTTCTCAAACCGGATGCCGCCGGGCGCGGCCGGAGCGGTCGAGGCGCGCGCGCGCGTCGCCTGTGACGTCTTCCGGCAGCCGGCTCCCAGAACAGCGAGGAGACAGAGGGACAGCAGCAGGAGAAAATTGAGTGGAGTGGTCGAGCGTAGGTGCATGGTGATTTGGAGGCAGCGATGTTTCAGGTACAATGTGTCTGCATCGTGATTATACCTTTCGGCACGGACAAGACATGCTTACCAGACGTTCTTTTTTCACGCTCCTCGCCGGCGGGGCCGCAGCCCTCGCAGGCTGCGGGCCAAAAAGCCGCTCCAGCCCCGCCGCGCCCGCAGACCCACAGGCCCACTTCACGGATATCACGGAGAGCGCCGGGCTGTCCTTCATCCAGTCCCACGGCGGCTGCGGCCTGCACTACTTCCCCGAAGAGTGGGCAGCGGGCGCGTGCCTGCTCGACGCCGACGGCTTCCTGGACATCTACTTCCCCGCGCCCAAGCCGCTCGGCTCCTGCCGCGTGTCCGTTCCCACACAGCAGCGCCTGTACCGGAACGATGGGAAGGGCCGCTTCACGCTCGCTCCTCACGCCTTCGGCGGCCATGAGACTGACTACGGCATCGCCGCCTTCGCGGGCGACTACGACAACGACGGGCGGGCCGACCTCTACGTCTGCTGTGCCGGTCGCAACACGCTCTACCATAACAACGGCGACGGCACATTCGAAGACGTCACCGAGCGTGCAGGTGTCGGCCTGACCGGGCTTTCCACCAGCGCCGTCTGGTTCGACTACGACGGCGACGGCTTTCTCGACCTTTACGTCAGCCGCTACTGCGAGTGGACGCTGGCGACCGACATCCCCTGCCTGGGGGCGGACGGCAAGCGCGAGGTCTGCCGCCCGACGACCTACACGCCCGCCGCCAGCGTCCTCTACCATAACAACGGGGACGGAACTTTTACCAATGTCTCCCACAAGGCAGGCATCGGCCTAGAGCGCCGCCGCAGCCTCGGCGCGGCCGCCTTCGACTTCGACGGCGACGGGCGCCTGGACCTGTTCGTCGCCAACGACATTGGTCCGAACTTCCTGTACCACAACAACGGGAACGGCACGTTCGAGGACGTCGCGCTCCAGCAAGGGGTCGCCTTCGGGATGAACGGCCAGAACCAGGCCAACATGGGCGTCGCCGTCGGCGACTACGACGACACCGGGCAGCAAAGCGTCCTCGTCACGACGTTCACCGGCGAGCCGTACACGCTCTATCGCAATGAGGGTCGCTACTTCACCGATGTCAGCGTTCAGGCCGGCACCGCCGCCCCCACCCGCTCCTTTCTGGGCTTTGGGACGGGCTTCCTCGACACCCGCAACCTGGGCCGGCTGGACCTGTTCTTTGCCAACGGCCACGTCTACCTCGGCATTGCCCAGGAGAACAGCGCCTACACCTACCAGGAGCGCGACCAGCTTCTGCTGGGCGACGGCGCGGGCCGCTTCACCGAGGCCCCGGACGCCCTACCCCGCGATGACGTCCGGGTCCACCGGGGCGCCTGCTTCGGTGATCTGGACAACGACGGCCGCATGGACATCCTGGTCACCGCCAACGATGACCGCCCCACGCTCCTCCACAACGACTCCCCGCCCGCGAACTGGCTCCTGCTGCGGCTGACGGACAAGCACGGCTGCGCCACCCCCGTCGGGACACGCTGCGTCGCCATGGTCAACGGCAAGAAGCTGACCCGCGTCCTCCTTGGCGGCGGCAGCTACGGCGGCAGCAGCGACCCGCGCGTCCACTTCGGCCTCGGCGTCGCCTCCGTTGCCGACATCGAGATTCACTGGCTTTCCGGCCACGTCCAGACGCTGAAAAACGTCAGGGCAAACCAGATACTCGCCGTCCGTGAAGGGCTTCACCCGTAGGGGCATAATTCATCGCGCCCTTCCCCAGAGGTTCCGACCCCGGAGGTTCCGAATCGCCACCGCGCGGGTATCCTGTCTCCAACACACTCACGACAAAGGAGAACCTCCCATGCTCGGCTCCCTCTTAGACCAGGTCAAAGGCGCCATTTCCAACCACTCGGACCAGCCCGGCAACAACTTCGACTCCGGCGGCCTGATGAGCACCATTGAGGGTCTCTTCGGCCAGCACGCCGAAAATACCGGCCAGGTCCTTTCATCGTCCCAAGACCCTTACGGCGACCCCGCCGACCAGCAGGGCCAGGTACTGTCTTCCTCGCAGGACCCCTACGGCGACCCCGCCGACCAGCGTTAACCCAAGCGGTTAAGGTTAATAGAAAAACGCCCGGCCTTTTCCCAGGCCGGGCGTTTCATCCTGTCACACCGACCGCCCAAGGCAGAAGGCTCCACCAAGCGCAGCGGCGACAGTGCCCGTGATGATGAGACCCAGTTCAACGTCCATAGGAACAAGCCTTGACTTTCTGGCTCCTCACCCTCCCGTTTGGGAGGGCCGCCGCCAGGGTTTTATTGGGGTTGCGGCGGGTGGGTTCTTGCCGCCAGAACTGCGCGCGGATACCATCAGGTACAATCACGTTTATGGACGTCATCATCATCGGCGCGGGCGTGGGCGGGCTGGCCGCCGCCGTCGGGCTGGCGGCGCGCGGCGCGCGCGTCACCCTGCTGGAGCGGAACGCGCGCGTCGGCGGCAAGCTGAACGTTTGGGAGCAGGACGGCTTCACCTTCGACACCGGCCCGCACGTCCTGACTATGCTCTGGGCGCTCGAGGAAGTCTTTGCGTCTGCCGGTCGCCGCCTGGAAGACGTCCTCGATCTCGTCCGCCTGGACACCGTCTGCCGCTACCATTTCGAGGACGGCGCGACGCTCGACGCCCCCGCCGACCCCGAGGAGGCTGCCCGCGCCATCGCTGCCTTTGCCCCCGGCGACGAGGCCGGTTTCCGTCGCTTCCTCGCCTACGCCCGTCGGGTCTCCGAAGCGACCACGGACCCCTTTCTGCGCCAGGACTTCGGCACGCAGGTGCGCGGCATCCCGACACCAGCCCAGTGGGGCCAACTCGCCGATTTCCTGGCGCTGAAACCGTGGCGCACCCTGCGCGACGTCGTCCGCGCCCACTTCGCCGACCCGCGCCTGCGCCAAGTCTTCGAGCTGTACGCGCTTTACAGCGGCTCGCACCCCGCCCGCGCGTCGGGCATCTTCGCCACTGTCGCCGATGTCCAGTGGCGACAGGGGACGCATTACGTCCGGGGCGGCCTGTACGGTCTGGCCCAAGCCTTGCGCGAGGCGGCGGAAAGCCTCGGCGTTGTCGTCAAGACGAACGCTCCCGTCGGCGAAATCATCGTCAAGAATCGCCATGCGCGCGGCGTCGCTGCCCGAAGCGGCGAACGCCTGTTTGCCGATGCCGTAGTCTGCAACGCCGACTGCCTCCACGCCCTCACCGCCCTGGTTCCCGCTGCCGCCCGCCGTTCCTGGACGCAGGATCGGGTCGAAAGGATCGAACCCAGCACGTCTGCCTTTTTGCTTCTGCTGGGCGTTCGGGGAGCATATCCCCAGCTCGCCCATCATAATTCGTTTCTTGCCGCCGACGGCGAAGCCGAGTTCGCCGCCATCTTCGACCAGGGTCGCCCCGCTGAGGACCCAACGGTCGGCGTCGCCTGCCAGTCCGTCACCGACCCATCCAAAGCGCCGCCCGGCTGTACCAATCTCTTCGTGATGACCAACCCGCCCGCGCTCGGTCCCCGCTTCGACTGGCGGGCCGAAGCTCCGCGCTGCCGCGACCTCGTCTTGACCAAGCTGGAGCGCATGGGGCTGACGGGCCTGCGCAAGCGCATCCTCGTCGAGCAGATGTGGACCCCGCTCGATCTCCAAAGCCGCTACGCCGCCCATCGCGGCGCGATCTACGGGCTGTCCTCCAACGGCTGGCGCCAGGGCTTCCTGCGCCCGCCCCAGGTCTCGCCCGACGTGCGCGGATTGTACTTCGTCGGCGGCAGCACCCACCCCGGCGGCGGCGTCCCCCTTTGCGCCCTGTCCGGCACCAACATCGCCAAGCGGCTCGCGGGAACAAGTCAATGCTGAGTCGCCATACCCGCCACGACGAAGATCACGCCGGCAATGTTGAGCAGCGCGAACAGCCCGCCCGCGATGATGCCCACCCAGGCGTGTGTCCGCCCCCGCACTTCCGGGCGCTCTTTGAAAAGCTTCAGCCCGCGCAGGCCCAGCGCCACGGCGGCAATGCCCATCGGGATCGCCAGGCACGGGATGATCGAGAAGATGCCTAAATAATACGCCGTCAGCGCGGACGGGTTCTTGTCCGGGATCATCGCGCCCAGCCCGCCGATCGTCTGCTGCGGCGGCGGGTAGGGCTGGGGCGGCGCGTAGCCCCCCGGCGGCGGCGGCCAGGCCGCCACCAGGCTCTGCCCACAGTGCGGGCACTGCGCCAGTCGGGCCTCGTTGGGCGCTCCGCAGCGGGCGCAGAACGGGGCCACCGGGGGCGCGGGGTCAGGATTGGGATTGCCTGGAGGCGGGACGCTCATTGGGTTTCCTTTCGAGTTGCAAGGACGATCTGCCGCGCGGTCGGCTCCTCGGCTTCCGGCAGGGCCACCGCCACCGGCAATGCCAGCGTCAGCCCCAGACGGCGCGCGACGGGCCGCGCCGCCGCCATTTCCGCCGCCACGCCCGTTCCTTTCAAGGCGGCGGCGATGCCGCCGGGCGCGACGAATGGGGCCAGCCACGGCAGCAGGCGCTCCAGCGGCGCGACGGCGCGGGCCGTTACCAGAGCGAACCGCCCCCGGAGGTCGTCCCGACGCCCCGCCTCTTCCGCCCGCGCGTGGACCGTCTCGATCCCTTCCAGCCCCAGGTCGTCAGCCACGGCCCGGCAGAAAAGGAGCTTCTTGGCCGTCCCGTCCAGCAGGGTCATTTCTAAATCGGGCCGCGCGATCTTCAGCGCCAGGCCCGGCAGCCCCGCGCCCGTCCCCACGTCCAGCGCCCGCGCGCCGGGCGGCGGCATGAGGACAGTCAAAACAGCAAGCGAGTCCAGGAAATGTTTCACGGCAATGTCTCGCGGCGACGTCAGCCGCGTCAGGTTCATCCGCGTCGCGTTCCACTCGGTCAGCAGGTCGGCAAATCGGGCTAACTGCCCAAGCTGCCCCTCCGACAGCCCCAGCCCCCAGACCTCGTTCGCCCCGCGCCGCACGATCTCCGTCAGCAACTCTTCCACGGGGGATAATTGGCTGCCGCCCGCCCGGTTTCCTGCTTCCCCGCAATTGAGCCGGACGCATGGAACTTCCGCCGCGCCTGGGTGGTTAAATGGGGTAACTTTCGGGTAAAAACGCCTCACCAGCCGGGCAGCCGTGGCTGGTTCAGAACACGAGGATTTCGTATGCCGCCCCCCCCATCCCTGCCGGACCAGTACCGCGCCGTCCGCGCCTTCAGCGAGAAGATCTGTGAGCCGCTGGTTCCCGAAGACTATGTCGTCCAGTCCATGCCCGACGTCAGCCCGGCCAAGTGGCACCTCGCGCACACCAGCTGGTTCTTCGAGACTTTCCTGCTCAAGCCGCATTTATCGAACTACCAGCCCCTGCACCCGCAGTACGATTTCCTGTTCAACTCCTATTACAACGCCATTGGCGAGCGCCATTGCCGCGTCCGGCGCGGCGTCCTGTCCCGGCCCACCGTGGATGAGACTTACGCCTACCGCGCTTATGTGGACGAGCACATGGCCCGGCTGCTAGGCGAAGCGGACGCGGAAAAAATGGCGGCATTGGAGCCGCTCGTCACCCTGGGCCTGCACCACGAGCAGCAGCACCAGGAATTGATGGTAACGGACATCAAGCACGTCTTCTTCGAGAACCCGCTTTGCCCCATCTATCGCCCGCGCCGCGACCCGCCTGCCACAAGTGTTCCAGCCCAGGAATGGATTGAATTTGCGGAAGGGGTGCGGGAGATCGGCTGGGGCGAAGCGGGCTTTGCGTTCGACAACGAGATGCCCCGCCACAAGGAGTACGTCCCCGCCTTCGCCCTCGGCTCCCGGCTGGTCACGAACGGGGAGTATCTGGAATTCATTGGAGACGGCGGCTATGACAAGCCCGAATTCTGGCTGTCCGAGGGGTGGAGTGTGGTCGGGAAGCAAGGCTGGCGGTCGCCGCTCTGCTGGTGGGACCGGAAAGGCCCAAAATTTGATTTAGGGTGGCAAGAGTTCACGCTGGCCGGCATGGCGGCGCTGAACCCGAATGCGCCGGTCTGCCATGTCTCGCTGTTCGAGGCTGACGCCTACGCCCGCTGGGCCGGCGCGCGCCTGGCGACCGAAGCCGAATGGGAGGTCGCTTCCGAGTCGGTCGCTTTATGCGGCAGCTTCGCCGACTCGGGCCGCTTCCATCCCGTGCCGCTCGACGCGACGGACGCCGAGCCGGGCGTCTTGCAGCAGATGTTCGGCGAAGTCTGGCAGTGGACCCGCAGCCAGTATACCCCCTACCCCGGCTACGCCCCCCCGCCGGGCGCGCTGGGCGAGTACAACGGCAAGTTCATGTGCAACCAGTTCGTCCTGCGCGGCGGCTCCTGCGCCACCTCGCACTCGCACATGCGCCCCACCTACCGAAACTTCTTCCCGCCGGAGGCCCGCTGGCAGTTCACGGGCATCCGTTTAGCAAAGGACCTTTGAACACGATGGCAACGACGCCCCCCGCCCTGCTCGACCGCGCGCCCGGCCTTGCGACTTTCCGCGCCGAAGTTCTCATCGGCCTGCAATCATTTGAAAAGACCCTGCCGTGCAAGTATTTCTATGACCGGCGCGGCTCCCAGCTCTTCGACCGGATCTGCGATCTGCCCGAATACTACCCGACCCGCACCGAAGCCGGCATCATGCGGGACCACGCCGAGGAAATGGCCGCGCTGTTCGGCCCGGACTGCCTCTTGATCGAGTACGGCAGCGGCAGCAGCACCAAGACCCGCATCCTGCTGGACCACCTGCCTCACCTCGCCGGCTATGTCCCCATGGACATCTCGCGCGAGCACCTGTATCAAACGGCGGCGAACCTCACGGTCTCCTACCCACACCTGGACGTTCTGCCCCTCTGCGCGGACTACACGGCCGACTTCGATCTGCCCGCCCCGCGCCGCCCCGTCCGCTCCCGCGCCGTCTACTTCCCCGGCTCCACCATCGGCAACTTCCACCGGGACCAGGCCGAGACGTTCCTCGCGGGCATCGCCGCTGTTGTCGGGAAGGGCGGCGGCCTCTTGATCGGGGTGGATTTGAAAAAATCCCCGCAGATTCTGGAACCCGCCTACAACGACGCCCAGGGCGTCACGGCGGAGTTTAACTTGAACCTGCTGCGGCGGATGAACCAGGAACTGGGCGCTGACTTCGACCTCGACGGGTTCGCGCACACCGCCTTTTACAATGCTCTGGCGGGCCGGATCGAGATGCACCTGATGAGTTTGAAGCCGCAGACCGTGCATCTGGGGGACGTTTCCATCGCGTTCGAGGAGGAAGAAACGATCCTCACCGAATGCTCCTACAAATACAGCCTGCCCGACTTCGCCGCCCTGGCGGACGCGGCGGGGCTGGCCGTCCGCAAGGTCTGGACCGACCCGGAACAGAAGTTCAGCGTCCAGTACCTGACCGTCCGCTAGGCGTGTGCGCCGGCCGCCCGCTCCAGAAGCACCCACTCACGCGGTGCGGCATCCCGCCGGTAGGTCGTGAACGTGCGCCCTGCCGACGCAAATCGGTAACCTTGATCGCTCGCCCAGCGCCGCACTTCCTGACGCGCCTGCTCTTCATTCTCGACACTGCTCGCCGCAAACACACGGGCCTTGTCGGCGAAAGGCATCTGTAAGACCATCATTATTCTCGCTTTCCTCGAAACTCGGTTTCCCCCATGGGCGGCTGCCCGCCAGCGCACACCATTGGGCGCTCAGACAGCCGCCAGGGGTGCCGGGACACGAGGACCTGGCGGCCTCGGCACAAAGCCGCTGGTGGCAACATCACTCAGCGAAGCGGCTCTGGTAGGCTCTCGCGCCTACACTTTCCATTATGCCCCCCCCGCCCCGCCCGCTCACTGCGCGGAATGCGGGTTTTGCGCCTCCCCCTCTTTTGCCTCCATTCGGCCCCAAACCAGCCCCCAAAATGCTATAATGGATAGTAGACAAGCAAGTCATTATCGTGCCCGCAACCCGCGTAAAGGACGCACCGAAAATGCCGGAACAAACCACCCAGAACGGCGCAAAGCCGCCGGAAACGCCCGAAGGCATTACCAAGATCACCGTCGGCGGCTACAAATCCATCGCTCAGGAGCAGAGCATCGAGATACGGCCCCTGACCGTATTGGCAGGTGCCAACAGCTCCGGCAAATCCAGCATCATGCAGCCGCTGTTACTGCTAAAACAAACGCTGGAAGCGCCTTATGATCCTGGTGCGCTGTTGCTTGATGGGCCGAGTGTCAAGTTTTCTTCCGCCGAGCAACTATTTTCACAGGGAAAAGGAAACTTAGATAAAGATATAGTCATTAAGATTGAAGTTTTCCCCGGTGGCGTGTTGTCACTGCACTTCCGCAAACAACGCACGACCAGCATAGCTATCTACCAGATGGGCTATAACTTAGGTGATCGTCATTTTGTTTTACGTTCGGATATGACTGCTGACGAAGTTCGAGCAGCACTGAAACAATATTATCCCATGCAAAACGATGTGGTCATGCAACATATCGCGGAAGCAAGATGGGTGGTTATCAGGGACAGATGTTTCTTGGATTTTGGCACACAGCATGGGGGAAGCTCCTCATCTCAAGTGTCAAGATACAATCCTATAATGAGCGTTTTTGGTGCTTCAACAACGGCATCTGTAGAAAGCAATTTGAGGGGCATTCTCTACCTTCCCGGATTGAGAGGAAATCCTGAAAGGACCTATCCTGTAACCGCTGTAGGGCCAACGTACCCTGGCAACTTTAACAACTATGCTGCCAGTGTTCTGACCGAATGGAAAACAAATCGTAACAGTAACAAGCTGAATCAATTAAATGCTGACTTCAGACGCCTTGGCTTAACATCGGGCGTTCTTGCAAAATCTATCAATGACACACAAGTCGAGTTGCGAGTAGGACGCACACAGAGCAGTCATATTAGGGATTGGGTTAGCATTGCAGATGTAGGCATCGGTGTTTCACAGACTCTTCCTGTCCTTGTGGCCTTACATACAGCCGAACCCGGCCAACTTGTATACATTAGAGTTGTGGTGCAATTATTCAGTCTCTTGACTCAGGAATGGCTTTTCTTGCCGCTTGGAGCGGCTGTGAGGCCCCTGGTGACGATAAATTGACAAGATTTTCATTCAGGAAGCTATAATGCGCTCAGGGAGCCTTACAGAGCCAAAAGGCTTATTTGCACCACAACTCTATTGAACAGCCGGAAATCCACTTGCACCCGCGAGCGCAGACCGCAATGGCACAAGTGCTGGCGGATGCGGCGATGCGCGGCGTTCGGGTGGTCGCAGAGACGCATAGCTCCTTGCTTTTGCTCGGCATCCAAACGCTTGTCGCCGAAGGCAAGCTGCCGCCGGAGTTGGTTAAACTGCACTGGTTCACGCGCGGCGAGGATGGCACGACGACCATCAAGAGCGCGGACTTGGACGAAGGCGGCGCGTTCGGAGACTGGCCGGAAGATTTTGATGACGTGACACTGAACGCACAGAGCCGCTACCTGGACGCCGCCGAGCGGCGGCTGGTGGGTAAGTGACGTGCCGAGCAAAGCCTCGCGTGATCTCGTGGTGGACGCTTCGGTCGCAAGATCAGCCGGCGGCGAAGAGGCAACCTATCCGACTTCCAAGAATTGCCGGGATTGCCTGAAAACGATCTTGGCACTGCCACATCGAGTGGTCATGTCCACGCCGATCACGGATGAGTGGAACAAGCATAAGTCCGCCTTCGCGCGTACCTGGCTGGTTTCCATGACCGCGCGCAAGCGGGTTCTCCGGGTGGAGCCGGAGCAAATGACGGAACTTAGACAGAGGGTGCAGGAGATCACAGACAGCCAAAAAGAGCGTGACGCGATGCTCAAAGACTTCCACCTCATCGAAGCGGCGCTTGCCACAGATCAAACGGTGATTGCGTTAGATGAGATCGTGCGGGGGTTGTTCGGCACGGCCTGTCAAACGATAGGGCAGATGAAAAGCATCCTCTGGGTCAACCCGGATAAACTGGGTCAACCCGGATAAAGCGGAAGAAGAAGCAATCGCTTGGCTGGAAGCCGGGGCCGAGCCGGAGAAGCACCGGCAGCTAGGGTTCCGGCACACTACGCAATGAATTTTGTCAAAACGAACTCTATATACCGGAAATGCGCCAGGGCTTCCAGCGCCACCCGCACCGGCCCGTAGGGTCGCACCTGTGTCCTCCATTTTTTGTCAAAACGAACTGTCCTTGACAATACCCGGCCCGCCCGGTATACTGATGTTAACATCGTGAAAAATTGCACAGAGTAAGACGGTTTAGAACGGACGGTCAACGATGGCCTATTCCTCTTTAGGCGAGTTCATTGGGCGGCTGGAACGCGCGGGCGAGTTGCGGCGCATCAAGACGCCCGTCAGTCCCGTTTTGGAGATCACCGAGATCGCCGACCGGGTGATGAAGATGCCGGGCGGCGGGCCGGCCCTGCTCTTCGAGAACGTTCAAGGCTCCAAGTTCCCGCTCGCGATCAATCTCCTGGGGTCACGCCGGCGCATGTCCTGGGCGCTGGGGGCGGACGATCTGGAAGACATCGCGGGGGAGATCGCCGCGCTGACCCGGCTGCCCTCCGACATGCCCCGCACCCTGATGGGCAAGCTGCAACTGCTGCCGCAGCTTGCTTCCCTGGGCAAGATCAGCCCCAAGCTGGTTTCCTCCTCCTTTGCGCCCTGTCAAGAGGTTGTCAAGACCGGCGAAGCCGCCTCGCTCGACGACCTGCCCATCCTCACCTGCTGGCCCGACGACGGCGGGCCGTACATCACCCTGCCGCTGGTTTTCACCAAAGACGAAGGCACCGGCAAGCGCAACGTCGGCATGTATCGTATTCAGAAGCAAGGGCCGCGCGAGACCGGGATGCACTGGCAGCGGCATAAAGTCGGGTCGCGGCACTACGCGGGCTTTGAGGCCAAGGGCCGGGACATCCCTGTCGCCATCGTGCTCGGCGGCGACCCCGCGATGACTTACGCGGCCACCGCGCCCCTGCCCGACGAGATTGACGAGATGGTCTTTGCGGGCTTCCTCCGCAAAAAGCCGGTCGAGCTGGTCAAGTGCAAGACCATTGACATGGAAGTCCCCGCCGACGCCGAGTTCGTCATCGAGGGCATCGTTCCCGCCGGACTGAGAAGGCGCGAAGGGCCGTTCGGCGACCACACGGGCTACTACAGCCTCGCCGACGACTACCCGGTCTTCCAGGTCACGGCCATCACCCACCGGCGGAACGCCGTCTACCCCTGCACCATCGTCGGCCCGCCGCCGATGGAGGACAAATACATCGGCCTGGCGACCGAGCGCCTCTTCCTGCCCCTGGCCCGCCTGTTCGTGCCCGAAATGATTGATTACCACCTGCCCGCCGAGGGCGCGTTCCACAACCTGGCCCTGGTCCGCATCAAGAAGCGCTACCCCGGCCACGCCTTCAAGGTCATGCACGCGCTGTGGGGCCTGGGCCAGATGATGTTCACCAAGTGCATCGTCGTCTTTGACGAAGACGTGGACGTGCAGAACCCCGCCGAGGCCGTCTGGCGGGCCTTCGCCAACATTGACCCCGAACGCGACATCACCTTCGTCAAAGGCCCGATTGACGTCCTCGACCACGCCTCCCCCCTCCCCGCCTTCGGCTCCAAGATGGGCGTGGACGCCACCCGCAAGTGGCCGGACGAGGGTTTCACTCGCGAGTGGCCCGACGTGCTCAAAATGCCCGCTGAGGTGAAGGCAAAGGTGGATACTTTGTGGAAGGACCTGGGGATTGGCTGACACCCTTCACAACCTCCTAGCCCCCAATCCTGGGGGGACAGTCACAAGGAGACAAGACAACCATGACCAGCACAAAACTCACGCCCGCCCTGCTGATGAGCCTCGCGGCCCTCGCCGTGGCCGCCGTCACAGCGCAGGCCGCCTCGCCCAAGGCAAAGATCAGCCCAACGGCGGCGAAGGCCGGCACCGACAGAAAGGCAGCCATGAAAGCCAAGCAGTCCGGGCACACCCAGGCACCCGCCAAGGCTGACGCCTTTACTCTCTCACGCGGGACGAACACGCTGCGGGCAATTTTGGTCCATGCGCCCCCGGTCTATGACCCCGGCGGCCCTGTCTGCTTTGTGGAAGAATGGCAGGGCGACGAAAGTCTGCTTGCGGACGCGGAGCAAACGGCGGCGGAACGCGGGGCGGTTCTGGCGCGGGTCGTCTGCGTCCACGCGGACAAGGCGCGGGCCGAACTGCTGGCGCGGCGTGGCTATACGATTGCCTCCGAATGGTACACGGCCCCGCTTCCGCTGGCAGACACCCTTCACTCCGCCCACATTCGCCGCCTCACGGCAGGCGATGTGCCCCGCGTGCTGGAACTCGGCGAACAAAAACGGCGGCAGTATGAAGCGTACTCGCCGGTGTTCTGGCGCGTGTCCCCACGACCGCGCAAGACATTCGCGCCGTATATGCAGGCGCAGATCGCGGACGCTCAGAATGTCGCGCTGGCGCATGAGCGGGGCGGCAGAATGGACGGCTTTGTTCTGGCGAACGCGCGGGGCTACATTGATGACTTCATGGTGGCCGCGCCGGAGTTATGGCCGACCGTGGGAGCCGAGATGCTCCGGGCGGCAGGGGCGGCAGCCTATGAGCGAGGCGCGAAAAGCTTGCTGATCGTCTGCGGGCACGGCGACAAGCCGAAGCAGGTCATGCTGGCGTCCCAGGGCTTGACACTGGCGACAGGCTGGTACGTTCGCCCTCTGGCGCGGGAGACACGGTAAATGGCGCAAGTGCTTCCCGCGTCGCAGATCAAAAGCCCCTGGCGTGTCTACAAAGCCTGGTTTTGGGCCGCGACGGTCTACAACGCCGCTTGGGGGCCTCTGATCGGTCTGAGACCCAGCCTGCTGCTGGATTGGATGGGGATGACAGCCTCCCGGCAGGCAGCGGCGGGGCCGCTGCCGGGGATATTAGCCGCCTGCATCGGCATGTTTGTCGGCGTGTATGCCATCGGCTACGCCTGCGTCGCGCTGGACCCGCCCCGCTTCTGGCCGTTCGCCTTTCTTGGCCTGTGCGGCAAGGTCCTCGGCCCGCTGGGCTGGGCGCTGCACCACGCGCTGGGGCATCTGCCCTGGCAGGCGCTCTGGGTGAACGTCTTCAACGACTTTCTCTGGTGGCCCGCGTTCATCGGGCTGCTGCTGACCGTGCGGCGCGAACATCGCGCCGGAAGGATACGACCATGACCCCCTACTTCTGGAAATCGTTCGGCCTGGGCATCGCCTTGACCGCCTTGCTGGCCTTCGTGCTGATTAAATTGGGTTGGGAATAGAGCCGGCGGGAACATCTGAGGACGCTTCACGGTCGGAAACACAGGCTTGACTCGGGCGCGCTCTGTGTGCCATGATAGCCATGTCGTCACTCAAAACAGGAACGCCCTTGATGTCCCCCGCAAAACCCCAGGCCGATCTTCCCGGCCGCCTCCTCGCCCTGCTGGTCTTTTTGGTCGGCGTCGGCATGCTCGTCTTCGTCTTCGTCACCGCCCTGCACCTTTTCCAATCGCCCGTGCCGGGTTTGGAGCCGTTGCAAGCGCCCGGAGCGCCGCCCCCGCCCGCCGTCAACATCGGCACGGCCCTGGCCGACTTCGCCCGCCGCCTGCTGCTCCTGATGGTGATGACCCTGGCCGGCTCCCTCCTGGCAAGCAAGGGCGCGCACCTGTACTTCGGCATGGTTTATGCGCCCTCGGAGCCTGTCGCCGCCCCGTCTGCCGCCAAGAACGGGCATGGGGCAAAGCCGAGCATCTCGGAAATCGCACCGGCGGATAAGCCGGCGCCTTAAGCGCCGCGAACAAAAACAATTCTGTCCTTCTCTTGCCCCTCCCTAACAGGGAGGGGTGGCGAGCCTCCGGCGAGCCGGGGTGGGTCTTGTTGCCGGGGTGGGTTTTTGTTAGGCGCTCTTAAAGTCGGCGACTAAGGGAAGATGGTCGGAAACCAGCGTCGCTACGGGACAGGAAGCTCCAAGCGTCAGTTCCGGTGAATACAGGATGTAGTCTATTCGCGAGGCGGGCGCATCGGCAGGATAAGTCAGGCGGTTCCCGGCGGCGTCGGCGTCTGCCAGCCCCGTTCGGGCCAGCAGCAGGCGCAGGCCGGACGCTTCCGGCCCCTCGTTGAAGTCCCCGCAGACAAGGACGGGGCGGGGGACGGCCGTTACTAACTCCGCCAGCCGCGCCGCCTGCCGCTGCCGCTCCGCGCCGTTCAATCCCCAATGGGTACAAAAGACAGTCAGCGGGCCGGTCGGCGTCGTCAAGTTCACTTCTAACACCCCGCGTTGCTCGCGGACGCTCGGCAGCAGGTGATTCTGGACCGTGTTGACCGGATAGCGCGAGGCGAGGGCCAGGCCATAGCCGCCGAGTCCGAGCCGCAGGTTGGCCTGGAAGACGACCGGCAGCCCCAATGCCTTTTGCAGCCGCCCCGGCTGGTCCACGAACCGACTCTGCGGCAGGCGCTGGTGGACTTCCTGGAAGCACAGGATGTCGGGGTTCTGGTCCAGCACGACATCGGCGATGCGCTCCGTGGACCACTGCCCATCCATCCCCCACCCGCCCCGGATGTTGTAGGTCATTACCCGCATCGGCTGCCCCTTATCCTATGACACTTGCCTCGGCTGCGCCGGCTCGCCGCCCAGGCGAAGTGATGGACCGGGAACAGCCGACCGGCCCACCCTCCCCCGTACCGGGCGGGGCCGCTTGGCCTCATAAATCTCCCACGCCAGCAGCAGATAGAAGGGCACATACTCGGCAATCGGCGTCCACCAGTAAGGCATGATCGAGATGTAGAAGGTGTAGAGCAGCACGGATAGGCCCGACAGCAGCACGAACGAGTACAAGGGCCGGCGTCCCAGCAGCGGCACAAACGCCAGGGTCCAAAGCAGATACCACGGGAACAGCGTCGGGATCACCAGCAGCGTCACGGCCAGCACCACAAACGACCGCCGCAGCAGGTCCTCATACGAGGCCACGGGCCGCCAGACGGACCAGGCCACGACGGCGAGTATGGCCGCGTCGGACAGCTTCTCCGTGATCGCGTAGTGCCAGTGGCGGGTGAGGGGGGTCAGCGCCAGGTTGACCCAGTTGAACAGCCCCGAATTGACGTGGACCGTCTCCAGGTACTGGTGCATCCCGTGCAGGAACTGCGGCAGGTACACCCACATGGGCATCCCCAGGTAGACTAGGCCGCAGGCCGACCACAGGGCGAACGACCGGCCATGCACGCGGGCAAAGAGGGGCAGCAGCAGCAGGGCGAAGCCCTTCGTCAGCGCGGCGGCGACCAGAGCCAGCGCGACCCAGCCAACCGCCCGCTCCGACCGCATGACCAGGGTAAACGCCAGCAGCAGAAAGAAGACGCCCACGATGTCCTGGTGCCCGGCCATCGCCACTTCCGTGATCGGCAGGGGACACCAGGCATACCAGATCACCTGAGTCAAGGGCCGCCGCTGCCGCTTCAGGAGCTGGAGCAGCAGGCCGATGACGGCGAAGTCGAACAGCGTGTAAATGACTTTGTAGCCGATGGGGTTGCTGCCGAACAGAGCGTGGCCGACGGCGAAGATTCCCTGCGAGACCGGCATGTAGATGGACTGGTAGCTCTTGTACTCCATCGCGTTCCAGACCCCGTCCCGCAGGAACCGCAGCGGCTGGGCATTCGGCGCCCAGTGGTAGGGATTGATGCCGTGGACGATCAGCCGCCCGTCCCAGATGTACAGCAGGATGTCGGTCGAAAGCTGCGGCGGCGCGAAGAGAACGGCCAGGCGGTACAAAACCGCGCCGCCGAGGATGAGCGGCAGGACATGTCTGGACAGCGCGCGGGGGATGGCGGGCAGCAAGCAGCCCGCGCCGAAGACGTACAGCCCGAAGCAGAGGGCATACACCAGCAGGTACACCCAGGCCGGGTTGAGGGGAAACAGGAGGCGGCCCAGGAAGAAGTACAGGCTCGCCAGATCGACGGCCACTAAAACCAGCCAGAACAGCGGCAGCGCGGCCCAGCCGCGAAAGAGCACGGGGCGAGAAGCGTTACCAGTCGTCTGAAGGGATGCGTCCGTCATGCTGCTCAGGGGGTGTCACCGTGCCCGCGCCGTGCGCTTCAGGTAGGGCGCGATCGCCGCCGCCAGACTTTGCGCCGTCTGCTCGCCGGTCAGCGTCTTCACCCGGCGCCCCTGCCGGTCGTAGATAAAGCTCCGTGGCAGGTCCCCCTGCCAGCTTGGATCGAAGGCGTTGATGAAGTCTTCGGGGTCCGCGCTCTTTTCCAGATAGGCCGGGAACGTCGCCCCCTGCTTCGCCAGGAACGGCGCCACTTTCGTGTGCAGGTCTTTGGCCGAGTCGGCGGACACGGCGATCACGGTCAGCCCCTGCGTCCGGTACTGCCGGGCCGCCTTGACAATGGCCGGGAACTCGGCAACGCACGGCCCGCACCAGGTCGCCCAGAAGTTGACCAGGACGACATGGCCCTTCTGCGCCGCAATGGCCTTCTTGATGGCCGGCGCATCGGCGGGCGCGACGGCGGCGTGGGCCGCACTGGTGAGGAGTAGGAGAGAAAGGGCGAGGATCGCCTCCCGACCCCCAATTCTGCGGGAGTAGAAACGGATAAGCCGCTGTTTTGTCCGGTTCCCCCAGAATTGGGGGCTAGGGGGCTTTCTCATCTCACCCTCGCTTGATCGAGCAGCCGAACGCCTTCGTCTGCGACTTCACGATGGGCCGGCCGGCCAGTGTCGCATCCAGCGCATCAGCCAGTTCGTGTGTTTTAGCGTTCGACGTGTCCATGTCGTTGTCAATCCGCCCGTGGTAGACCAGGACGCCTTTGCTGTCAATGACATAGGTTTCAGGCGTCACATGGGCGTTGTAGGCGTTCGAGACTTTGTTGCCGGGGTCCACGAGGACGGGGAACGGGAAGCCCTGCTGCTTGGTAAAGGACGCGACTTCCGCCTTCGGCTCGTTCTGGTCGGAGTCCACGCCGACGAACGAAACGCCCTGGGCGGCATACTTCTTCGCCAGGGTCGTCATGCGCTCGTTGTAGGCGTTGGAAACGGGGCAGCGGGTGGAGATGAACATAACCACGACGGCTTTTTTGCCCTGCGCCAGCGCAGGGAGCGACTGCACCAGCCCCGTCACGGCGTTGGCGAGTGAGAAAGAGGGCGCGGCATAGCCGACCGTCGCGGGGGCCGTCCGCTCGAGCTTGACCGTTTGGAAAGGCCACTGGTAAACGTGCATGGCATCTGTGACAGAGACCGAAGAGACCGGCTTGCCCCCAACAAGCACCGACTTGTGCGCCTTGATCCACGCCGCCCAGTCCGCGCCGCAGGTGTTCAGATGGCCGTTGACGTTCTTGTCCACGAAGGCGACCTTACCGTCCGCGCCGATGATGTAGGTCACGCGGTTGGCGATGCCCGCGCCGGGAATCAAGTCGCCGTAGGCCGTGGTCATCGTCTTCTGCGTGTCCGCCAGCAGCGTGTATGGGATGCCCGCCGAGGTGCAGAAGGACTTGTGCGACTTGGAATCCTGGACGCTGACGCCGTAGACCGTCACGCCCTCGGCTTTCAGGCTGGGGTAAGCCGCCGAGAGCGAATGCGCCTCAATGGTGCAGCCGCCGGTGAAGTCGGCGGGGTAAAAGGCGAGCAGGACGACTTTGCCCTTGTCCGCCGCCAGCGTGTGCGTCAGACCGTTCTGGTCAGGCAGGGAATAGGCGGGCGCGGGCACGCCGACGGTCGGGACGGCGGCGTCCATCGTGTGCTTCGCCTGCGCGAAGGCGATGGCGGCCACGGCCAGGGTGGCCGAGGCGGCGAAAAGGGCAGTCTGCTTGATGCGTGTCATGGGTGTATGCTTTCTAGGAACCTGACCCCGGCGCAAGCGCCGGGGTTAGGTTCTTATACCCCTGTTGCCGCCAAAATGTTCGCATTGGCCGTTCCCATTTCGGGCGGGACGGGCTGCACCTGGACTTCCAGCGGCAGGCCAAATGTCTTCTCGAAGGCGGGCGACTGGCCTTCCGCCGCCCACAGCTCGAGCTGGGCGTCGGCGGCGGAAAACAAGGTCAGCCGCACGCGGTCGGGCTTGGTCAGCTTCTCGCAGGCCACGTCCCGGACCAGCATCAGGTGGCTGCGGTCCAGGGCTTCCGCCAGGCGCAGGGCGCAGGACAGGACGCGGATGGCGCGCTGCGCTTTGGCATCCAGCCGGGCAAAATGGGCGTGCCGGCGGCGCGGGACGGCCTTGCGGTGGTACAAGGCGAGACTCGCCATGATCTCGATCTCGCGGTCGTTGAAGCCCAAAAGCTCGGAATGGCGGATGAGATAGTATGAGTGCTGCTGGTGGTCGGTGTGCGAGATGAAAAAGCCGGCGTCGTGGAGCAGGGCGGCGTATTCCAAAAGCTCGCGGGCGCGGCCATAATCGTGCAGGCCGAGCGCCTTCCACTGGTCGAAGAGGGACAAGGACAGGTGGACGATATGGGCGGAATGGGCCTCGTCCACGCCCGTTGCCGCCATGAGCTGGCCGATGGAGCGACGGCGCGCGCTGTCCGCTCCTGCCCCCCCGTTATCGGGGGCGAGGGGGGTTCGCCGGAGACGGTCCACGATGATGCCTTCGCGCAGGCCCCGGTCGCTGATGCGGATCGCGTCCGCCCCGACCGTTTCCATGACCGTCTGCAAGATCGCCGAGCCGCCGATGATGATGTCGGCGCGCTCCGGGTTGATGCCCGGCACGCGCCGCCGCTGCTCCAGCGTCATCGCGCACAGCCGCTTGGTGGTCGCCTGCACATCGGCCAGCGACAGCTCATAGTTCCGCAGCGAGGTCGGCACGGGGACCGCAGCGGCGTTGGCGATGATCTCGGCCAGGTTCTGCGCCGTGCCCGATGACCCGTACATGACCGAAAAGCCGGCCTTGCCGATGGCGCGGGCGGCGGGGGCGAGGAGGGAGCGGACGCGCCGCTGCAAGTCGGCCCAGGCGGCGGCGGTGACGGGCTTGGACGGGTCCGGGACGCCCTCCGCCGTCAGGCGGATCGCGCCCATTTTGAGGCTGTCCAGGAAGGCATGACCCTGGCTGTCGCCGACGATCAGCTCGGTCGAGCCGCCGCCGATGTCCATGAACAGGGCGCGCTTCCCCACCGGCAGATCAATGCCGCTGACGACGCCGAGGTAGATCAGCCGCGCTTCTTCCTGACCCGAAATGATGCGGACGTCGAGGTCGGCCAGGTCCCGGACGCGCTTGACGAACTCATGCCCGTTGTCGGCCTCACGGACGGCGGCGGTAGCCAGCGCGACGATCTCTCCGGCCCCAAACCCGCGCGCGACTTCGGCAAAGCGGGCGCAGACCAGCGCGCCGCGCGCAATGGCTTCTTCGGTCAGCGAATGCCCCCCGCCGTCCCCTGCGTCCTTGCCCTTTTTCGGGCTGGTGGGAACCTGATCGAACTCGCCCTCCCCCAGCCGGACGACCTGCTTTTGGGATGCCAGCGTGGTCCAGGTCTGGTTGGGCTTGACCTCCACCACGGCCAGCCGAACGGAGTTGGTGCCGATGTCCATGGCGGCAAAGGTTCGCATAGACTCTAGCATACCCGATGCGCGGGGACGGGGTCAAGAAGTCTTCCCGGCCTTGAAAGGCCGGGCTACTCTGAGTGGAAGTGCCTCCGGCACTAAAGACGGGCATCCGTTAGCCTTTCCTCAGTCGCGGAGCGACTTCCATTGGGGGTAGCCCGGCCTTTCAAGGCCGGGTGAAACGGCGCAGGTTACGGCCCCACTGTAAACAGCGGGTTGATCGTCTCGTAGTACAGGTCCGCTGTGCCGTTGCGGGTGCTATTCCAGAACAGCCAGACCTTGTGCGGGTAGCTCAGATTGAAGTTTGTCGGACTGGTGTAGTAGTTTTTGTAAGCATCTGTGTCCAGAAACGCCGAGACGTTGTTCTCGTTGACGGTCGTGTCGAGCGGCACGGCGTAGCCAGGAACCACTGTCGCCAAACTGGTCGTGGCATTAATCGGCATGGGCGGCACGGTGATGGGCGGGGCAGTGGTGTCGTTGGAACGGATCTCATCCTGCCACTGAACCGTATCTGTGGCTGGCGATGCGGGCCAGGTGCGGCCTGTCCCGCTGGTGTCCGTGTAGTTGACCGTGAACGCCTGCCCTTCGGCTCCTGACTGGATCGGGAAGTAAAGCCGTGCGCTGGCAGCGGAAACAAGCCCCCCCTTTGCGTCGAGGATCGGCGGTACATTGTGGACATCCACCGCGCCGCTGTAGGGGGCGTTATTGAGCGTGATCGTCAGCGACTCCGTCGGGTCTACCGGGTAACCCAGTTCCGCAGTCAGCCGCTGCGTTTTGTAGTAGATCGTCGCCGATGGCGACGCCCCGCCTGTCCCCGACTTGCGCCAGATGTACCAGCGGCGGTCAGCAGGAAGGGCCGTAACGGCAGCGACATTGTTGCGGTTCGTCCCCGCGTCGTTCGGCTTCGGCGCCCCATCCAGGAACGTAACCGGGCCGGTGTCGGCGCGCGAGTCGTTGGTGATGCGCCGGGCGAGCGGGCTGAAGAAGGCCGTGACTGTCGCGTTGGGCGTGGCGGTGAAGCGGACGCGGCCCGTCGCCAAGTCCACATAAGCCGTCACCGTCCCGGTCGGCGCGGTGTTCGCGAAGGCATAGATGGTCGTCGGGGCGCTGCTGATGACGCGGTTCTGGATGCCTGTCAGCACCAGCAAACCGCTGGCCTTGTCGAAGACGGCCCGGCTGAACAGCGGCTTGGCCGGGGTCGCAGTCGTGTCGTACAGGATCGGCTGCCCGCCCACGAATAGGTTGAGCTGGCTCGTCCGCGACCAGGCCACATCCCGCGCCTGATACCAGCCGCCGGGCTGGCCCGTCGCCGTTAAGATTTCGGTGACGGCAGGGAAAGGCACCAGGTCAAGCTGATACGGCTTGGGATTTGTCGGGGCACCATCCGGCTGATACCGGCTCTGGTAGAGATCTACGTTGCCGTCCGGCGCGGTGCCGCTGTAAGTGACCTCGATGGTCGCCTGCAATGGCGTTGCCGCGTTGGCAATGTTTCCGTACATCAGCAGCGGCGCAGGGTCGGCCACCGCCGTCAGCCCCGCCGGGATCGGCAGCAGGCCAATCGTGGAGGGCGTATTGGAGCCGCTGGCCGGCACCCATAGGCTGCTGTTGGGGTCCTGAGAGTTGTAGTAAATAGCCGTGCGCCCGCGCGTCGTGGCTGTCCAGAACGCCCACAAGCTCCGTTTGAATTTGGTCTGAGTGTTGGTGATCAGACCCTTGACACCGTATTTGACCTGGGTGGGGTCATTCGTGATTGGGACGCCGCTCCCTAGTGCTCCGGTTCCTGCCGTCACGGGGAAGGCAAACAGTGCATTGTTATACGGTGGACTGCTGACGTTGACCCCAAAGGCATAGATGGTGCTGAGATTCAGCGCGTCTTGAGCAATCGTCAGGCCGCTGTTCGTCCCAAGCCCCGCAGTCAGCGGCGCGAAGGGCTTCCACCAATACTGCGTCGGGTCACTTGGCAGGAAGTACCCTGGCGGAGTCGTGTTACCACTAGTATTCAGAACGAACGGCACGTTCGCCGCCAAAACATTGAACGGTGAGGTTGATCCTGTCACGGGTCGCCCGGATGTCCAGTAAACCGAGAGGTTGCCGCTCGTGGGGTCGCGGAAGGCGGCGGGCGCGAAGTCCGGGACGCTGGTCGGGTTGCCGTTGGCGTCCTTCGGGCCAGCCCCAAAGGCGTCAACCATCGGCACCGCACCGAAGGTCGAGCCGTCCGTCATGCGGTCCTCGACGACCTTGACGTTCAGCACGGTCGCGGTCGGGCCGGTCGAGCTGGTCGAGCTGTTCGGCATAAGGCTACCGGACGGCGCGATCTCGATGGTGTCCCGTGGCCGCCCGTTGGCAACCGGGGCCGGCACTCCGAGGCCGCCGACCGCGCCACCATACTTCGGCGGGAAGATTTGAGCAGTCAGGCCCGTATACGTCCCTGACCCGCCGGGTGAGTTGGTGACGACAGTGGAGTAGCCGCGCGGGTCCAAGCCCTCGAAGAGCTGAAGGGACCCATGATAGCTGCCCACCGGCGTCCCGAAGGGAATGGCGGCGCTGACAAATGGCGAGGTCTTAAAGGGAAGTTGGACAGGACTACCCGTTGAGTTATAGGTGTAGGTGTTGGACGGATCAGAATCCAATGTCGGATGGTTAGTCTGCGGGACATTCAGGGACGCTCCGGGCGTAAAGCCCTCCGGCGAGTCTGGGACGAACAGCGTGCTCGGCTGGCCGCTCCCAACCTGGGCCTTGTGGAAAGTAGCGCCCGGATAGATGCTCAAGAGTGGCGTTCCATTGACCGTACCATTCGCGATCGCTGGGTTATGGCCGTAAGCGGCAACAAGATCGCTGTCCAACGACGACCGGATCAGGTACAAGTCCTCCTGTTCATTGTTCGCGCCGAACTTGCCGAAGCGCGGCCCCGTCAGGGCGCCGTTTGGGTCATAGCCGGGGATGAACGAGGTGTTGTCCAGCGCGTCGGAAACTAGCGGCAACGCGACCGGCGTGGGTGTGCCGTTGATGGGGCGCAACTGCTTCTGGTCCAGGTGGACGTTCAGCAGGTTGACGTTGCCGGTGTTGTGGATCGTCAGCGGCCGGAAGTAATCCTGGAACAGCGGGTTGTAAGGGCCGAACGTCGCCAGCGGGCTAGTGGGGTCTGGCGGGTTTGTGGCGGTCAACTGCCCGTAGTGGCTGGTCTGGATGCCGAAGCCGCTGGGAACCGGCTGCGGGACGGTCACCGTCGCGTCGGCCATCTGGATGCCGTAGTCCGGCGGGACGCCGGTGTAGACGCGAACCTCCCGGAAGGCTGCTCCGTTTCGGTAGAAGCCGTTCCGGTTCGGCACATAGATGCGCCGGGTGGTGACGTAGCCCATCGGGAAGGTGTTGTTCGCGTTCGTGGTCAGGTCGGCCGGCGAGATTTGTCCTGAAAGGTCATAGTTGGACTTGGTCGGGCTGACGGGCTGATTCGGGAACTCCCGGTAAAGCTGCTGGTTGGCAGACTGGAAGCGCGGGACGCTGACGTGGAACTGAACCGGGTTGGCGTAGACCGTCCGAGTTCGGACGACATCGGTGTTGGCTCCTGCGCTGCTGGTTCCCGCAACCGCGCGCGTGAGATTGGCCTGGCCCAAAGTCATGTCCGCCTCGCCACCGTTGTACGGGTGCAGGATTACGGAGATGTTCGATGGGCTGATGTTGGGGTAGTCTTGGCTGGAGTTCGTGCTGCCGTTCAGGAACGAGCCGGCCGACGGCGGCGTCTCCCAGGGCAGGAAGTTGACGACTGAATCGTGCCCGGTGGCATTGGCCGTATTGTCGTTCCAGTACAGGCCCGCGTCGCCGCCGCCGGAGGTCGTGTTCGCCTTCGCCCGGAGGCCCTGCGCAATCAGGCCGAGGGCGCTGCGGTCGCCGAGGTCCAGCGCATAGGGCGCGAACGTGCTGCCGAAGTTCGCGATCGGCAGGCTGCCCGGAGGGAGGCCGGTCGGCACTTTGAGGCCGTCGTTGGTATTGAAGTTGACTGAGCCGGACGGTGGCATCGCCTGCGCCGTCGCATCCGCGTTGTCGCCGCTGTCGTTGTGCCGGATCAGGCCCGTGGCCGTGACCACGACATTGGGAATGGTGGGCGGGAAGAACGCCGCGTTGGCGGCATCATTGAGCGGCTTGATCGGATTAATGATGCCGCCGCCGCCGGCGCTGGACGGCGGGGGCGCCTGCGGGATCTCGTTGCCGTTCGCCAGGGCCTTCAGATCGTAAGGGTCATTGCTGATCGTCCCAGTCGTGTTGACGATGCCTCGGAAGGGACCCAGCGTGTCCCCCATCGGCAGGGCCGCGCCGTTGTTCTTGCCGAACAGGTCTGTCCCGCCGCCGCGAACCGCCAGCGGGTTCAGGATGCCGAACGTCGGCTGGTCCACCGGCGGAACCGGGCTGAGGACGTAGACGGGTGCAGCAGCGGTTCCCGTATTCCGGGTGACTTCGTTGCCGTTCGAGATGAAGGCCACCAGCTTCGTGGTCCGGTCTGTAGGCTGGAAGTGAGCGCCGTCATATTTATACACTTTCACCGTTTGGGTCGCGTTGAGAACGCGGCGGCGGGAGCCGGGCGTGTTCAGGCGCTCGGAGCCGTCCGCGATGGTATAGGTATAGGCGCCGATGTACTGTTTACCGGACATATCTCGCAGGACATTGATAGTGTCTGTGTCGGCCCGCTGGATGAAGCCGTTGGGCAGCGGGCTGTTGTTCCCAGGAACCGTGATCAGGACGGGCGGGATCACGGCATGGTCGGGCGGAGTGACTGCGGCGCCATTGGCGCCCTGCATGGCGTCCGATAGATCGAACTCAAGCGCCTCACCCTGCCCGTAGCCGATGGCGCCCTCGGTCAGGGGCATTGAGTGGTCATAGACCACGACCGGGTCGGTGCCTGTCACCGCAGGCGGGACGGCATTGGCGAAGCGGATGTAGACGTTCTGGCCCCACTCGTACACGGGCAGGGGCGCGAGGTTTCCCGAAGCGTCTTTCCCAAATGGGAGCCTGTCGCTGTAGTTGATGCTCTTCTTGTGGGTCTCATCCACCAGGTACGCTTGCAGCGGCGCAGACAGATCCGTAGCGGTGGGCGGTTTCACATACGGCGGAATAGCCGCGTTGAAGGCGTCAGATGGGATGCCGGCATCCGCACCGTCCCTCGGCGTGAAGCCCCGACATAGCCCGCTGGTGCTGTCGCCGACATACACCCAGTCCGTCACAGTCGTGGTCCGCCCTGTGGCGGCTTTATAGGCGTTCAATTCCGCCGTCGTCAGCTCGTCCGAAGTGCCGGTGGCGGAGACCGCTGGGGAGGAGAACGGCCCGAAGGTCGTGTACGTCTTGTTCAAGCGGATCAGCGGGAAGGCTTGGCCGACGATAGGGTTGGAGACCGGCGTGGCGCTGTAATCGTAGAACGAGCTGCCGCCCGTGACAAAGACCGAGCCGCCGTTGCCGCCCTGCACTGAGGCGTTGGTGATCAGGACCGGGGAGGACTGGAAGATCGCGCTGTCCGGCGACGCCTCCCGGTAGATCAGGCGCTGCGTGTCGTCGCCGCCATCCACGTCAATGGCATACAAGGCCGTATCGTCTACCCCCCGCGTGGCGACGTAGAGCATCGGGACGGACTGACCCTTGATGCCGTTGGCGCCGGTGTTGATCACGTCGGTCGGGGCATAGGCACTGCCGTCCCCATTGGTAATCGTCTTGGGGAACTGGACGAAGCCCATCGCGGGTGTCGCGTGCAGGAACGCGCCCATTGGTGGGGACGGCTCGACGACGGTGTCGTTGGCGGCGTTGTTGGGGTCGTTCGCAGCCGGGAAGGCCCAGACGCCCCTCGTGGAATTTGTCGTGGTGCCGACCGAGCCGTCGAGGTTGACGGCCCAGATTCGGCCCGTCTGCGCCTCGTCGGGCCGCGTGGCGGCTTTCTTCCCGGCCGTGGTCGTTTCCAGGCCGCTGTTGGCCGCGAAGTAGATGCGGGTCTGCCGGGCCGTGTTCGTCTCGTGCGTGATGCCGTTGAAGTTGGTCGCGTTGGTGAAGACGACGGGCGAGCCGGTGATGTTGCCAAGCGCAGGGCGCGGCCTTTTGTCGCTGCTCTGCCCCTGGTTGTTCTTGGTGACGTCCGTGCCCGTCCGGTCGTAAGCGTCCGGGAACGCCCAGTCGGTCGCGTCCCCGGTCTTGATCTGCGGGCGCTGGCCGATGTTGTAGTTGAACGAGCCGGGGGCGCCGGCTGCCGTGCTCGGGTCGCTCCGGCCGTTGTTGCCCGCCGGGCCGTACAGGCCGTTCAGGGCATACAGCCGCCCGATGTTGGACGTAGCTTCCATCTCATGCGCGGAGCCGATGTAGACGGTTGGCGCATAGGTGTTTGTTGTCGTCGTGGCGCCGCCTGCCAGGGTGACCGATGTCACCGTCGTGGCGATGTAAAGCGCGGGCGCGGACTCGATATCGGCGAACGAAGGGTTATCGGGCGAGTTCGGGTCCGCGCCGCGCAGGGTGAACCACCACTTCGGCTGGGGGGTCGGGGCAAATCCATCGGTCGGATCAAATTGCGGGTCCGGCGTCGTTCCGTCCGCGAGGAACTTAAAGTGGCCGGCGCTGCGCCGGACGTCCAGACTCCCGTTGAACTTCTCGCCGGACGCATCGAAAGCCGCCTTGGTGTCACCGCCCGTGGCGACGCCCAGCGCGTCCAGCGCGTACAGGACGCCGTTGCTGTTGCCGACATACACGGTGGCGTTCGACGGCGGGACGCCGTTGAAGGCCGGGATGCTGCCCGATGCGTCCGGGGCGGTGGGCACGTTCGGGTCCACGAAGACCGTCGGCGAGGCCGTGTTGAAGGCGGCGGGGACCGGCAGGTCGGAACTCACGTCGAACGCGAACTGCGGCTTGACCGTGCCGGCGTTCGGCCCGGAGACATACTTGGGCAGATTCGGATCGGGCCGGTAGATCCAGTATTCAGATGTCGTCCCGACATGGGGGGAATAGCCTGCCGCACCCACCTGGACCGGCGGCGTCGCCGTGCCGTAGCTAGGCTGCGCGCCGTAAATCGGCTGGCCGCTGGTCGGGTCAATGGCGTTGGCGTTGCTGGTGCCATCCCCGTTGCCGATGGCGTCCAGGCAGTAAACGAGGCCGTTGTTGTCGCCGACGATCACGACCAGCTTGTTGGCATAGACCGCCGCAGGCGTACCGCCGGGGCCGGCGGGCGTGACCAGGACATTGATCCTGGCGACGGCCGGCGAGGAGTAGACCGGGGCGGAGCCGGCGTTGGGCGTGTTGGGCGTCTCATAGCGCCAGACGACGCCGCCGGTGAAGCCGTCCACGCAGTAGATCGCGCCCTGCCCGTTGCCCGTGGTCAGGCTCACCGAGTCGGCCACGACGTAGGTGTTCGCCCCCGGCGCGCCGTTCGTGCCGGTGAGGTTGAACAGGTTGACCTTGATCTTCGGGTACTTGACGGGATCCAGCGTCAGCGCCCCCGTCGGCAGCGTGACGATGAGGTCCGTGCCGAACGTCCTCTGGCTGATCGTGACGGGCCCGCTGATGACGGCGTTGTTGGCGGCATCCGTGACGGTGTAGGTCACCCGGCCCAGCCGGTTTTCTGGCGCGTTCGGCTGCCCCGCCTGCGGCGTTCGGGGCAGGTGGACGTTGATGAAGTAGCCGGTCGCGCTCACCGCAGTGGGCACCGTCAGCAGCCAGGAGGCCACCGGGGTGCTCGTCGCGGTGTAGCCGCCGGCCGACACGCCGTAGCGCCGATACTCGCCGTTTGTCGCACTGGCATCAATGACTGTGCTTCCGCCAAAAGCGGAAGTAAACCCGGTCTGGCTGCCGTCATCCAGAGTCACCGACCGGGCGTAGACGGGTTCCCGGCGGCCAAAGTAAACAAGCTGGCGGATGCGATGGAGTGGGTCCGCATGAACCGGATAAACATTGCCGGGGTCGTTTGCATTCGTGGCCCCGCTCCGCAGGATGGGTGCTCCCGACGGAGTTTGGCCGCCTGCGGTATCCGGGATCGCATTCTCGGCAACAGTAGTCCCGACAGTCTGCGGCGTCGGACTGGCGGCGGGCGTGTAAATGCCCCAGTACTTGGCCCGCTTGAAATCTTCCGTGTAGGACTCGTAATTGATCGCCGTCGGTGTGGATTGCACGTCTCCGACCGCGACCTGAAGCGTCATCGAGTCCGCGACGAGGAAGTAGGGATTCTTCGGGTCGTTGTTGAAGCCGGTGGCGACGTTCCGCGGGAGCGTGACCGTCACACTGCCGCCCGCGACAATCTGGAAGGGGCCAGCCAGGAACTGGTTGGCGTTGGCTTCCGTCTGGCTGATGGTGGCGTTGCCGCTGAACGTGATCACGCCGCCGGCGTCCCGCACGGTGATGAAGTAGGTCACGTCTGTGCTGCGCGGCTCGGGGTTGCCGTTGATGTCGGGCAGATCGTTGGGCAAGTTGACGTTGACGGTGTAGCTGCCCGCCACCGGTTCCACGAGCTGCCAGGTCGCCGTGCCGTCCGTCCCGGCCGGTAGGCGCAGGTACTCGGCGTTGGTCGCGGTTCCGGCGGCGGGGCTGGCGATGGAGCCGTTCGCCCCGTCCACAGTGACCTGCTGCCAGCCGCTCGTCGCCGTGAACCCGGCCGTTGCCGGGGGGCCGCTGGTGGGCGCAGTCGTATCATTATCATCCTCCGACTGGAGGCCGACCGACTGTGGGACATAATCAAACGGGGCGTTCCAGCCAAAGGGAGGGTCCTGCCCGTCGGCGAAGTGCTCGGGATAGTGCTGTCCCGCCCCAATCGGCGGATTGTTCGGGTCGTAGTCGCCGAGCAGGTAGCTGGGAATCTGTGTCGGGACCCCACCGATCAGCCCCGACGGAGTCCCCTGAAGCCGACTGTCCAGGAACAGCGGCGGGACGCCTGCGGGGAGCGGGTCCTGCGCGCCGCCGTTATGGAACAGGGGCGATTGATACGGGGTTGGCTGACTGGGCGAAGCCGGCAGCGGCCCCGTCGCCTGCGCCGCCGCGCGCCCCGCCAGGGCCAGCCCGGCGAGGGCGGCGCACAGCATCGCCGCCGCGCGCCGCGCCAGTTTAGGAATAGTGAGAGTGTTATTTTTCACGCTGTTACTGCGATCCATGGAGGTCATACCTTAGTTCAGTTTGCGGAGGCCCTGTGAGGGCGAGCACAAGGTTCGCCCCTACGCCTCTATCAGAAGCCCCGCAAGCATTTTATGAAGGGGCGGCCCATCCGCATAGATCCGCCCTTCAGGACGGGGTCTCGTCCGGGCCTACTGCGTCGTCCGCATCGCGAACGTCGGCTGCGTCAGCGGGGTGGTCCCGACGGGCCGGCTCAGGCTCACCGCCCCGGCGAAGCCGCCAACGGGGTCTATGGTGACGACGCCGCTGCTGTCCGTGCTGACATCCACCTCGAAGATCTCGCCGCCGACTTTCAGAACGGGCGGGATGGACGGAGTGGGCGAAGGCATCGGGATAGCCGGGCGCAAAATCGTCCCCAGCTCGCCCTGGCTGAACGACTGCGTGATGAGATACCGCTCGATGTGGTTGATTCCCGGTCGGTTCGTCTCATCGTCATTAAGCCGCTGCACACAGGTCGGCACAAACGGGATCGGCAGAAGGGCCGGGAAGCTCCCGCTCACCCCCAAGCCGTTGCGCGGCGGCACGTTCCCCTGAACGTCGGCAGAGATAGGAAGCAGGGGCTGTGCAGCAGTTTGGGGAGCACTCATCGCCTGATAATTAGCCTGCGTGAACGCGAGGCCATAGGAGACCAGCGGCGTGGTCGGGCCGGTATAAACCAGGTCAAACGCCCCATTGGAGTCGGCATACAGAAAGCTGTAAGCATAGTTGGCCGGGTTTTTCGGTGTGGGCTGCGGCGGCGCGAAGACGTGCAGGAAGCGCGGGTTGCGGACCGGGAAGGGCTGCGTCACCGTCGCCCCATTCACCGTGATCGGCGCGGTGAAACTCGTCGCCACATAAATGAGGTCGTTGTCGTTGGGGCCAAGCACGTTGAACGGCTTTGGCCCGTTGGGAGCGCCGATAAACCCGAGAGGGCGGTTGAAGGCGATAATGCTGCCTCCGGGCGCATCGGCACTGGCGGCGGCCAGCGCATACACCGGCGGATAGGCCGACGTAGTAGACACGAGCGCCGGTGCGCCGACGCGCGTGTTCGTGACCAGGGCGAAGACCTGGATGGTGTCCAGCACGCTCGTGGACCCGCTGGGGATGTCCAGGTAGGATGCGCCTGCATAGTGATAGTGGCGGCCATATTTATCGCCGGTGTGAGTGACCCAACTCAGCAGATGATCATAGTGGTTGCCGTTCGTGTCCACATAGATGTTGCCGGACTTGTCAAACGTATCCGTGACTTCAACGATGCGGTCGTTGCCGCTGTCGGCAATCAAGTAGCTGGTCTTCGTGCCATTCGGGTTGCTCGGGTTCGTGGCGCTCGGATTATTTGGGTCCGTGTCGGCGTAGCGGCGCACATCGACGCTGGATGGCTGGCTCAACGTCATGGGCTGCCCCGGCGCCATGAGGCCGCTGGGATCGTAGAAGCGGGTCAGCTCCCACAGGACGTTGCCCGCGCGGTCGAAGCGGACGCAGCGGTTGTTGCCCGTGTCGGCGACCAGGTAGTCGTTCGGGGCGAACTGCGCCAGGGCGGACGGATGGGCGAAGTCCACCTTTGTCTTGACCCCGTTCCCCGTGTCGCGGGTGGTGGCGTCTGCGGACCAGACGGCGTTGCCGTCGGCGTCCACTTCCAGGATGCGGTTGTTGTCTGCGATCAGCGTGAGCTGCTGGTTGAACGCGGCGATGCCCTTCGAGCCGTTGACCACCATTGCCCCGCCGCCCGCGCTGGGCGCGGCGCTGACGGTCCCGATGTCCAGGGGCTTGCCCTGCGCCCCGGTGCCGAGCGGCGTCGCTTGAACGGTCACGGCGGCCAGCTTCCCCACCCCAACGGTCGGGGCGGCGGGCAGCTTGTAGAGCGTGTTGTAGGGGACCGCAGGGTTGCCGTTCGGGTTGCCGCTGTCGCACAGGAAGAGCGTGTTGCCGGACTTGCTCACGCCGGAAATCGTGCCGTTGACCGCGAACGTCGTGTACCACGCCATGTTGGTGTGGAAGTACATCCAGGTCGCCGATTGGCCGGACTGCGGGTTAGGCACAGCGACAAAGGGCTGCGGTTCGGTCAAGTTGCCGGCGATCTGCCGGCTCCCCCCGCTGCCGAGCCCGAAGTTGAAGATGGACTCATGGCTGCCGGCCGCCGTCATCTGCCCACGGCGCGCCGCGCCCGGCACGGGAGTCGGCAGGGAAACGAGGGAGTTGTGCGGGTTCCCCATGAACTCGTCCGCCTGATAGTAGGTGGCATCCTTCGCCTCGAATGTGGTGTTGCGGGTCAGTACGGGTGGTGGGGAGGAATTGAGTGTCTCCGCCTCCGCCGTGACTTCCTGATTGGCATTGAAGCACAGCACTGCGGCCGGGCCGGCGCTCCCCTTCTGCGCAGCAACGTAGACATTGCCCTGACCGTCTACTACGGGTGCGCCGACAAAATGGAAGCCCAGCAGGCTGTTGGTCGCGCCATTGCTGTTGACTTTCGTTTGCGGCGGATTACTGTTATCTGTCCCATCGTAATGTACATTGTCGGCATCAACATTGTTCCAAGCAACGCCGTTGGGGTCTACAGCGCTGGGATCGTTAGCTATCGGCAGGCGGAATCGGAACTTCAGCCGGACGTTCCGCTGCTGGATGTCGTCGTGGACGCCGAACAGGTAGCTATTGGTTCCGTCGTTGACGGTGTAGTAGTAGTCGCCTTTGCGGTCAATCGCCGGAGCGGAGAGAGTCGCCCCGCCATTGGTGTTGTTCGCCCGGCTCAGGGCTTTGATCTCGTGCAGGGTCAACGTCATGCCGTTGCTCTGTCCGTTGTTGCTCTGCCCAGTGCTCGCGCGGAAGTCTATGTCCCAGTCGCCGGAGTAAGCGCCTGCATCGGTGAGACCCGCGGGAGCAGAGAACACCGGGTCCTGACCGGCATTGACAGGCAGAATGTTATTGCCGAAGGCATCATACGACTTGGCCGGCGGGGTCGAGGCCGTGTCCACGAACAGGTTGAACAGGGGGTATCGGGTATTCCGGTTGACATTGTAGCCCAGGAACTGGCCGTTGGCGGAATAGCCGACCAGCGGGTCGTTGCGCGCGCCCAGCAGGACCGTGTTCATGTTCTGCGAAGTCGGGACGTAGGCGACGATGGTGTTAGCATCCGTGCCGCTCGCCAGCACGCCGACGGCAGGCGCGGCGGTGACGTATTCCGGGTTGCTACTGTTGTTGTTCGGGTTCGCATTCGCCGGGTTCACGGGGATGCGAACGCCGGTCATCCCGTTGTTCGTACCGGCGCTGCCAATGTCATTGAGACTGTATATGTACATATCGCCGTTCGGTTGCCCGGCGTAGACACGACCATCATAATACGTCGGCGCGGGAGCGTTGACGACACTGGGCTGAGGATACGTTCCTGCCGAGCCGTTTGCAGGGGCCGGCGGCGTCAGAGTCTTGACTAACGCTCGTGTAACCGCATTAAACTGAAGAACACTGCCGTCGGCCTTCTCCACGAAAACGAAGGTGCTGCCGTTGTAGGTCCCGACCGTCGGCGCGGAAGCGCTTGCGCCGACAGAAGCCTGCCAAACTTCGTCGTAAGGCTTCGGGGCCACCGGGTCGCCAAAGTCGGCGATGCCGTCGTCGGCGGACGCTCCAGCAGTCAAGTATTCATCGGGGATAGCGTCGAAGGCATGCAAGACGCCCATCGCATCCGTCACAAACACATAGTTGCCCCACACGGCCGCGCCGGGCGGAGGCGTCGCGCCTGCCAATTGATTGTTCGGGGGCGACAGGCTCGGATCGGGATAGGACCAGGCGGCGGTGTAGGACGCCGAGCTGGGGCCTGCCGCGTTCTGATGGCTGGTCTTGTTCTCCGTCGGGTGCGCGTCCGCCCAAGAGATCACGTTCGACAGGAACTTGAGGTCCGCCGCCGGCGCCACGGAAGGGCTATAGGAAACCGGCGGCGGCGTGACTGAGTACGATGCCAGGCCGAAGAACGGACCGAGTTGAAAAGTCGTGCCCTGGGAAATGCTGACGACCGGGCCGATGTTCAGTGTACTCGTGACGATCTGCCCCCCGCCAAGCTGCGCGGCGGACACGGCCGGTAGGCTGGAGTGGTTCAGCACCGTACCAAACAAGTTGCTGTAATCGCTGTTGGTCGCTGGCGCTATCGTCCCATAAATGCCGGCAGGGGCAGGCGCCCCCAGCAAGGGAAAGTTGATTGCCGCGAAGAAATCATTGGGCGCAAAGAAGTTAGGCTGTGTCAGCAGCGGGTGCAGGTCAAAGCCCCCTGGCGCGGCGGGGGGCGTCAGCGCCATGTCGGTGCCCGTCATCCAGTTCGCGCCGGTGAACAGGAGATGGTTGGCGTCCCCGGCAGTGCCATATTCGACGATGAGCTGCCCGCCGTTGTCCACGAACCGGCGCAGCTTCTCGTTGTCGGAGGGCAGGAAGACCGCCCCTCCCGCCGGAAGGTACAGCACGTCGAACTGCTGAAGCTCATCGGCAGAGGTGTCCCGCAGCGACACTTCCCAATAGGCCGCCATGCCCGGCGTCACGGGGTCGCCGACCTTGTAAGCCGGCGTCCCCGCCGCCCAGCGAGTTGCGGTGGCGGCGCTGACCGTGGTGGCGGCGATGGGGTTGATGAAGCTCCAGCCGACCGGCTTGACGTCCGCGCGCTGGTCCAGCACATAGAACAAGTACGGCGCGGGATCGGGCACCGGATTGGGCGTGTTGGGGGTGTAAAAGGCCGGGTCGGCCGCCGAGCCGACGAACAGGACGCCCGCGTTGATGGTGCGCTGCCGGGCGTTATAGGTGTAGACGGCGGCCTGCCCGGTTCGGGCCGGCGCAAGCCAGAGCAGCGCCGCCGTCAGCGCCGACAGCAGGAAAAGCCACCGCGTGTTGTTCGAACTGCGAGACATAAGGACCCCCTAGCCCCCAATTCTGGGGGGATAGGAAAAAGATGAACTTCGATAAAAACAGAGGGAGGCCGCGCCTCCGCTATTGCAGCAGCGGCGGCTCACTGCTTTCCCCCGCGAACAGAAGCCCCGTCGAGACGGGCAGCTTGGGCGAGAACGGCAGCGGGCGGCCATAAGCGTCACTCCGCAGGTAGTACGATGTGTCCGTGGCACTCATTGCCGGATGGTAAGGATAACCGGCCTGCGGGTTGTAAATGATCTGAAGGCCAACGGCAGGCTTGCCCGCTGGATTGCCGTTTTTGTCCATCAGGACGTGCCCCGCCGCCTCCAGCGGCGGCCCGCTCCCCGCCCCCTGTGAGGCATAGCCGTGGTATTGCGGTATCCAGCCCCATTTCAGCATCCACGCTGTCTGTACGGCGACATCGGCGGGCTGCGCCTCGGACACGGCCCCGTCAATGATGATCTTCATGTCAATCGGCTGCCCATAGAACGGAAAGTGCGGGTCGGACCCAAAGATCCGCATCCCATTCGGGGTCGTCGAAGTGACCGTCGGCGCGAATACGTCCAGCGTTTCAGAAGGACTATTGTTAAACCAGAGACCGGGGATGACGAAGAACGAGCCGGTCTGGGCGTACAGGACCGCCTCGATCCGAACATCCATCGGCAGGACCGCCACGCGCTCCAATTCCAAATCTTGCGCGGCACTGTCATTACGGCGCGTTTCCAGCAGGCGCGTGTCACTCTCCACCAGGCTTGTCAAGGGTGTAACTGGCGTCGTGCTCATGTCCATGATGTTGCTGGCGGTGTTTAGCGGCAGATACTGCTGCCCTGGGTTCCCCGGAGAACCGAACGTCGGACTCCAGAACGTCGGCGAGCCTGGTGTAAACGGCGCGTTGCCAAAAGTATCCAAGTTGGTGGTTGGGTTCACTAGCTCAAAATCCGCCTGCGTCCCGGTGGGACCTCCGGGTCGGGCACTGACGTAGAGGCCCAGGGAACCTTTGTAGGCAACGTTCGGCGTGCCGCCGTTAGGAAGCCCGAAATTTAGCTCCTGGATCAGCGTGGTTTCGTCCGAGCCAAATGTCAGGGCATGAAAATCCTTGTCATTGTTTCCAACGGGTGACGGCGTACCGATGGGATTGTCATCCGACTGCGGGCCGGCTAGAAACTGGGTCGTGTTGACGCAAACATAGTCATGGGCCAGGACGGTGATGCTGGAATCAGGATTGCCTTTCAGCAGACTGCCCTCGATGTAAGCCGTCCCATTCGTGACGATGGTGATGTGGCGCGGGTACTTGTCGGCAGTCGTCAGCGTCGTGTCCGGGTCGGCGGCATCGGCACTGACGATCCCGTGGATGCGAACGTTGCCTTCGGCGTAAATCAGGACGTCGTTGTCCGCGTTGCCGCTCGTCGTGGTCGCCGGATCATTGCTGGCGTTGATGTCATCGTAGAGCACCGTCTGGCTTGCGAGTGACCCCGCGCTGCCATCGGGATTAGGGAAGTTGCCGTTCGTCAGCGCCATCCGAATGCCGAAGGTAGACGCGGGCGGATTTTTGAAACTAGGAGTTGTCGCGTGGCGCTTAGAGAGGTCAACATATTGACGTCCTAATGTGATGTTGACGCCGGGCGGGTCATAAAAATCCCCCTTCGTCCAGCCGCCCTTGGTGCTTCCCAGGGCCGTCGGGGTCCGGTTCAGCCACTCATCCACCAGTGTGCTGCCGCCGCCTATCGAGGTGCTGTTCTGCTGAATGTCATCCGCGTTGTTGATGTAGATGCTCTGGCCGTAACTGTATTGGCTCGGGCTGGCGGCATTAGCCATGTTCACATACGCAACGCCCGTCGTGGGGTCAATGCGCGGCGGCGAGGTCATGGCGATGGCCTTGTAGCGGGGCAGTTGGGACCCTGAATCCACGGCGTCCATGCGCGGCGGTTCCAGGCGCCCGATGCCGCGCGGCAGGCCGTTGATGTCGTTCTGCGGTGAGCCGTCGCGGACGAGGCCGCCCAGGGTGCTGAACCCGCCATTGGTTCCCGTCCCGCCGAGGTCGTTGCTGGGCACGATAAACGTGCCGTTCGTGCCGTTTGTCTTCAGGGTGGAAAGGTCCGGCGGGTTCAGGATGAGCGCGGACACCTGCCTGCTCCCGCCGCTGGCGTTGGAGTTGTCCAGCTTTACCCCGGCTTGATAACCGTTCAGAAGCAGGTCGCCCACGACCTCCATGCTGTCCTCATAAAGCGGCGCATTGATGCCGGCATCATTCAGGTACACGATGTTCTTGCCGAAGAAGCGCACCGGCATATTCGCATGGAACGACCCGCCGCCGGGCAACGTGTTCTGGGACGAGTCCACATAAGTCTTCCCACCGGCAGTCGGGTTCGGCAGCAGGACTCCGCTCGCGTTCTTCTGGTAGGCATCCGGCGCCCCATAAGTCGTCAGAATCGGGTACGGCTGAAGCATCACGCCCGTGTTGGTCACGCCGCTGAAGTCGAAGACGCCCGGCGTGATGATGCCGCCGTCGGTGTCCTGGGCATAGAACCGGCTGGTGACGCCGATGTCGGCGGTGGACGAGCGGTTGTCCGGGTTGGTCTCGAACCGGGCGTAGTCCGTGATGCCGATAGGCTTGTAGGCGACCTGGTACGCCTGCAAGCGGTCCGAGCTGCGGTTGTTGCCGTAGGTGGTCGGGTCCTGCGGGTCAATCACGCCCTCGCGCCCGATGGACTCGATTTTAAGGTACTTGCCTGGCGGGACCGAGACAGAAATCTCCTGCCCGTTGGCGTCGGTTTTGATCACGGGATCATAATACTGGCTGGTCGGCGTGTCCCGGAGCAAAACCGGGGTATATGTCACCCGCAACAGGAAACGCCCTGCGCCCGTGTTGTAGCGCGCAAAGCCCGCTTCCAGATACTTCAAATCGGGATCGTTGCTGTAAGGCAGGGCCGTCAGCGCGGGCAAATTCGCAGCCGCCACATTGTACCGCGCCAGCTCACGCGGCTCCGTGGGCGGGTTCAGCAGTTTATATTGTAGCGGCGGGCGCCAGTCGGCCCCGTCCAGGCTGTTGGACAACTGGGCGTCGGCGAACGTGATCCCGGCGCGGGCGTATTGGTCCGCCGTGACGACGCGGCTGGCGTGGCGGGCGTTGAGGACGTTCCGGGCGACGATGGTGACGAACAGCGCCCCGGCCAGGCCGAGCAGCAGCAGCACCAGCAGGGCCACGACAATGGACTGGCCGCGCTGCCGAGTGCGTGTCTCGCGAATTGTTATTTGAGCTTGATGCATGGTGCTTGAAGGAGCCTTAACCCCGGTTGCTGTTGCCGATCTTGATCTTGGTCTCGGCAGGGATCACCTGCGCGCGGTTGTTGCTGATGTCGTAGATGCGGACGCCGATGCTGACGTCAATCAGGTCGCGTGTCTGATAGTCCACCTTCACCTGCATCGGCAGGTAGGGATCATCAAGAAGCGATTTAGGCGGGTTGGCGGTCGCGCCTGCCGGGTCAGTCCGCGTCATGTTCGCCTGGTAGTCGTAGACGGCCGTGATCTGCTGCGAACTGGACGGCAATGTTTTGTCCTGGATCAGCGTCGTGGCGTCTGACGACACCTGAACCGTGTTAAGCGAGTAATCCACAGAGTACTGGTTCCCAAGCGGGGCCGTTTGAAGCGGGTTGTTGCTGTTCTTGTTAAACTCCGTATAAGGCACGACCTGCCCGTGATTCGGGCCTGCCGTCGTGTCCGGCCCGGTCACGCGGATACCACCGGGAGCAATGTGAGCATCTTTGACACCCGTAGTATTGTCAAGCGGCGCGAGGGGTGAATCTTTTATGCTGGCGAGACTGCTGACAGGCTTGGTAAGATCAATGGTTCCTTTGGTCATCCCCTCTGCGGTATCGACCCCACCCAGGTTCCGTGTCGCGGGCGTCGAAGTGTCCAAAACGCCGTACTTCCAGTTCCGCTGGTTGCGATCTGTTGGCCCATTCGGCAGGGACGGCGTCCCGAAGTTCAGCGTACCGGTGTCCGGGTTGACCGCGAGCGGGACGAAGTCCGTGCCGCCCAGCTTATAGGTGTTGTTGCCGACATCCGTCAGCGGATAGCCGAGCGAGATGTTGTAGACCAGCGTCCCCGTCGTGTCGCTGCTGTTTGTATGCCGATATTCCAGCAGGTCGCCGGGGTTGATCAAAACGTTGGCGCCGTCGCTGAAGGTCCCGGAGGCAATTTGGGTGTCGTAATACTCCTGCGTCCCGTTGTAATTGCCGGGGTACAGGGTGACATGGTACGGCAGCGCCCACGATTGGCTGGTGGCGGTATAGACGGTCGGGACGTAGCCGTAGCCCGTGGAGTTGTCGAGCGTCGGCAGGCCCTGGCTGTTATAGTCCGAGGTCGTCCCCGGCACGGCGTCGCCGCTCACCGTGCCCGGCCGGAACGTGACGCTGGTGTTGACGATGGGGTAATAGCCCCCGGCGACCGGATCATGGGCGATGCCGGAATGGGCGATGCCGGGGCAGCCGTTCGCCGTGCAGGGGCCGCCTAATCCCTTATCATAGTTCAGCGTGTTGTCCGTGTTGTGCGGCAGCAGGATCAGGTCTATGTTCGGGCCGGGGATGACGGGCTTGGCGATGGAGCGCCACTTCTCGACGCGGTTGTTGTGCTGGGCGGCGGAGCCGGGCGTTCCCGTCGTGCCGATGGCATCTTGTGTCCCGTAAGCCCCATGTGCGTCATTGAGCCAGTTCACGTCGGTCGGCTTCACATAGCGAAAGAAATCCGGGTCGTCCATTTCCGGGACGGTCTTCGTATTGCCGTTAGCGTCCGTCTTCGTCACCGTGGCGAACAGCATCGTGTTGGGGCCAAGCTCAGGCTTTCCAGTCTTCGGGTCTATCACTATCTTCCTGGTACTCGGGTCTATCACTGTCACATAAGGCTGGAACTGGGCGCGGTACAGGATATAAGTATTGTCGGTGTTGCTGTTGAATTTTCCTTCGCGCGTGTTGTTGTACGGCTGGGAAGGGTCTTTGAGGCCCACCCAATACCGGGTCACGGTCGTTCCTGCGGCCAGCGGAAAGACAAGAGCCGGATCGCTGATGATCGCCGAGCCGTTCTGCGTCGGGCGGTAAGAAATCGGCTCCCCCGTGGTCGGGTCAGTCTGCGTCCCTGGAGTAATGACGTTGCCTTGCGCGTCCGTCTTATCCGGCACGGACACTGCTTTCGGCTGGGCGAAGTCCAGTTTGCAGGCGTAAGCATGGGCGATGGTGGACTTGTAGTTGCCGGTCGCGTCCAGGCCCGGTATCTCCAGGTCCAAAAAGTTCGTGTAGCGGTCGTCGCCGGATACAACCGGGTTCGTGGTGACGAACGGGTGGCTGGTGCCGTCGAAGACGAACAGGGCGCTGCCGAGTTCGCGCGTCAGGCGCTCCCGCGTGGACCGGGCGGCGTCCTGGGCCGCCGTGACGATCTGCGCCTGCTGCGTGTAACGGATGGCGCTGACGAGCGGGACGAGCAGCAGGCCGAACAAGACGGCGGTCAGGGCGATGACGATGATCAGCTCGATGAGCGTGAAGGCCCGGCATCGCGGCGCTCCCAAAGACGAACGAACAGCTTGGTTCATGGGGTGTTTCATGTTACTGCGCCCGGTTCAAGAGGGTGTCCACGCTATGCACCTTCCAGCGGTCACGCTCTTTCCAGGCCACGATGGACCGCACGGACAGGCCGCGCACGGCGGTGACGGTGACACTACCCTGTGATATGTTGGAAACGTCGGCGGGGCCGCCGGTCAGCGTCGAGGCCGTGAGGTCAACGGCGACGTAGCTGCTTGTTCCGAGCGGCATGACCGTGGGCTGAATGGCGATCGTGCCGGCGAACGTCTTTAATTGGGCGGCAGCTCCTGAGCCGACCACATAGGTGCCGTCAATCTCCACCGACTTGCCGGCGTCTGACCGTGGAAAGTAAAGGAGATTCCGGGTTGCGTCGAAGGCATACTGACCGGGCAGAAGCATCGGGTCCGCACCGCCCGCCGCCGTGTTGGGACTCAGGGTGTAGTAGCTCGGCGCCTTCTGCACGGCCACAGTCCAGTCTGCATCGCCCATGTAAAAGAGGCGGACGCGATGGGTGCGTGGATTGGTGTTGTTCACGTTGTCCGCGAAGGAATTAGATTGAAAGGTCACGCGGCCTGTAGAGAAACTGACGTTGATAAGATCATATGGTGGTTGGAGCTTAGTGCCGTTCAGGTCCTCGTCCCATATATTGCCTTCAGTGGCTGTCGGGTCTGGAATCGGCTGGGCAGGGCCGACGGCTTTGCCCGTGTCTAAGTCCAGAGCAATCATGCTAAGGAAACTGTTCGGGATCAGGCCGGTGTAGATCGAGTTATCCGGGTTGTTGTCCCCCGCCCTCTTCAGGTTTTTGAGGGTCAGACGAGTCACGGCGGTATCCGTACCCGTGAGGGCGGGCACATCCCGGTCTTCGTGCAGCACCTTCCAGCTATAGGTCACATAGGAAATCCGCGCTTTCAGCGCGCTGACGCCGGAGCCACCGGCGGCCAGCGGGTTGAAGGCGATGGCCCCGATATTCGCCAGGGAGTTGCCGCCGGTATCCATAATATTAGATGAAGTCAACGTGAACTCGTAAGGGTCGGCGCTAAAGGAGGTGTTATCCAAAACGCCCTTGAAAGCCCGGTACAGCATCACGCCCTTCCACGGCAGCGGCGGTGTGACTAGCGATGAATCGGTATTATATTTATACGTCTTCCCTGCCGCGTCGGTATTATTGCCGGCGGGATCGAACCAGCCGCCGTTGTAATACTTCTGCGAGTCGGCGTAGAAAGGTGGGTGCGATCCAAAACTAATGTCGTGCGGGTCATCCATCACCGGGGGGCCGTCATTGCCGGAATGCGGGATCTTGAACCCCAGGGTATACACCTTGTCGGTTTTCGTGTTAGGATCGGTGGCGACAACCATCAGCACGAAAGGTTGGTCGTACTTCTGGGCATATGGGATGGCGACCTTGCCGTTGGTGTAATCTACCAGGAGCCGCTGCTGGCCGGGAAAGATCGTCACCTGAGGGTAATCCGGGGTCGCTCCTAAAGCATCGTTGAAGTTGCCGGAAAGTGCCTGCCAATACGGGCTGTTGATCGAAAGGTACTTTGGCAACTGCATGGCCGTCACCACGACGGGCATCACAATTGGGCCGTAGTTGACGACGTAGACCGACTGCCGGGTCGCGCCGGAGGCGGCGGGAACGGTGATCGTCTCGTTGTTGATGACGCGCGCTTTGTCCAGTATCTTGGAGTAGTCCGCCTCCACATTGGGGTTGAAGTCGGGATCGTAATTGGCATCCGATGCCACCGCAGGTGTCAAGTCATTCGTCTGGGACACCGGCAGGATGGACTCCGGCAGCCCGGTCGTGTTCTGTGCCTGCGTCTGCACGGCCGCCTGGCCCAAGCTGTCGGCCAGGGCGGCATTGCCCACGCTGGTAATCGAGAAAAAGCCGCTCGGGTACAGGCGCACGATGATGAGGATGCCCAGCACCAGAAGCACCAGGACGACCAGGATCTCAATCAGCGAGACGCCGCGCCGCGCCCGTTTGCGTGTATTCCCCATAACGAAGTGGCTGTCTTTCTTGGACTGCACGAGTAAAAACCTTGTGACCCCCGGCGACTACTGCTGCGGGTATCGCCAGTAAGTGGGCTGGCCTTCAACATCTACGCCTTCCTTGACCTGGAAGTCCTCGGCCCGCAGCTTTTTGACCGCGCCGCTTTGGAACATCAGCAGCACCTTGTCGGCATTCTGGACGTGGTACGAGGTCATGGTAACGACGGTATCGGCGGGCGGGTTCTGCCACCGCAACTGCCGCTTGTAATCAGCGTCGTTAGTGTTCACGTGCTCATCGCAGTAGGCAGCACCACCCTGGGGGCAAACTGTTCCCTCGCGCGCCAGTTGGTAACGGGGATAAAATACAGTAGCGTCCACCTGATTGCCTGCGGTTACTTTTGGGCCGCTGTCATAGGCATCAAGTTTATAGAAAGTGCGGTATGTCGGCACGACCTTTCCCGCCGCAGCGCCGGGACAACCGGAAGCGGAGCCACCAGTTGCGGAACTACCCCTCAGAAGCGAATCGACCATACCGTTACAAGGTGCAACCACGTTGACGTCGAGCGCAGCCGTAGCTTGACTCGCAGGCGGAGCGTTCGCGTCGAGAGTGTTGTTCGGGTCCGTGAACTCATTGGGGTCTTTAATATACGCTGGATAAAGACCAGGGAAGTAGTTAGCTGGGTTGCGACTAGCGAGTATAGTGAGATCCGGCTGGTTTGAGTTGATATCCGCTTGATGATCCGCTGTCACCTGCGCCAACGCCTGCGACATAGGCACGACCGCCGCGCTCGAATTGCCCCCCTGATGATAAACGTAGCCGAACAGCACGTCTGGGTACTTGTGGTTGTCCAGCTTGAACTGCTCCATCTTCTGCTGGATGTCCTTCATGTTGGAGATGGCGACGCCCTGGCGGGAGCCTTCGCGCACCGAGGCGAACACGGGCAGCAGGATCGCCGTGAGAATCGCGATGATGGCGATGACGACGAGCAGTTCGATGAGTGTAAAGGCTTGGTCGGAACGGCTGGAACGGCGGCGCGAGGGTGCCATGATGATGCTCCTGGATCGGATAGGGCGGGCGGACGTTTGGACGCCTCCCGCAACCATAGACAAGCGTAACTGTTGCTTGACGACGGCTTTGGAAAGAATGTTCCCGGTTCGCGAAAATTCTTTACTGATTATTTTACGGGATTTTTTGAGGGCCTGTCAAGGGGCGGAGCGGATCGCCCCCCGGCCCCCAATTCTGGGGGAGTCGGAGAAGAAAGGGGCGGGGCTGTCCCGCCCTGTCCTTGTCCTGTTCCCCCAGAACTGGGGACTAGGGGGCCATCCAGTCTCTAGAAGCCGAACAACCCCGCCGAGGACGCGCCCGCCGAGGCGGCGCCGGGCGCGTTCGCCGCGCCCCAGAATGTCCCGACGTACCAGGTCGCCAGCGCATGGCCGTAGAACAGGGCGAGGAGCGCACCGACTGCCATCGGGGGTCCGAAGGGCATGGGGACGCGCTCACCCAGCCGCCGCCGCTGGCGGACGAGGATGACCATCCCAACCAGTGCGCCGACGGCGATCGCGAAGAGCAGTGAGCCGAGGGCCAGACTCAGGCCGATGTTGGCCCCGATGAGCGCCGCCAGCTTGCCGTCGCCGCTGCCCATGCCGCCGGCATCCTCGTCCGCCTCGATCTCCTCGCCGGTGAAGCCCGCCAGCGGCTCTTTCGCGCCCCAGCGCCTCTCCACCCACCGGCGCACGGGGGGAATCAGCGTGCCCAAGTAATACAAGGCATTGTAGGCCCAGTCTTCGGCGTTGTCGCGTAGGTAACTGCCCGCCGCTTTCCCTGCCGCCATCCGTTTGTCCATCCAGGAAACCAGGATGACGTAGGAGACCAGGCCGATGCAGTAGATCACGGCGGCATAGCCGAACAGGCCGGCCAGCGCGTCCCGGAACGTCCCCGCGACCAGCCCGTGCGCCAGGCCGAGCAGGATGCCCAGCACGCACAAGCCGTCGTCAATGACAAAATGCTCCAGGTCAATGAAGAAGACGCAAATGAGGATGGCCGTGAACAGGCAGTCGAAGACGGCATCGTACCACATCCCGCCGGTCCGCCAGGCGTAGCCGGTGACGAGGGCGAAAAGCAGGCCCGTCAGGGCCTCGATGCCGGGATAGTGCCAGGAGATAGGCGCGTGGCAGTAGCGGCACTTCGTCCGTAGGGCGAGGAACGACAGGATGGGTACCAGATCCAAAGCCCCCAGGCGATGCTCGCACCGGGGGCAGAAGGACCAGGTCGGGGAGGCGATGCTGCCGCCGCGCGGCAGCCGCCAAATGACCACGTTGAGAAAGGAGCCGATGGCGACGCCGTACACGGCGGCCGCGACGAGCCAGAATGTCAACGGCAGACTGTTTATTCGCCCGCGCCCTTTTCCGTGCCGTCACCGCCCGAAAGCGACTGGATCAGGACGATCATCGGCATGAACATGCCCAGGATGATCAGCAGAACGGCGACGCCCAGGAAGCAGATCAGCATCGGCTCGATGGCGACGGCCAGGGCGGCCAGGGCGGCGTCTACCTCGTCCTCGTAGAAGTCGGCGATCTTGGCCAGCATGGCGTCCAGCGAACCGGACTCCTCGCCGATGGAGATCATTTGGACGACCATCGGGGGGAACAGCTTGGACTTGATGAGCGGGTCGCCGATGCGATCTCCCTCCCGGATGCGGGCGCGGGCCTCCATGATGGCGTCCGAGATAACCACGTTCGAGACCGTGCCGGCGACCGTCTCCAGCGCCTGGAGGATGGGCACGCCCGACGTCAGCAGCGTCCCCAGCGTCCGCGAGAAGCGGGCCAGGGCGACCTTATGGTTCAGCTTGCCGAAGACCGGCACCTTCAGTTTGAACTTGTCCCAAACGTGCATCCCGAAGTTGGTTTTGATAAACGCTTTGAAGGCGGTTGAAACCGCGACCACGGTGAAAATGACGAGCAGGAACTTGGGGCCGGTCAGAAAGTCGGAAATCGCCACCAGCCCGAGGGTCAGCGCAGGGAAGTCCGCCTTGCCGTGCGGCAGCATCGTCTCAAACAAACCGAGGAATGTCGGCACGATGAATTTGCACAGGCCGACCACGATCAAGACCGCCGCACTCATAACAATAGTGGGGTAGGTCATGGCCGACTTGATCTTGCGCTTCATCTCGACGTCTTTTTCCAGGAACGTCGAAAGCCGCTGCAAGGTTTCTTCCAGGACGCCGCCGACTTCGCCTGCGCGGACCAACCCGATGAAGAGGTTGGAAAACACGCTGGGATACTTCGCCATGCTTTTGGAAAGCGTTTGGCCCGCCTCGACCTCTTTGAGAACGTCCAGGATGATCCGCTTGAAGCGCGGGTTAGACTGCTGCTGGCTGAGGACATCGAGGCAGCGGACGAGGGAGACGCCCGCATCAATCATGGTCGAAAACTGGCGGCAAAAGATCGAAAGCTCGGTCAGCTTGACCTTCTGCAAGTTCTCGAACCAGTTGCCGCCGGCCTTTTTGGCCTTCGCCGCCTTGATCTCGGAGATGGTGAAGCCCTGCTCGCGCAGGCGCCGGGCAAGGACGTCCGGGTTTTCCGCTTCCGATGTGCCGTTACGCATGGTGCCGGCGGCATCGCGAACGGTATACGCATAAGTTGCCATAGTTAGGTTGCTCCTTGAGAGCGGAACAGAAAACGGTGAGTAGAGGCGGGGTTTCCCCGCCCCCTTCTTCTAATAACGCCATTTGATTGTAAACGGTTCGGCAGGCGCAAAAGTTTTTTCAAAGTTTTTTCGCGGCTCTACCGGCCTGCGGGACGTGGGGCGCCCGGCCGGGCCCCGCCGGCCCCGGCTTCCCCTTCGCCCTGGAGCATCCGCTTCAGTTCTTCCTGGTTCTGCGCGCGGCTCAGGGCCATCTCGAAGGTGATCTTGCCTTCCTGATAAAGATTTCGCAGGCAGAGGTCGGTCGTGATCATGCCGACATTGGCCGAGGTCTGGATGATGGACGTGATCTGCTGGGGCTTCGCTTCCCGGATCAGGTTGCGGATGGCGGCGGTGGCGATCATGATCTCCTGGGCGGCGATGCGGCCCCGGCCCGTTTGTTCCTGGTAGTTCGGCGTCGTCGGCACGAGCTGCTGAGAAATAATTGCCTGGAGGTTGCCCGAAAGCTGCAAGCGCACCTGCTCTTTGGCGCCGTCCGGGAAGCTGTCCACGATGCGGTCCACGGAGGAGGCCGCCGAGTTCGTGTGCAGGGTGCCGAAGACGAGGTGGCCCGTTTCCGCTGCGGAAACCGCAAGCTGCATCGTCTCCTGGTCGCGCATCTCGCCGACGAGGATGACGTCCGGGTCTTCGCGCAGGGACGCCCGCAGGGCGTTCGCGAAACTTTTGGTGTCCATGCCCAGCTCGCGCTGGTTGATGATCGAAAGCCGGTGGTTATGCACGAACTCGATCGGGTCCTCGATCGTGATGATGTGCTCGGACCGATTGACGTTGATGTGGTTGATCATCGCGGCCAGCGTCGTGGACTTGCCCGATCCGGTCGGCCCGGTGACGAGGATCAGCCCGCGCCGCGTGTGGGTCAGCTTTTCCAGGATCGGCGGCATCCCCATGTCTTCCAGCGACGGGATTTTGGTGGGGATCAGCCGCAGCGAAGCCGCTACGCTGCCTTTGTCCTTGAAAATGTTGACGCGGAAGCGGGCCTTCTTCTGGAGCGCGTAGGAGAAGTCCAGCTCCCAGTTGCTTTCGAACTTCTGGATCTGATCGTCGGTCAGGATCGCGTACATCATCTGCTGGATGTCCAGCGGATTCATGTTCTCGTAGGGCGTCGGCTCCAGCGCGCCGTCCACGCGGATGACCGGGGGGATGCCCTGGGCGAGATGCAGGTCCGACCCCTTCTTCGCGATGATCAGATCGAGCAGTTCATCCAGATGGAGGTCCTGAATGGATTTTTTCTGCTGCGGCTTGGCGACCGGGCGCGGCTGAAACTGCGGCACGGCCTGCGGGTTTGTCTGGCCGTTTGCTTGACCGTTCGCCTGCGGGGCCGCCTGCGGCATGGTGGGCGTTCCGACTGGATCTGCCATGATATTACCTCTGTGTCTGCAAGAACTTTCTACTGCGCCAGCACGGTCAACGGACCAGCATTGGCTATTGTGATTGGGTTGCCAGTTTGCGTAGTAGCTCCCGTCAAAAAAATGGCGGTAGCTGTATACAACCCTTTTGACTGAAAAGCAGTCACCTTTGAGGTGCCACTCATCGTTTGGCCTGGCTGAAGTGTCACATCCTCGATGCGGAAGGGACCACCCACAGAAACATTGGCAGGCGGATCGCGGTAAGCTACGTTTCCTGCTGGGTCCTTTCCCTGTAAGGTTGCAGGCGCGTTAGTAGGTGGTTGATCCCCATAAAAAGGAATGTGAAGCTCCACGGCTTGAGTAGTCGTGTTGGTCAGCGTGAGCGTGTATTGAACACTATCACCCAAAGGGACTGTAACAGCGGACTGTGTCAGTGTTCCAGTCAAACCGTTGGAGGCCACAGCCGATGCTGTGAGGGTGGTAGGAGTAGGGATGACGGGAGTAGTCACCGAGCTACTGCCGCCGCCCCCACACCCCACAAGAAACGGAATAACAAGCGCCAACGCACTTAGTCTACGGATGGGCATGATGTAGGGGCAAACCTCGTATTCGCCCCTCTCCTTTGTTTCCTGACTGTTTTTGCCCTAGAAGCCAGCGGTGAAGACGACGCGCATGACTTCATCCGGGGTCGTCATGCCTTCCAGAATCTTCAGCAGGCCGTCTTCGCGCAGTTCCAGCATCCCGTTTGCCTTCGCGGCCTCGCGGATGTCGGCGACGGGGGCGCGGCGGACGACCAGCTCGGCGATCTCCTCGTTCATCGTCATCAGCTCGTACAGGCCCACGCGACCCTTGTACCCCTTGAAGCGGCACTCCTCGCAGCCCTTGCCTTCGTAGAGGGTGACCATGGCGTTCGGGTCGTCGCTCTTGTAGCCGAACTTGCTCAGGAAGCTGCCCGGCACCTGGTAGGGCGCCTTGCAGTTGGAGCAGACCTTGCGGCACAGGCGCTGGGCCATGATCGCCTGCACCGTGGCCGCGATCAGGTAGGTCTCGATGCCCATGTCGGCGAGGCGCATGACGGCGGACGGCGCATCGTTGGTGTGCAGCGTGGACAGGACCAAGTGGCCGGTGAGGGACGCCTCGACGGCGATTTGGGCGGTTTCCAGGTCGCGCATCTCGCCGACCATGATGATGTCCGGGTCTTGCCGCAGGAACGAGCGCAGGGCCGTGGCGAACGTCAGGCCCGCCTTCTTGTTGATCTGCACCTGCGAGACGCCGGACAACTGGTACTCGACCGGGTCCTCGACCGTGATGATGTTCTTCTCGACCGAGTTGATCTTGTGCAGAACCGAGTACAGCGTCGTCGTCTTGCCCGAACCCGTCGGCCCCGTAGTCAGGAACATGCCGTTCGGCTGGGCAACGATCTCTTCCAGCTTGGACTGCACTTCCGGCGTGAAGCCCAGCTTGTTCAGGCCCAGCAGGACGCTGGTCTTGTCCAGGATACGCATGACGATCTTTTCGCCGAACATGGTGGGCAGACACGAGACGCGCATGTCATAGTCCTTGCCCTCATGCCGGACGGGGATGCGTCCGTCCTGCGGCACGCGCCGCTCGGCGATGTTCAGCTCGGCCATGATCTTGAAGCGCGAGATCAGAGCCGCTTGGATGTGCTTCGGCACGGTCATCGTCTCGTTCAAAACGCCGTCAATGCGGTAGCGGATGCGGACGCCTTTGATGCCCGGCTCGATGTGGATATCACTGGCCTTCTCGCGGATCGCCTGCATCATGATGGCATGAGCGATGCGGATAATCGGCGCTTCTTCCGAGATGCTTTCCAGCGCGGCGTCGTCGTCTTCGGCCCCGGCCCCGCCCAGCTCCGTGATCTCGCCCTTGATGGCCTGTTCCAGCTCGCTGGGGCCGCTTTCGGTGATCTGTAGGTCGGGCCGGGGCGTCAGCCCCCTCTCTCCGTCCACGATGATTGCCGGGGCCTGCGAAGGCCCATCCTTGATAACCGCTGGGAAGCCGGCGATCCCATTGCCGCCCACAGGGCCGGTGCCGGGCCGGTTTCCGTTGCCGTTGGCAAAGTTGCCGCTGTAGGCACGGATGATGGCTTCCTCGATCTCGCTCTTGGTGGCGAGGACCGAAGTGATTTTGCAGCGCGAAACCAGCTTGACGTCGTCCAAGCCGACCGCGCCGGTTTTGACGTCGCCGATGGCGACCATCAGGCGGTTAGGCGTGACGGTGTTGTCGCGCTTGATCGGAAGTATGTTGTAGCGCTTGGCGATGTGCTCGGGGACGGCCTTGATCGCCGCCGGATCGATTGGGGTCTTGCCGAGGTCCACGAATTGCAGCCCCAGAGTTGCCGCGCGGGCCGAGGTGACATCTTTTTCGGACGCCAGTTGTAGATCCTGAATGATCGTGCCGAGGTCGCCGGGGGCGCTTTTCTGGACGTTGCGCGCCTCGTCAAGCTGCTGCTCCGTGAGCACCCCCCGCTCGACAAGCACTTCACCGATAGTTTTTTTAGCCTGCATTACCATGTTGGAAGTCTGCCTCCTTACGCAGTCCCTATCTCCAATCGTGTTGAAAACGATGCAAAAAGAAAAATCAGAAGAACGATAGCGGTGTTCTGGACATCGCGGCTGGACATTCACTCAGAGTGATGATCGTAAGACCGGGACTGTTGCACGGAGCGGCCGGAGCCGACAAAAACGAGAACGACAGATACAACGACGAGACGCTGTTCACCATTATATCATAAACGTAAAATCCGCGCAAGTGGTTCCTATTGCCCTCTTTGCCGCCTGCCTAGAGAGTCGCCCGGACCGCCGCCTCCATGATGGCGACGGGCATCTCTTCGAGCGGCCATCCGGTCCAAAGCGCCAGGGACAAGGCGCCCTGCCAGACCAGCATTCCTACCCCGTTCAAAGTCTCGCAGCCGGCGGATGCGGCCTGCGTCAGCAGCCGAGTCTGCGCCGGCGCGTAAATGAGGTCGCAGACAAGCGGGCACGAGGCGAAAGCGTCCGGCGGCAGCGCGGGCATGGCGTCTTCATTCGGCTGCATCCCCAGAGTCGTCGTGTTGACGAGCAGATCAAACGTCCCGGCATCCGCGCCCCACCCGGCGACGGACGCCGTACCGGGGAACCGCTGGTTGACATCGCGCGCCAGACCGGCCGCCCGCGTCTCGGTTCGGTTGGCGATCCGGCAATGCCCACCCTGCGCCGCGAGCGCGAACGCCACGGCGCGGGCCGAGCCTCCCGCCCCCAGCAGCAAAACCCGCCGCCCCTGAGCCGCTTGCCCCGCCGCTTCCAGCGAGCGCAAAAATCCCGCCCCGTCCGTGCTGTATCCGAAAAGCCTGCCGTCCTTATTGTGGATGGTGTTCACCGAGCCAATCCACCTCGCGTCTTCGTCTACGGCATCCAGCAGCGGCAGGACCATCTCCTTCAGCGGCACGGTGACGTTGACGCCGGCCAGCCCCAGCGCGCGAAGCCCCGCCACGGCGGCGGCGGCATCGCCCGGCGCGACATCAAAGGGCACATAAACCCAGTCCAGGCCCAGCGCTTCGAGCGCGGCATTGTGCATGGCCGGCGAGCGTGAGTGGCCGATGGGATGCCCCCAGACGCCGACGACTCTGGTTTTTCCGGTAACGCGCGTCATCGTCCCCGGCGCGCACGCATCAGGAGCAGGACGGCTAGGCCCGCCAGCAGCGCGAGGACCAGTGTCGAGTTCCGACGCGCTTCGGGAGTGCGCGGGTCGGGCAGCGCGTCCAGCGCGGCTTCCACTTTCGCGGCGGCGGGCCACTGCCCGTTTTCCCGCAGCTTGCGGATGACGCCGTTCTCGACATAGCGCACAAGCTGGGTGGAAACAAACTCTTCTTTGGAGAGCGGCGGGCGCAGCAGGATCGTGTGCAGGCCCAGCCGGTTGCCCGCCAGAACATCGGTGAATATCTGGTCTCCAAAGACGGCCGTGTTATGCCTGCTCGACTCCATCGCCTTCATGGCGCGCAGGAAGCCCCCCGTGCGCGGCTTTTGGACCCGGTCCACGAAAGGAATGTTCATCGTTTCCGCAAGCTGCTTCAAGCGCTCCGTGTGGATCGTGTTGGAGGCGATGCAGATCTTGATGCCGGCGACCTCCAATTTGGCGAGCCATTCGACGACGCCGGGCATGACCTCGTAGTGCCGCCAGGGAACGAGGGTGTTGTCCAGGTCCGTGATGATGGCCTCGATACCGCGCTCCTTCAGCGTTTCCGGTTCGAGTTCTTTGACCGATTCGACCACCTGGCAGGGGGTCAGGGTGTTCCATGAGATTGGCATAATGGTTGTAAAAAGACTTCTATCGGGCGGCCCGCGCACGCGCGACGGCCTGCTCGTGCTGGGCCAGCGTCGCGCTGAAGACATGGCGGCCGGCTGGCCCGGCGACATAGTAGAGGTAGTTGACGACCGCCGGGTGCAGGGCCGCCTCGATGCTCGGCAGGCCGGGACTCGCGATGGGCGTCGGCGGCAGCCCGGCGTGCTTATAAGTATTATACGGCGAGTCTACCCGCAAATCGGCATAAAACAAGCGCGTCTTGTGTGAGGGCAGTGCGTACTGCACGGTCGCGTCGCATTGCAGCCGCATCCCCGTCTGGAGCCGGTTGCGGTACACGGCGGCGATCAAGGGCCGGTCCGCGTCCACTTCAGCCTCCCGCTCCACGAGGGATGCCAGCGTGACGATGGCGGGCAGGCCGCCGGGGAAGCCGTTCGCCTCGGCCCCGTGCGGGCTGACGACGCGGCGGGCGAAGTTGTCCAGCATCTGCTGGATGATCTCGCGTGCCGAGGCCCCTTTGGGCACGTTATAGGTGTCCGGGAACAGATACCCTTCCAGGGTGTCGTCCGGCGGCGTCCACCCGCGCACATGGAAGGTGCGCCCCTGCCCCTGCGCCAGCGCCAGGAACTGCGTCTCGTCCACCAGATGATGCTCGGCTAGGCGGCGCGCGATCTGCCGGACCGTGTAGCCTTCGGGAACCGTGACAACCCCCTGGGCCGTTTCGCCTAGGGCCAGCCGGGCCGCAATCTGGCGCGGCGGCATCGCGGCCGACAGCTCGTAGCGGCCCGCGTGCATCTTGCCCGAGAGGCTGTCCATCCGGCTGGCGAAGACGAACGAAAGGGGGCTGCGGACGAGATGCCTGCGGGCGAGGATCTCGCCGATCTGCCGTGCGTTCCGGCCCGGCGGGATGGTGACCAGCACGAGCGGCGCGTTTTTGTCCCCCGTCACCGGCCCAAGAAGCTGAACCGTGTACAGCATCCCCGCCACGACAAGGAGGGCGACAACCAGCAGCAAGACCAGCAGAGTGGCGCTGCGCCGCACCCGCCGGGGCGTGTTCGATAGGTTAGATGGCATCACGATATGACAAGCGCGTCGCGCGGGGCGTTCGCCGCCCGGCGGTGCGCCAGGTAGCTTTCCAGAATCAGCGCCGCCGCCGTCTGGTCAATCTTCTCGCGTCGCTTCGCCCGCGACATTCCCTGCGCGATCAGCAGTTCCTCGGCCTCGACGCTGGACAGGCTTTCATCCCATAAAACGACGGGCATGGGGAGGATGTTCGCCAGCGCTTTAGTGAATCCCTGCGTCTTTTGCGCCTGCGGCCCAATTTCGCCGTCCAGCGACAGCGGCAGGCCGACAACGATGCCCTCGGCCTCCTGCTCCGTCGCCACGGCGGCCACGGCGGCCACGTCCCGTTTGAGGCTGCCGACGCGCCGGACCAGCCCCACAGGAAAGGCGGCGATTTCCAGCGAGTCGCAGACGGCGACGCCGATCCGCACGTCGCCCACGTCAAGGCCCAGCAGGCGCATCCGTCTTCTCCAAAACTATGTCTTCCAAGAACAGCCCATGCAGCAGGGACAGCACCAGGCATTGCAGCATCAGAATGGCCGCCACGATCCCTGAGTCGTTAAACAAGACCGCCACGACGCAGCCCCACAGTCCCGCCGCCCAGACGGCGGCGAAACGCCGGTGACGCGACAGATAGGCGGCAATTGCCCGCCGCAAAAACCGCCGTGCCGCCAGCCAGAGCAGCCCAAAGGCCAGCAGCCCCAGCAGCGTGCCCGGATGCAGCGCGACCCGCGCCGCCAGGCCGATCTTGCGGAGGCTGACCCCGACAATATACCCGAAACGGCCTTGTCCCAGCGCCCCCACGGCCGTTTCCAGGTGCGTCCGCCGCAAGTGCAGCACGTGGCTGAGAAGTGCCCACACGAAGACCAGGGCAAACCCCGCAATGATGCTGACCGCGAGGTGCTTCCAATTCACGACGCGCCCCTGCAAAAGCCGCCAGGCGATGACAAACGCCGCCGTCGCCGTGATCGCCCCGCCCGCCTTCGCGCCGAACGACGGAAAGGAAAGGACGAAGGTGGCGAGGGCGAGCCAGAGGAAGATAACCGGCACTGGAAGTGCCGGTCTACTCTCAGTGAAAGTCGCTCCGCGACTGAGGAAAGGCTGACGATGGCTGTTCCTCAGTGCCGGAGGCACTTCCACTTCGAGTAGACCGGCACTTCCAGTGCCGGGCCCTAACACGCACGCCAGCAGCGCGCCGCCGATCAAGACGCCCATGTACTCGTTGCCGATGCCGTAAAATCGGATGCCGGACAGCGCGTACTCGCTGAGGGCCGAGTTGGAGATCAGCGTCGTCCCCGTCAAGCCATCGAGGACGATGACAACGGCGGTCAAGGCGCAGATCAGCGGCGGCGAGGGCAGCAGGGCCAGCAAGCCCGTCAGCCCGGCGAAAACGAGGACGTAAACGCCGACCGTCGGCGCGTCCGTGAGCGGCGCGAGCAGGAGCGCGAGGGGCCAGGCGGAGACGAGGCGCAGACCATAACGGGCGGACTTTCCGGCGCGGCCCGCCATGCGTCCCGTCAGGTACAGGCCCAGGCTGCCGAACACGATGACGGCCGCGCCCCAGCCGACCGTCCAAAAAATTGGGTTCTGCGCCTCCTGATTGAGCCGCGTCAGCCGGTCCATGCGGCGCAAGCCCGGCGAGTAGAGGGAGAAAGCGGCCCGGATGGGCGCACCAGTCATTTGCAATGGCTCAGTCACGGCCAGAGCTTTCAGAACCGTAGGCGCGATGTCGCGTGAGGCGATAAGGTCCAGAGTCTGCGTCGTGTCCGAGGACAGGCGCGGGTGGCGGCCGCCGCCAGCCGCGAGGAAAGGCGTCAACTGGTTCCAGGAACCGTCATCCAGCAGGGGCGGCGTCGGGACGACCACATAAAACAGGCCGTGGTAGCCTCGGAAGACACTACCGACGTAACTATCCAGAGCCAGCAAGGCACGGCGACGGTGGGCCTGATAGGCAACGGGAAGCAGAAATCCGCGCTGATTTTCCCGTTCGGCACGGGCGAAGTCGCCGAAGTGGACGACGACTAGGTCACAGGAGCGAAATGCTGCCTGTGCCGCCGTCCACAATTTCGCCGGGTCCACGCGCTTTCCGCCGGGTGCGGTCGGGTCGGCGACCATGCCGTCCGAAACCACATCGGGCGCGGGCAGGAACAGCAGGGCGGGGCGGTAGGGACCAATATCGTCGCCGTCCGCGTCGCCGATGAGCGCGGTTCGCACCCCGGCCCGGCGCAGAGCATCCGCCATCCGGCCTTGCGAAACGTCCCCCACCCGCACCGTGTCGCCCGCGCCCAGGGTCGCGTAGACGTTGGCAACGGGGTCCGGCTTCTGCGCCAGGCCCGGCGACATCAGGGCGATCTCGCCTTCCTGCCGCATCCGCGTCAGGTTCGGCAAATCGGGCCGCGTCACGTCGTCCAGCGTCAGGTGGTCGGCGAGGACGACTAAAACCTGCGGGCGGGCGTGGAGCGGGAGGGCCAAGAGAAAGAGGAGGAGCAAAAGACCCAGGGCTGAACCCCTGGGCTTTAAGAAAGCAAATCCCCGCCTGCGCGGGCATGAGAAGAGCCAAGATTCTTCGCCCGCGAAGGCGGGGGCTTGCACTTCTAAAGCCCAGGGGTTCAGCCCTGGTTCGCTCATGCCCCCACCGTCTCTCCCGCCATTCGATACGCAAGACTTCGGGCTACATCCAGAGCTTCGTGTAATTTGCTTGGGTCCCTGCCGCCTGCCTGCGCGAAGTCGGGCCGCCCGCCGCCGCCGCCGCCCGCGACTTTGGCGGCTTCCTTGACGATGTTCCCGGCGTGGAGGCCGCGCGCGACCAGGTCCTTGCTGACCTTGACGGCCAGCGACACCTTGCCGCCGCCCGCACTGCCCAGGATCACGACGCCGGACCCGAGCCGGTTCAGGAGTTCCTCCGACAGCATCCGCAGCGCGTCGGCATCCACGCCGTCACCGACCGCGTGAACGACCAGCGGGAAGCCGTTCACGGTCTTGGCGTTCGCGGCAAGCCCCTCCACCTGTCCGCTCGCCGCCGCCTTTTGCAGCGCGGCCAGTTCTTTCTCCTTCTGGCGCAATTCGGCTTGGAGCTTCTCGACCGAGGCGGGGGCGGTGGCGGGCGACGTTTTGAGGCTCTGGGCGATGTCGCCGAGCAGCCGCTCTTGATCGAGCGTCCGCATCAGCGCGGGCTTGCCGGTCACGGCCTCGATGCGGCGGACGCCGGCCTGGCTGCTGCCCTCGGAGACGATCTTGAACAGGCCCGCCTGGGATGTGTGCCGCAGGTGCGTCCCGCCGCAGAATTCCAGGCTGAAGTCGCCGGCCTCCACGACGCGCACGATGTCGCCGTACTTTTCGCCGAACAGCATGGTCGCGCCCATGCCTTTGGCTTCGTCAATGGGCTTCTCGAACGTCTGAACGGGGAGGTCGTCCAAAATCTTCTCGTTGACGATGCCCTCCACCTGCCGGGCTTCCTCCCCCGTCAGCGCCTTGTCGTGCGAGAAGTCGAAGCGCAGGCGGTCCGGGGCGACCAGCGAGCCGCGCTGCTGGATGTGCGGCCCTAAAACGATCTGCAAGGCTTTGTGCAGCAGGTGCGTCGTCGTGTGGTTGCGCTGAATGTTCGCGCGGCGGCCCGCGTCAATCTCGGCGTCTATGGTCTCGCCGACGCGCAGCGCGCCCGCCGCCACCGTGGCCGTGTGGAACCAGTAGCCGCTGTCCTTCTGGGTATCGGAAATCTCCGCCGCGCCGTCCGCGCCGTGCAACCGGCCCGTGTCGCCGACCTGGCCGCCCGCCTCGGCGTAGAACGGCGTCTGGTCGAGGACGACCTGCACCGTCTCGCCCTCCCCTGCGCTTTCGGCAAGCTGACCGCCTTTGACAAGGGCAGCGATTTGGCCGCGCGTCCGCGCCTCGCTGTAGCCGACGAACAGGGTCTTGACGGCATTCTGCTCACGCAGGGCGGGGACAACGCTGTCGCCCAACGCCTCGCGCTGCTTGCCGCCCTCGGAGATGAGGAGATGCTGCTGCCAGAGTTCTTCGTAGCGCGCCATGTCTACCGCAACGCCCGCCTCAGCGGCCAGTTCGGTCGTCATCTCGACGGGGAAGCCGTAGGTCGTGAACAGCACAAAGGCGTCATCGCCCGTCACAGCCTGGGACTGCTTGACGGCCTCGCTGTCCAGAATGGACTGTAAGCGGGCCGTGCCGGCTTCGAGCGTCCGCCGGAACTGCCGCTCTTCAATGGCCGCGTAGCGCAGGATCGTCTCGCGCCGGGTCTCCAACTCAGGATAATCCGCCTGGCGGTGTGCGATGACCGTCGGCAGGAGCGCGTCCAGGAACGGCTTGTCCAAGCCCAAAACATTGCGCCCGGCCAGAATCGCCCGGCGCAGGACGCGGCGCAGGACGTAGCCCTGGCCGATGTTGGAGGGCAGGATGCCGTCGGCCAGGCAGAAGGCCGTCGCGCGGGCGTGGTCCGCCACCCGTCGGAAGGCGATGTCTTTCCCGTCGTGGTCCAGGCTGGTATAGGTCAGCCCGGACAGTTCTTCCAGCTTGCGGATGATGGGCGTAAACAGGTCCGTCTCGAACGGCCCGCGCAGGCTGGCGAGCGCCGCCGCCGTGCGCTCCAGACCCATGCCCGTGTCAATGTTGCGCTTGGGCAGGGGGTTCAGGTTGGTCTGCTCATCCCGGTCATAGGTCATAAAGACCAGGTTCCAGATTTCCAGCCAGCGCCCCTCGTCCCACACCCCGTCCGGCGTCGGCGGCAGGTCGGGCTGCGTGTCCCAGAAGATCTCGGAGTCGGGGCCGCAGGGACCGGTCGGGCCGACGAACCAATAGTTGTCCTCGACATCCATCCGAAAGATCTTGCGCTCCGGCATCCCGCACTTGCGCCACAGATCAAATGCCTCGTCGTCGTCTTTGTAGATCGTGACCCGGATGCGCTCGATGTCTACCTTGAGCACATCAAACAGAAACTCCCAGGCGTATTGGATCGCCTCCGCCTTGAAGTAGTCGCCGAACGAAAAGTTGCCCAGCATCTCAAAGAACGTGCAGTGGGACGTGTCCCCCACTTCCTCGATGTCCGTCGTGCGGAAGCACTTTTGCACCGTCGCCGCCCGCGAGGCAGGCGGCGTTTCCAGGCCCAAAAAGTACGGCTTGAACTGGACCATCCCGGCATTGGTGAACAGCAACGTCGGGTCATTGGGCACGAGCGAGGAGGAGGCGATTTGCTTTGATCCCTTGCTGATAAAAAAGTCGATGTATTTGCGGCGCAGTTCGCTGGCGAGCATGAAATGGTCTCCACAATGAACGATAGAAATGAACGATAGATGGGAGTGATTATAGCACAAAAGGGTCTTGCCGATGACGTACCCGGCACTGGAAGTGCCGGTCTACTATTGAGTGGAAGTGCCTCCGGCACTGAAGACAACCTTGCGCGGGCTGTTCCTCAGTCGCGGAGCGACTTTCACCCAGAGTAGCCCGGCACTTCCAGTGCCGGGCGTCGTCTTCCCTGTCTTCAGGGCGATTGCATATGGAGGGCAACCACGGGAGGAAGGAGGGCAACCACGGGGGGTTGCCCCTACGCGCCCCGTGATCCGTAGGGGCAGGCCCCCGTGCCTGCCCTTTTTGCCCCCGTGCCTGCCCTTTTTGCCCCCGTGCCCGCCTTCCATAATGCAATCGCCCTGTCCCTGTCTTCAGCTTCCTTGACTTCCTGCCCCGTTTTGTGCTATCCTGTGGCCTGTTTTCATCGCCCGGAGTCATGCATCCTCCCGGTGCCGGAGGAGAGAAACCATGAACGATGCCCCCACGCCTCAGCCGGAAAACCAGACCGAGACCGAATATCAGTCCGAATATCAGTCCGAATATCAGCCCAAGCCGCGAGCCGAATACCAGCCCAAGCCGCTTGTCGCCATTGTCGGGCGGCCCAACGTCGGCAAGTCCACGCTGTTCAACCGGCTCGTCGGCAAGCGCATCGCCATTGTCGAGGACACGCCCGGCATCACGCGCGACCGGCTGTACGCCGAGGGCGACTGGAACGGGCGCGAGTACATGCTGGTGGATACGGGCGGCATCCAGATGTTCGACCCCGACCCGCTCAAGGCGCAAATCCGGGCGCAGGCCGAGATCGCCATGGAGGAGGCCGACGTCATCGTGCTGGTCGTGGACACGACCGTTGGGCTAACCTCGGACGACATGGAACTCGCCAATGCCCTGCGCCGCTCACCCAAGCCACTGATCGTGATCGCCAACAAGGTGGACAACGGCGACATGGAGAACCGCAACGTCGCCGAGGTCTACGGCCTGGGGCTGCCGAACGTTTTCCCCGTGTCGGCTCTGGGCGGGCGCGGCGTGGCGGACGCCCTGGACGCCATTGTCGAGCGCTTCCCGCCCGCGCTGCCCGATCCCGGCGAGGTGATCGAGGACGACCGGATCAAGATCGCCATCATCGGCCGTCCCAATGTCGGCAAGTCGTCCCTGCTGAACGCCATTCTGGGCGAGGAGCGCGCCATCGTGTCCCCCATTGCCGGCACGACTCGCGACTCGATTGACACGGCGTTTACGTTCCACGCCAATGGCGGCGACCGCGAGGTGGTGCTCATTGACACGGCGGGAATCCGGCGCGCGGGCAAGATTCAGGGCAGCGTCGAGTATTACACCGTCCTGCGCGCCATGCGGGCCATCGAGCGGGCCGATGTGGTCATGCTGGTCATTGACGGCCACGACGGCGTGACCGACGGCGACAAGCGGGTCGGCGGCTACGCGCACGAGGCGGGCCGGGCGGCCGTGATCCTGGTCAACAAGTGGGACATCGGCCGCAAGGATGTCTTGGAACAGATGCCGGGGCAGAACCCAATGACCGTCTTTTCCGCCGAGCTGCGCGACGCCATGCACTTCCTGGCCTACGCGCCCCTCGCCTTCACCAGCGCGGTCACGGGCAAGGGCGTCACCGCCGCCGTCGAAGCCGCCCTGGACGCCGCCGAGGCGCACTCCATGCGTATCCCGACCGGCGAGCTGAACCGCATCGTCCGGGACGCCGTGGATGCCCACCCCTACAACGACAAGGGCAAATCGCTGAAGGTCAAGTACGCGACCATGCCGACCGTCAAGCCCCCCACCATCGTCCTGTTCGTCAACGACCCCGAGCTGATGCACTTCTCGTACCTCCGTTATCTCGAAAACCGCATCCGCGAGTCGTACTCCTTCGAGGGGACGCCGCTGCGGCTGCAAGTCCGCAAAGCGGCGAAGGAGAAAGAGTGATTTGACCGAGATCGCGCGGATGCGCTTTATGAGCCAGACCAAACCGTCCGAGCGCGGGATGCTGCTGCTGCACGATGATGGCACGATTCAGGTGCAGCCCACCGAGGAGCTGCGGGACGAGATGGCGCGGCTGGAGGAAGCCGCCCTGGACCGGTCGCGGCTGTTCGGCACGCGGCTGGGAGTCAGCCTCCTTGTCCTCGGCGCGCTGGCCGTGGGCGTCGGCTGGATTGTCGGGCGCATCTTCGGCAAGCTGGGCCACATCCTGAGCGCGCCGCGCCCGGTGGACGCCGTGCGGCTGACGCACGAGGAGGGCGGGGCGGTCCATCTGACCTTGCGTGGGGCGAACCGCCTGCAAGTCATCCACATGGGCTGGAACCCGGACGAGGTGCTGCAAGGCGAGGCGGAGAACTTCGTGGCAAAGTTCAACGAGATGCGGCGGAAGCCGGAATAGCCTATCCGGAATAGCCTATGCGGTCACGGCGTATTAACCTTAGGCCCGGCACTGGAAGTGCCGGGCTACTCGTGAGTGGAAGCGCCTCCGGCACTGAGGATCAGTCTTTGCGGCTTGTCTTCAGTCGCGAAGCGACTTTTACCCATAGTAGACCGGCACTTCCAGTGCCGGGTGCTCGGTGGCTCCGTTTCCTGCTGCCCATCCTGCTGCTTGCCCTTCTCGCTCCCGCCCATGCCCAAGACAAGGACGATTTCTTCCTGCACGATGGCGATACGGTCGTCTTCTACGGGGACTCGATCACCGAGCAGCAGCACTACGGGCGCGACATCGAGACGTATGTGCTCACGCACTATCCCGCCTGGCACGTCAAGTTCATCAACTCCGGCTGGACCAGCGATCTGGTTTCGGGCGGCAAGGGGGGATCGGTGGAAACGCGGATCAAGCGCGACGTTCTGCCTTATCACCCCACCGTGGTGACGATCCTGCTCGGCATGAACGACGGCCAGTACACGCGCTTCAAGCAGTCTTCCTATGACGCCTACGCGGACGGGCTGACGCTGCTGGTGGACAGACTGACAAAAGAAATCCCCGGCGTCCGGCTGACGCTGCTGTCGCCGACGTTCTACGACGAGAACGCACCCGGCTCGCGCCACTTTCACGGCTACAACACCGTCATGCTGAAATTCCGGGACTTCGTCAAGACGCTGGGCGGCAAGCGCAGCATCCTCGCCGTGGACTTGAACGCGCCGCTGGCTCAAGCGACCCATACGGGCCGCCGGCACGACCCCCGCTTCACCCTGGTTCCGGACGGTATCCATCCAAACGAGGCGGGGCAGGCGATCATGGCGGCGGCCATCCTGAAAGCCTGGCACGCGCAGGCGGAGCCGACGGAGATCACGCTGGACCCGGCGGCCCCCGTGTCCGTGACCACGCCCCTGCCGTGGCCTCTGCCCGACAAGGCTGGGCCGGCGCTTGCCGTCTCGCCGCTGCTCGGCGCGCTGGACGGCTTCCGCGTCCGCGCGTCCGATCTGACGGCGAACGACTATGACCTGCTGGTGGACGGCCAGCCGGTTGGAACCGTAACCCGTCAGGAACTGGCGGCGGGCGCGGACCTGACCCGGCTGCCGGGCCTGCCGCAGAACCGGCAGGCGGACCGCGTCCGAGCCCTCGTCCAGTCCCGACTGGACGCCTGGCGCCACTTATGGAACACCGGCCCGAACGCCGTCGCGCACAAAGGCGACGCGCCCTCCGAGGCCGAAATCGCCGCGCTGACCGCCATTGACCGGTGGCTGGATGGCCGCCGCGACAGCGCGCGTGACGCCGCGCAGCCGCAGACGCACACGTTTTCCCTGCGTCCCACCCAGCCGCCCCTCGTGGCGACGACGATCCTTTCCCTCCCCAAGCATCAGACGCCCGGTAAGCATCAGACCCACAGGAGACTTCTACGATGACACCCTTACGCTTCGGCATTGTCGGCTGCGGCATCATTTCCGGCACGCACGGCGACGCGCTTGCCAAACTCAAAGAAGAAGGACTGGCCGAGTTCGTGGCGACTACGGACGTCGCGCCCGAACGCGCCCAGGCATTCGCCGCCCGCTACGGCGGCGAGGCCGTCGAGTCGTTCGAGGCTCTGCTGGCGCGGCCCGACATTGACGCGGTGACGCTCTGCACGCCGTCGGGCCTGCACGGGCGCATGACCGTTCAGGCGGCCCGCGCCGGCAAGCACGTCCTGTCGGAAAAGCCGCTGGACGTCTGGATTGACGCCGTGGACGAGGCCATCGCCGCTGCCAAAGAAGCGGGGATCGTCTACGGCGGCGTCTTACAGGAGCGGTTCTCCCCCGCCGCCCGCCAGGTGAAGCGAGCGGTGGACGCGGGCGCGTTTGGAGACATCGTCCTGGCCTGCGCTGAAACCAAGTGGTATCGCTCCCAGGGCTACTATGACACCGGCGCGTGGCGCGGGACGTGGGCTTTGGACGCGGGCGTCTTTTCCAACCAGGGCATCCACAGCCTGGACAAAGTGCAGTGGCTGGCCGGGCCGGTCGCGGAAGTGCTGTCCGCCACGCTCACGCCCGGCTTCGGTCGGGACATCGAGAGCGAGACATTGGGCGTCGTCACCGTCCGCTTCGAGAACGGCGCGCTGGGCACGCTGACCATGACGACGCTGGCCTTTGACGGCTTCCCGGAGCGCGTGGACGTGTCGGGGACAAAAGGCTGCGCCATGCTGGTCGGCGACCATCTGGCCCACTTCAAGACCCAGGAGCCATTTGAGGAGGATCACCCCCCGGCCCCCAATTCTGGGGGGGAGAAAGCCAGCCCCAGCGGGAACACGTCCAGCGACCCTGCTGCCCTACCCGTAGACGGGCATTTGGGCAACGTCCGCGACTTCGTCCTCGCCGTTCACGAAGGCCGCGAGCCGCTGGTTTCCGCCCCCAGCGCCCGCCACGCCGTCAAGCTGCTGAACATGATCTACGAAAAGGCCCGCGTCGGGCCGTATGCTGATACCCGGCGCTGATACCCGGCCCTGAAGGGCCGGGCTACTGCCAGTGGAAGTCGCTCCGCGACTGAAGACAAACCGACGGAGACCTATCTTCAGTGCCGGAGGCACTTTCATTCCGAGTAGCCCGGCCCTTCAGGGCCGGGTATCCTCTCCCAGCAATCCCCACGAAAGGACCCCAAAACCCTAACAGAACTCATCGCCCTCCCAATGCCGACGATAGTAAAATCACGGCATTGCTAGAAAAATTCTCACACTCCTTGACAGGGCCGCGCTTGACGGCCTATAATGACGACTGACACCTCCATCGGCTCCGTCCTCCAGGGCGTCCGCCGCTCCCGAACCACAGGAACACGCTTTGCCAGACCGCCGCTGACGTAGACGCTGAAACGCTTGGAACACGCCTCCTACCCCGAAAGGGCCAGGAGCCGGTCCCTCGCTCACGTCTCGGCGCGACGGTGGTTCCACGGCCTCCAGGCCTTTCCGCTTCGCCTCTCCCTGCCATTCCTGGCGTTTCAGCACCTGTCTCAATTGCCCCGCTGATGCAAGCAGCCAACGGATACTGATCGGCCCCTGCGATCAGCCGCCCGGCTTGTTGCCCTGCCTTTCGCCAGGAGTCTTTTATGTCATCCTCACGAACTCTATCGCGTGAACGTGACTACCCGCCACTGTTCTCCCTCGGGCGCTGCGAGGTCACGCCCGCAGCCACGGTGGCTCTCACCGCCGTCGGCGTTGATCCGCTGACCCTGTTCCAGCGCCACGGGCGCGGCGACTGGGGCGAGGTGCCCCCGTGGGCGCAGAAGGCCAATGGCGACGCCGTCCGTCAGGGCCTCTGCGTTCACGCCATCGAGTCGCGCTACCGCCTGGGTAACGGAAAAGAAGTGCTTCTCATGACGGCTCCGAGTCGCAGTCACACCCGCCTTCTACTGTCCTCGGAGTACCAGAACCGTCAGGTGACTTCGCGGGAAGGCTATGCCCTCTGGGCTGCCACCTATGACGCTGTTCCCAACCCGCTCATCGCCGTCGAGCAGCCCACTGTCGATAGACTGCTGGCGGGCCTACCCCCGGTGAAAACCGCCGTGGACGTGGGAACCGGGACGGGGCGGCTGGCGCTCAGTCTCGCGTGCCGGGGCGCGGAAGTGGTTGGGTTCGATCAATCCCCCGAGATGCTGAACGTCGCGCGGCGCACCGCCCAGGCGGCGGGGTCGCGCGACGTTGAATTCGCCCAAGCCTCGCTGGGCTATGGCACGCTGCCCGCCGCATCGGGGCGGTTCGACCTCCTGACCTGTGCCTTGGTGCTGTGTCATGTCGCCGACCTCAAGGCCGCCATCCGGGAGTGCGCCCGCCTGGTCCGTCCCAGCGGCCATCTTCTGCTCACCGACTTCCATCCGGCGGCGGTCGCCTGGGGGTGGCGCACGGCGTTCACCGAGCCGGGCGTCCGCTACTCGCTCCCCAACCCCGGCCACAGCCGCGAGGACTATCTCCGGTCACTCCGGGACGCCGGGTGCGTTCTCCTGGACGTGCAGGACATCGCCCTCGGCGGAGAGCTTTATGGGGACAGCGGGCCGGGGGCGGTCGCCGAACGTGGCGTACCACCGCTCTGCCTGACAATCCTTGCGCGGAAGGAGACGAACCCTGGTGCTTCCGGTGCGTGTGCCTGCAACGGACAGAATGAAGGAGGAAACTGATGCCGAAAATCCTAGCCGAAACGTTCAACGACGTGAAGACCGCAGGCGCTCTCCACGCCCGCCGTGCCGAGCGGGACGCCCTGCTGGGCCGCCTCACGAGGCTGATGGAGGGAGACGACCGCATCGCCGCCGCCTGGCTTTTTGGGTCCGTCGGGCGAGACGACGCGGACGACCTGAGCGACCTCGATCTGCGCGTCGTCGTCCGTAACGAGCACATTGAAGAGGTCTGCGCCGGGAGGCAAGCCTACGCCGGTCAGGCAGGCGAGACGGTGCTGTTCCAGGAAGCGCCGCAGAACAGGCCCGCCGGGGGTGCGTTCCTCCTCGCTCTGTACGCGGGCGAGTTCGGGCCACAGGAAGTGGACTGGACGTGGGAGCCGCTGTCGGGGGCGCGCCTGTGGCCCCAGACGCGCATTCTCCTGAACCGGGCCGGTCTGAGCCGGATCGGGGAAATGCCGTGGGGCTATCAGCCGAAACCGGAGTGTAGCGCTCTGGAGCAGGTCGTCCGAAGAGTCAACGACTTCTGGGCCATGCTGCTGATCGTCGCCAAGTACGCCGCCCGCTCTCCCCACGAGGAGCAGATGGGACTGGTGAATATGGCCGTGCAGCCGCTCCGGGACGTTTCCGAGTACCTCGGCCTGACCCCGAGGTACGTCATGGGCGAACTGCCGTCACAGGGTCACCCCCAGGAGAAGGTCCGTCTTCTACGCGACCTAGCCGACCAGATGAAAGGGCTGATGCCCTCCGTCGAGGCGCGCGGGGGCCAGATCCCATGGCCTATCCTGACCTCCGCCCGCCACTTCTTCGACTTGATTGAAGCCGTGACGGCAGAGCAAGCCGGGCACCCCCCGGCCTAGTCATGGCGCTTACGCGGTCGTACCGTTTCTGCCGTGTACGCTTAAAGCGTCGGCGACAGAAGCGGTGCGACCGCACCCCCTACCTTCGCGGCGAAACACTTCCGCCGCAAGTAATGAGAAGGCATCTCCGTTGCGAAGCACCGTCGTCGGCAACAGGCTTATCGTCAGCAAGTACGAAGACCGCGTCAGACGTTGCCACCCAGGGCGTCTTATTCACCAGAGTGCCTTCCAAACGGGCATACTACCCCGCATCCGTCAACTCCTCGTACCGCGCCAGCGTCTGCCGCCGGAACTCCTCGTAGCGGTCGGCGGCAATCGCCTCCCGAATTCCGGTCATCAACTGCGCGTAGTGCGCGAGGTTGTGGTAGGTCGCTAGGCGCGACGCCAGAATCTCGTCGCACTTGTACAGATGGCGAATATAGGCCGCCGAGTAACGCTGACAAACGCGGCAGGGGCAGTTCGGGTCCACGGGGCCGAAGTCGTCCGTGAACCGGCTGCCCTTGATGTTGAGGCGTCCGCGCGTCGTGTAGAGCGTCCCGTTGCGGCCTAGGCGGGTCGGCAGGACGCAGTCGAACATGTCCACGCCCTGCGCGACGGCATCCAAAATGTCGCGCGGCGTGCCGACGCCCATCAGGTAGCGCGGCTTGTGCGGGGGCAGATGGGGAATGCTCCAGCCGACGGCGGCCTGCATCATGTCCGGCGGCTCGCCGACCGAGACGCCGCCGACGGCGATGCCGGGCGTGTCCATTGAGGCCACGAACTGCGCGCTCTCGGCCCGCAGGTGCTCGTAAGTGCCCCCCTGCGCGATGCCGAACAAAAGCTGCCCCGTCCCCTGCGCGTCGTGGTAGGTCTTGCAGCGCTGGAGCCAGCGGTGCGTCCGTTCGGTCGCCGCCCGCGTCGCCTCCTCGGTGCAGGGGTACGGCGGGCACTCGTCGAAGGCCATAATAATGTCTGCACCCAGCCCGTGCTGCACCTCGATCGAGCGTTCCGGGCTGAAAAAGTGCTCCGTCCCGTCCAGGTGCGACTTGAACTTGACCCCCTCCTCCGTGATGCGCCGCAGCTCTTCCAGCGAGAAGACTTGAAAGCCGCCGCTGTCAGTGAGCATCGCGCCGTCCCAGGCGATGAAGCGGTGCAGGCCCCCGGCCAGACGCACCAGCTCAGGACCGGGCCGCAGGTACAGGTGATAGGTGTTGCCGAGGATGAGCCGAAAGCCCAGTTCCCAGACCTCCTCCTGCGTCATGGCCTTGACCGTGCCGCGCGTGCCGACGGGCATGAAAACAGGGGTGGGGATGGATTCGGGGGCGTGGGGCAGGGACAGGAGGCCGCACCGCGCGCCGGTGTCGGTCGAGCGGTGGGTGACGGAGAAGACGGTCATGGAGAGGATTATACCCGAACCCGTCTGGCCGCGAAGTGACTTTACCGGCGGACGCCGATGCAGAGCTATACCCGGCCCTGAAGGGCCGGGCTAATCCCGGCTTCGCCGGACGAAGCCCCTCCGGGGCTAAAGACCTGCCTGTGTCGGCTTTTCCTCAGCCCTGGAGGGGCTTTGTACTTTGGGTAGCCCGGCCTTTCAAGGCCGGGTGAGGACCAAGGCAAAAGACCTAACGGCTCATTCAAGCAAGTTGTGCCAGAAGATACTGCTCGGCTTCGTGCAAAGTGGCAAAGCCCGCATCAGAACCTCGCGTGAAACGGTTCTCTTCGGTTATGAAGGTGACGCCAAAGCCTTCAGCCTCATACCATTCCAGCACATAGAACTCGCCATTAATAATGACATCAAGCATCGCACCATGCGAGCCGAAAAGACTAAGTGCCACGCGAGCATTCGGGTATTTTGCTTCAAGACGCACACGAAGTTCATCCAGCAGTTCAGCCAAAGATTTACCGCACCATCTCACCGCGCGCGAGGGCGTTGGCGGAGTCGTCTTCGAGGACGCGAGCGAACTCGGCGGCTTCGTCCGGGCGGTCCGCCGCAGTCTTACAACTGGTCCTGCTCATCCGGTGGGGCGGCGCTGACTTTTGCCAGGGCCTGCTCAAACCGCCCGCGATCCCCTCGCGCGGCCCGCTGCTCAAGATAACTGCTCGTCATCAACGCAGACAGTTTTTCGGCGATGGCCGTGGCCGCGAACTGATTAATCGAGATGCCTTCCTGCAACGCCAACTCTCGAACCCGCTTGTGCAACGAGTCGGGCAGGCGCAAACTGATGGTACTCATGGAAACTTGCTTTCTAGGTGAGTATGCTGGTTTAAGAGATAATGCCGATCTTTTGTAGAAACTCTTGCGGCGTCAGTATGGCAACGCCAAATTGGTCGCTTCCCACAAAATCCCTTCGGTTAAAGGTCACGATGCAGTCGCACTGCGCTTCGACAGCCAGTTCCAGAACCATGTCGTCCTTCGGGTCTTTGAGGAAGGGACGCCACAAAAAGAAGATCGGGTGCCGCCGGGCGACAGAGCACAGGTAGTCGAGGATGTTGTCAATGTCCTGTAGGGGCAACGCAGGAACAAGGCCGGGGCGCTTTGCTACGTCTTCATATTCCAGCACCAGCGGAACCGATAGATTGATCTCAAAGAGGTCACTCTGCCCGAGCAGCATGAGCAGCAGGAAAGATGCGCCTCGGTTGGAACGCAGCGCGGACAGAAAGACGTTTGTGTCAATCACGATCTGTAGGCGGCGCATACATGATTATACTCTATTGTGGTGGCATATGCAATACCAAATTGTGCGGCGCAGCCCTACCTCACCATCTCACCGCGCGCGAGGGCGTTGCCGGGGTCGTCTTCCAGGACGCGAGCGAACTCGGCGGCGGCTTCGTCGGGGCGGCCTGCCGCGCGCAGGGTCAGGGCGAGGTTGGTGCGGGCTTCGGTATACTTCGGGTGGAGGGCGAGGGCGGCGCGGAACTCGACGATGGCTTCGGGGTACAGGCCCTGGGCGTTGAAGGTGATGCCGAGGTGGTTGCGGAGGTCGGCGTAGTCGGGGTTGAGCGCCAGAGCCTTTTGGAACTCGGACACGGCTTCGGGGTACATGCCGCGCCGGTAGAGGTCGGCGCCCAGGCGCGAGTGGAACGTGATGTCGTCCACATCGGTTTCGGCGATGCGGGCGAACAGGGCGTGGGCCGTGGCATGGTCCCCCGCCTGGTGGGCGGCGACGGCTTCTCCGAAGTGCGGCGTCTCGAACGCGGGGTCCAGCGCGACGGCCTGCTGCATGGAGGCCAGCGCGAGGTCGGGCTGGTCCGTCTCGTACTGGGTCAGGCCGCAAAGGAACAGGGCCTTCGCGTAGCGCGGGTTGATGGTGATGGCCGTCTGGAAAGCAGCCAGGGCGGCCTGTGGGTCGCTGGCCCCGCGCGCGGCGCGTCCGTACTGGAAGTGCAGATCGGCGTAGTGCGGGTTGATCTCCAGCGCCTTGCCCAAAGCCTCCCGCGCCTGCGCGTACTGCAGCGACTGAATCGCAGACGTGCCCAGGCTGGCGTAGGACTCGGCGATGTAAAACGAGGCCAGCCGGTCGGTCAGCTCGTCCGGGTTGTTTTCGGGCGCCTGGCTCAGTTCTCCGATGGCGTCTTCAAATAACCCCTGGTCGAAGAGGCGGATGCCTCGGTCGTAGTGTTCGTTCCGGCCAAACCCGAACAGCCGTCCCAGCAAGGACATAACGGTTCTCCCCTCACTCTGTCAGCGCGCTGACGCAATCATAGCATAGGGGCGGGCATCAAGTCAAGCCGAAGGTTTGATCCTTTACGACTTAACGCCGTCTACTCAAAGACGATCACGACCTTCCCGCTCTGGCCCTTGTCCGCCACGTCATACGCCTGCGCCGCCTCGTCCAGCCTGAACCGGTGCGTGACGGTCTTTTCCGGGTGCAGGTCCCAGCGCGACAGGCGCTCCACCAGGTCCTCCATGTGGTTCAGCGACGTCACCCACGACCCGTACAGCGTGATCTGCGGGTGGATGAGCAGCGGCGACACGTCAAAGTCCACCGTGCCGCCCTCGCCGACAAATGCGCACCGGCCCCACTGCCGCGTCCCCTGGATGGCGAGTCGGCGGGCGGGCGCGGCCCCGGAACAGTCAATGCCGGCCTCGCAGCCCTTGCCGCCCGTCGCGGCCTTGATCTTGTCCAGCGCCCCAGCGTCACTGAGGAACGCCTCGTCTACTAATCCCAGCTCGCGCGCCAGATCAATCCGGCCCTGGCTGGTGTCCACGCCGATCACCTGCGTCGCCCCCAACGCCTTGCCCAGCATCGCCGCCGCCAGACCTACCGGCCCCAGCCCCGTTACCAGCAGTCGGTCCCGGCCATCCACCTTGATCCGTGTCAGCGCCTCCCAGGCCGTGCCGAACCCGCAGGCGACCAGGGCACCGTCAATATAGGAGAGGTTGTCCGGCAGGGCAATGCAGGTGTTTTCTTCCGCCAGCAGGAATGGCGCGTGGCCGCCGTCCCGCTGCCAGCCGTAGGCGGCCCGGAACGAGGAGTGGCACGAGATCATGTACCCCGCCTGGCAGTCCTCGCAGACCCCGCAGCCGCTGATATGGTACAGGACGACCCGGTCGCCGGCCCCAAACCGCTTGCAGCCCGGCCCGACCTCGGCGATCTGCCCGCACGGCTCATGTCCGGCGAGAACGCCCCTGTACGCCTCGTCCCCCACCCCTAAATGTTCCCGGTAGATGGCCCGGATGTCGCTGCCGCAGATGGAACTTGCCTTCATCTGCACCAACACCTGCCCGTGCCCCGGCGTCGGGATCGGCTGCTCGCGGAACGCGACCGTGCTGTTGCCGGGCAGCACGACGCCCTTCATGGTGCGCCCCTCGGTCGTTCGTTCCTGCAAAACTGTCATAGTTGGTTTTCCTGTTTTGTGGTCTCTGTTTTGTCCATCATTGGTTTGCGAGTATCTGCCGCGCTTCCGCTCGGGTCAGTGGCTTCCTGCTGCTATGCCGGATATGAAGAACGGTCACGGTCGGGCCTTCCTCGCCTTCTTCCACGATGGAAAAGAATACAAGATAAGCCACGGATGCGGCGGAGCGCCGGTAGACCACCCGCCGCGTTTCGCGCCCAAAAAGCCGTGTCTCCCGCTCGGCGACGGCATGACGCTGGGGCAGCGTAGCCAGCCGACCTATTTCCAGGTATAGCCCCGTCAGCCACTGCATGGCGAGGGTTTTGTCTGGCGTTGCGTCGTCTAGATACAACGTCGCCTCTGCTGCGTCTTGGTCTGCCTGCTGCGACAGACGAACAGCGTAAGGGCGCGCATCTTCGCCATCCACATTCCCGTTCATGCGTTGCCGTTCCCGTGGCGGGCTGCGAGTAAGGCTCTAATTCTAGTGCGCGAGTCTTCTAGAGACACTGTTCGCCCCGCATCCATGTCCACGAAGCCTCGCCCAATCTTTTCCACGGCGTCGTCATCCAGCGGAAAATCTTCCTCATCGGAGGAACCATAGCGATCTGTGACCGCTTCCATCGCGAGTTCGGCAACGGCCCGTCCCTGTGCCTGCGCCCGCTCGTTTATGTTCGCGGCGGTGTCTTCCGGTAGGTCAATAGTAATGGTCATGGTTTTGCTCCCTCGGCTGACGATCAGTGTTATGCAAGTTTTTCACTGTCGGCAGTTCGTTTTGACAATTTGCCACGGGTTGAAACCCGAGGCTCCAAAAAGCCCAGCGTCCAGGGGACGCAAGAGAGAAGGGCGAAAGGCTCACCCGGAAGAAGCGCAAAGCATGGTTCGGGAGGAGTTCGTTTTCGCATTTTTCGTGCCTGCCTTTTCCGCTACTCTTGCCCGCCCTTTCAAAGCCGGGCAGCCTTTTCTTATATGTCTACTATTATACCCAGCACAGACGAGAAGAGCAAGCGGTCGTCAGTACGACGCTTGCTCAAAATCCACGTTCTCATAAAGTTCGGCCAATGCCAGCGTCACGCCCAGCGCGGGCAGGGCAACGACGGTTTCTAAGCCCTCGTGCGCCTCGAAATGCCAGCCGTTCTCCTCGCGTGTGTATACCTCCACCCGCGCCCGGTTAGCCGCGAGGAGCAGATAATGCTGTAAGGTCGGGATTATCTGGTAGCTCTCCCGCTTCTTGTTCCGGTCGTAGGCTTCCGTGGAGGGCGACAGTACCTCGGCGATGAGAATGGGGTTGGTGAAGATGTCGCGCCGCTTTCGGTAGAGGTCGGGCTTGCCGCAGACGACGCTCACATCCGGGTAGGTGTTGCGGCCTTCCGGGGGATGTATTTTCACGTCGGAACCGAACACGCGGCAGGTTCGGACACCCGCCGCGCGCAGCGCGATGTTCAGGGCCGTGAGCAAGTTCCCGCCGATGGAGCCATGATCGAGGGTGCCGCCGCTCATGGCGCGGATGCGGCCCAGGCGGATGCCGTTCGGGTCCGGCGGGCCGTCCGGCAGGAACTCCCAGCGGTCGGGGGAGCGGTCTTCGAGGGCGAAGTATTCGTCCTCGGTGTACCAGTCCTTGTCTAAAGATACTTCTTCGGCATAAACAGCGGGCAGTGCCATGACGGCCTCCATTAATGACGCAGTGCTACGGCTATTGTACCGCATCAGCGGCTAGGGCGGGGTGATCTGGCCGTTTACGTCCCACAGGTCCTCCCACGTCTGGCCGTCTTTCCAGAGGAAGACGTGGCCTTTGATGAGGCGGTTGTTCTTGTCTATGCCCGCGATGGCCTGCATCTCTTCGTCGGTGAGCGGGTCGCCGACGACGGCTTGCAGGGTGGCAAGGTACTGGGGGCACTTGACGGAGAACGGGATGGGGATGTGGCCGTGCTGGACGGCCCATTTGACGCAGACGACGGCGGGGTGGACATTGAGCCGCTGGGCGATGCGGACGATCATCGGGTCGTCTACGTCCACAGTATCATCGGCTGTCCGGTCGCGCTCCGGGCGGGAGGGCGAGCCGATGGGGGAGTAGCCGATGGGGAGGATGCCGTTGCCGACGACGTACTGGAACAACTCGGGCTGCTGGAAATGGGGGTGCAGTTCCATCTCGTTGGCGGCGGGTTTAATGACGGCGTCGCGCAGGAGCAGTTCCAGTTTGGGGATCGTCATGTTGGACGTGCCGATGTGGCGCACCAGGCCCATCTCGACCAGCCGCTCCATCTGCCGCCAGGTCTTCATGTAGTCGCCGTGAATATAGGGCCTCGCGTGCGGGTCGCGGGCCGCAGCGTCCACGCCTTTAGCGTGGAAGTTCGGGAAGGGCCAGTGGACGAGGTAAAGATCAAGGTAGTCGAGTTGTAGATCGGCCAACGACTGCTTGCAGGCCTCGACAACTTGGCCGTGCTTGTCGTTCCACACTTTGGAGGTGATCCACAGGTCTTCGCGGGGGACTCCGCCCTGGATGATGGCCTGGAGGGAGCGGCCCACGGAGTCCTCGTTGCCGTAGACACTGGCGCAGTCGAAATGACGATAACCGACCGATGCCGCGCCTAGGACGGCCTCGGCGATCTGCTCCGTAGAGTAATTATCAGAGCCGAAGGTGCCCAGGCCGATGGCGGGGATTTGGGCGCCGGTCGGCAGGGTCATTTGGGGGACGAGGCTGGGGTCAACGCCGTCGGCGGCGGGGGTGAATGTGGTAGGCATAAGATTTCCCAGCAACTTCCCAGAGCTGAACTCTGGGCTTTGATTGCGAAAAGAGTCGTAATTGCGAAAAGAGTCGTCGGCTTCCTCTGTGACACAGGGCTACCGGAGGCGGGCGACGCTTTTTAGAGCGCAGAAAAGGAGGACGGTCAGGCTGTCCGGCCAAGCGCCGCCGCGTCTGCATAGCGCACGAGCGAGCCGCCAAAGATGTCCAGGGCGCTGCCGATGGTCAGGTCTACTTTGCCGCCGGAAAGCTGTTCGACGCGGGCGATGTCGTCTAGTGATCTAGTCCCGCCGGCGTAGGTCGTCGGCAGCGTCACCCACTGTCCCAACAGGGCCACCAGTTCCTCGTCAATCCCCTTGCACTTGCCCTCCACATCGGCGGCGTGGAGGAGCAGTCCGTCGCACGACGCCTCGAAGAGCGCGATGGTCTCGGCGCTCAGGCGGGTGGCGGTGAGGGTGCGCCAGCGGTCGGTGGCGACATGGTAGGCACCGTCGGGGGCGCGGCGGCAGGAGAGGTCCACGACGAGGCGGGATCGCCCGACGGCCTGGGTCATGGCGTGCAGGCGGTCGGGGGCGAAGACGCCGCCGGGGAAGAGGTAGGAGGTGACGATGACATGGCTCGCGCCTGCGTCCAGCCAGCCGGCCGCGTTTTCGGGCGCAAGACCGCCGCCGATCTGGAGGCCGCCGGGGTAGGCGGCCAGCGCGGACCGGGCGGCGGCCTCGTTGCCCGGCCCCAGCATGATGACGTGGCCGCCGCGCAGCCCGTCGCGGCGGTACAGGGCGGCGAAGTCGGCAGGGGCGCGGTCGGAAACATGGTTGGTGACGGTCTGGGCGCCGTCATCGGTGAGCGTGCCGCCGACGATCTGGACGACGCGGCCATTGCGGAGATCAATGCAGGGGCGGAAGGCCATCGGGGATTCAGTCCTTACGCATCAGCAGGGAAAAGGTGTTGGGTAGCTTGGCGACGATCTCCGGCGGCAGGTTTGGGAACTGGTCCCAGTACGTCTCCGCGTGTTCCTCCAGCTTTTCCAGGCGTAGGCCAGCGCCGAGGAGCGGGTTGATGATCTGGCCGAACGTCTTCTGACTCTCGTATTTGCGCGACAGTTCCTCTTTGGGCTTGGACAACTCCCCGACATAGGTTGGTCCCCAGCCCTGATTGGCCTGGGCCGTCGTCTGGAAGTAATCGCCGTAGACCGGGTCCAGGCGCAGTTCCGACGCTTCGGTGTCCCACACCCAGGTCAGCGGGTGGCCTTCAAAGACGTACAGCCGACCGCCGGGCTTGAGGAGTCGGGCCACGACGGACGCCCAGCCGTTCATGTCGTGCAGCCAGTTGATTGCGCCGCGCCCGGTGTAGACCAGGTCGGCTGTCCCGTCGAGTTCGTGCGGCGTGTCCAGGATGTCGCAGCAAAACCACCGCGCGGGGGCGTCCAGCGCGCCGGACTTTTGCCGGGCGACGGCGATCATGTCCTCGCTGATGTCCACGCCGACCACTTCCCGCGCGCCGAGGTTCCAGAGGGAAAGCGTGTCCGTGCCGCCCGCGCATTGCAGGTGGATAGCGCGGCGGCACCACGCACCGAGGTCGCGCAGGTACGGCCTTTCGGCCTCGCAGAAGTTGGCGCCGCCCGCGCGCAGGAACGCGATGCGCCCTTCCAGGTCTTCGGCGTAGTGCGCCGCCGCCTCGTTCCAGGCGGCGCGGTTGGATTGGTGCATTTCGTGGACGGTCATCGGGGTTGCCAGATGTTGACCCGGCACTGAAAGTGCCGGGCTACTCACAGTGAAAGTCGCTCCGCGACTGAGGACAGGCTGACGAGACCTTTCCTCAGCGCCGGAGGCACTTCCACTCACCAGCAGCCCGGCACTTTCAGTGCCGGGTGTTGGAATGATTATACCCGATGCGCCGCTTAAGAAACGGCGATGTCGCCGCGCTCGCCGGTGCGGATGCGGATGGCTTCCAGGACGGGCGTGACGAAGATCTTGCCGTCGCCGATCTCGCCGGTGCGGGCCGCGCCCTCGATGGCTTCCACGACGCGGTCCATCTGCGTGTCCGCGACCACGACGACGATCTGCACTTTGGGCAGCAGGTTGACCTGGTATTCAGACCCCCGGTAGTGCTGCGTGTAGCCCTTCTGCTTGCCCGCGCCCTTGATCTCGGTGACGCTGATGCCGTGGACGCCCAGCTCGTCCAGGGCGGATTTGACTTCATCCAAACGGCTGGGGCGGATGATTGCCTCGATACGAACCATGTGATTTGCCTCCTTTACTTGGGCTTATACTTGGGCTTTAATCTACGCCCGCCAGGGCCGGGATGCCGGCGTTGTCGCCGGAGTAGCCTTCCTCGCCGTGCTCGGTCACATCCAAGCCGTCTTCCTCCTGCTCGGCCGGGGCGCGCATCCCGCCGGGAATGACCGCGTTGAGGATCGAGCCGATGATCACCGTGGAGACGACCGCCATGATGACAGTCAGGAGGATCGCTTCGATCTGGGCGATGACCTGGTCAATGGAGCCGGCGGGGCCGCCCACCAGCGCGTCCAGGATGCCGTTGCTGCGGCCCAGTGGGGTCTTGGGGTCGGTGATCAGGGAGTTCACGGCGCTGTTGGCGAACAGTCCGGTTGCCAGCGCCCCCCACATCCCGCCGCAGGCATGGACGCCGAAGACGTCCAGCGCGTCATCGTAGCGGTTGATCTTGCCCTTCATCTGAATGGCGGAGAAGCAAATCGGCGAAACGATCAGGCCAATCAGCAGAGCGGCCATGGCGTTGACGAAGCCGCAGGCGGGGGTGATAGCCACCAGACCCGCCACCGCACCCGAGGCGAAGCCGACCGCTGTAGGTTTCTTGAATTTGATCCACTCTACGATCATCCAGGACAGGCCCGCCGCCGCCGTCGCGATGTGGGTGTTGATGAACGCGGCGGTGGAAACGCCGTCGGCGGCAAGCTGCGAGCCGGCGTTGAAGCCGAACCAGCCGAACCAGAGCAGGGCGGCACCGAGCAGGACCATCGGGACGTTGTGCGGGCGCATCTCCTCCGACCCCGCGCCGCGCCGCTTGCCGAGCATCATGCAGAGAACAAGGGCGGAGACGCCCGAGGAAATGTGGACGACCGTGCCGCCCGCAAAGTCCAGGGCATGGATTTTACCCGTGCCGATCAAGCCGCCGTCCCAGACCATGTGCGCCAGCGGGTCGTAGAAGAAGGTGGCCCAAAGCAGGATAAACAGGCAGTAGGCGCCGAACTTCATGCGCTCGGCGATCGCGCCGGAGATCAGGGCGGGCGTGATGATCGCGAACGTCATCTGGAACAGCATGAAGATCGCGCCGGGAACCGTGGCCGCGTTGGACACCGGCGTCGGACCGGCGCCCGCCCTCAGCCCCATCCAACTGAGCGGGCTGGCAATAATGAGGTGGAGAGGACCATTGACCGGAGTCGGGCCGAACGCGACGGAGTAGCCCCAGAGCATCCACTGGACGCTGATGATGCCGAGTGCGGCGAAGGACATCATCAAGGTGTTGAGGACGTTTTTGGAGCGCACCAGGCCGCCGTAGAAGAAGGCGAGGCCCGGCGTCATCAGCATGACCAGCGCGGAGGCGACGATCATCCAGGCCGTGTCGCCCCGGCTCGCGCCTTCCGGGGTCAGGGCAGCATTGGTGATGTTTTTAAGGCTGGAAGAACTGGAAATCGGCGCAACGGGCTTGACCGTATCATCCTGCACCATCGTGCTGCCGTTGATGTTGGCCGGGGCAGCCGGGGCAGCGGGAGCAGCAGTGGCGGCGGTCGCCGCCGTCGCCCCGGAGGTTGACGTCGCGGGAGCGGCGGCTGGAGTTTGTGCGTAAACAGTCAGACACAGCGGCAGGAGCGCCATCACGCCGAGCGCGTGACGCCAGAAGTTGGGTTTCACGAAAAAGCATCCTCCTGAAAAGGGTTAGTTTCCGGGGTGCTTCATCGCGTGTGCCGGATGGCTGCTTGCCAGGCGTCTGTGCTCTGGAAGTGAGTTAGTCTAGCACAGGTTGGGAACTTTTGTCAAGCCTAATCGCGTACCTTTCTGATTTTTGTTTGGGATCGCTGTCCGCCGGCGTCACAGGTGAGACGCCAGATACTCGGCGAAGGCGTCCTGCGCGCTGCCCGCCTGCCGGGCCGTGCCGGGGAAGTTGTTCATCAGCAGCGAGAAGGCGTACAGCGTTCCCGAACGGCCCGTGACATAGCCGGACAGGGCGCGGACCTGCCCCAATGTGCCGGTCTTGGCATGGACGTTGTTTGCCGCCGGGGTCCCCTTCATGCGGCTTTGCAATGTCCCGTCCACGCCCGCAATCGGCAGCGAGTCGTACCAAACGCGCCAGTCGGCCTTCTTGTGCATCGCCACCAGCAGTTGGGATACGGCCCGCGCGGTCACGAAGTTGCGCCGACCCACCCCGCAGCCATCCACCAGCCCCAATGTCTGCGTGTCCACGCCTAGGCTCCGCAGGAACGACGTTTCCCGCGCGTGGCCGATGGCGTAACTGACGGGCTGGGTCCCGCGCGCACCCGTCAGCCGCACCAGGCATTCGGCCAGCAGGTTGTCGCTGGGCTTGTTCATGTGCGGGAGATACTGCGCCAGCGGCAGACTTGCATGGGAGGCCAGCAAAATCGTTTCCGGCGGCGTTTGACCCAAGACGGCCCGGCCGGTCACGACGACCCCCACTCTTGCCAGCGACTGCCGCAGCAGAGTCGCAGCCAGGAGCGGCGGGTCTTTCACGGGAACATTTTGGGCCAGCGTCGCCCCCGGCGGCAGCGTCCCCGTGACCAGGAAATAGTTCTTGTCCCAGGGCCGGGAAACGGCGCCGTCGTTCAGCGCGTCTTTCGGCCCTGTTTTCGCGGCGACCACGACCGGCAGGTAGTCGGTCGGCGGCGTCAATGTTACCATGACCGGGTCGCCCGGCGCCTTGCCCGGCGCGACGTGGACGCCCAGAACGCCCTCGTTCACTTCCAGGGCGGAAATCTGCGGGAACTCCTCATCGGAAAAGTCATCCCACTCCCAGCCGAAGCCGTAAGGCCCATCGGTGAACAGGCTGCCGTCGCCGACGATGTTCCCCGTGATCCGCTTGACGCCCGATGACGCTAGGGTTCGGGCCAGGGCGTCCAGATCGTCCGGCGACAGCAGCCCGTCGCCGCCGCCGCGCAGGTACAGGCTGCCCCCAATCGTCCCCGCCGCGTCCGGCCTAGCGTCCGCCCGCAGGTCCGTGTGCATCCGAAAGTCGTCCCCCAGCACTTCCAGCGCCGCCGCCGAGGTGAACAGCTTCCGGTTGGAGGCCGGAATCAGCCGCGTGTCGGCGTCATGCGCGTACAGCACCCGCCCGTCGCCTGCGCGGCAGACGATGGCCCCGGTGATGCCGCCCTTCAGCGCGGGCGCGTCCAGAATCTTGTCCAGGACCGGGGCCAGCGCCTCCTGCGCGCGGGCCGGAGCCAGGCCAGCAAGCAGCAAAACAGCGAGGAGCAAGACGGAGCGACGGGTCATCATCCGGCAAGCGCTTTCGTGAAGTAATAGCCGTCCTTGCTCATACCGACGGCCTCATAGACTTGATGCGCCACCACCCGTGCGTAGCCCGACTCCAGCCGGACCCAGTCGCAGCCATGCTGCCTGGCCAGTGCGAAGGCCCGCTCCAGGAGTGCGCGGGCCGCCCCCCTGCCCCGCGCCGCCTCGGTCACGATCAGGTCGGGAATCCAGCCCTGCGGGTGGACATAGTTGAGGTGCTCCCGGAACACCAGGGAAAGGAAGCCGACGGCCTTCCCCTCCACTTCGGCGACTAGGGACGCCGTTTGCGGGTCGGCGATGTGCCGCTCATAGACGGCCTGCGCCGCGTCGGACGTTTCCGGTGTCGGGGCGGGCCGGCCGAGTTCGGCCAGCAAGGCGGCGACAGGGAGGAAGTCGGCGGATGTGATAGGACGGATGTGGATTTCGCTCATGGCGCTAATATACGACATCCGGCAGGAATCCCCTCCCCACGCCCCGAACTTACCGCCATGACACTGTTAGGGGCAATCTTTGACTGCGACGGCCTGCTGGCCGACACCGAAACGCCGGACTATGACGCCTGGCGGCAGATCTACGAGGAGCAGGGCCTGCACCTGCCCATTGAGGTCTGGGCGCAGAACATCGGGCTGTCTAAAGCCCACGACCTGAACGACTGGCACACGCCGCTGGCCGAGCGTGTCGGGCCGGGCTACGACCGCGAGGCGACCCAGGCCCGCAAGCGCGACTTCTACCACGCCGCCATCGGCAGGCTGACGCCGATGCCCGGCGTCCTCGCCCTGCTCGATGCGCTGGACGCGGAAAACATCCCCTGCGCCGTCGCCTCCAACTCCGACCGCGCCTGGGTGGACCGCGTCCTGGACATCACCGGCCTGACGTCCCGCTTCCGCGCCGTCGCCACTGCGGACGGGGTCGCGCGCCCCAAGCCCGCGCCCGACGTCTACCTGCTGGCCGCCGAGCGGCTGGGCGTCATGCCGGAACACTGCGTCGCCTTTGAGGACTCGCCGCGCGGCCTCCAAGCCGCCCATGCCGCCGGCATGTTCACCGTCGCCGTGCCGACCACGCTCACCCGGCATTTCGATTTCGAGCAGGCGCACCATCTGGTCGAGAGCTTGGAGCATCTGACGCTGGAGCAACTGCGGCAGCCACGATAGGAGCAGGAAATGGGCGCATGGGGATATGGACCGCTACAGAACGACTCAGCGGCGGACTGGCTGGGTGACATCGGTGAATACTGTTCCGCTCAGGTCGCACAAGTGCTAGACATGGGCCGCATGGATGCTGAGTGGGAAGAAGTCCGGGCCGCCTGCTGGCTGTTGGAACGTCTTGGGGATACCTACGTCTGGCCGACGGAGGCGTTCATCGCGCAGGTGCGTCAGGGCATAGATTGGCTGATGTGGCTGCGGGATGAATCGGGGTGGCACGAGGATTGGAATAAGCCGAATGATCTGCGCGTGTCACTTGACGCACAGATTTCGACACTGACGCAGATGCTCACCGAAACAGAGTCGAACGCGAATCCAGACACGCAGGAGTAGCCCGTGACACCCCAAGAAACCGTCCTCGCGCTCACGCGCCACATCCGCGACGCCGTCCGGCCCCACCTGGGGGCCTGGCACGGGCGGCAGATCTCGGGCACGGCGGCCAGCGGCGACGCGACGTTCGGCATTGACGACATCGCCGAGGAGGCCATCGTCTCGTTTATCGAGCGCGAAAAGCTGTCCATCGCCTATTACTCGGAAGATAAGGGATTGATCGAGTTCGGAGCATCGCCCGAAGCGGTCCTCATCATTGACCCGATTGACGGCACGCGGCCCGCCATCGCCGGGTTTGAAGCCTGCGTCGTTTCGGTCGCGTGGGCGGACTATGCGCCGGATGTGACGCTGGGGGACGTGCGATTCGGCTGTATTGGGGAGATCAAGAACGACGACCTGTTCTGGGCCGAGCGCGGGCGGGGCGCGCACTGGGTCGGGCCGGACGGGGCGGAGAAGGCCGCGCGGCTGCTGCCGATTGAGGACATCGCGAAGGCGCCGCTGACGTTCGAGGTGGTGGCCCGCCCCTTCGAGTGGATCGGGGTGGCGCTGGGCGAGATCATAGACGCAAGTTCCATGACCGGCGGCTGCTTCCTGTTCAACTCCACGGCGTTCTCGCTGACGCGCCTGATGACGGGGCAGCTTGCCGCCACGATGGACATCGGCAACCGCCTGCTGCGCGACTTCCCCGCCGGCCGTGAGCGTTACCTGGCCCTGGGGTTCGGCAGGCCCATCGGCCTGTTCGCCTACGACATCGCCGCCGCCGCCCTGATCGCGCAGGAGGCGGGGGCGACCGTCACCGACGCTTACGGCAACTCGCTGGACGGGACGCGGCTGCTGGACACGAGCGAGGGCAACTTGCAGTCCATTCTGGGCGCGTCGAATCCCATTCTGCATGAGAAGCTGCTGGCGGCAATCAACGCAGGGATCGCGAGACTGGAGATCTGACCGTGCGGCGGGAGCCGCACCTAGCGGCGAGGAGGAAAGCTATGTCGTGGAGGAACTATCGAGGCATTATTCTGGCGGCCGGCCTTCTGCTGACTGGCTGCCGAAGCGCGATCATGGATCAAAACGGACCCGCGCCGGTCCTGCTGCCGCACACGCAGGTCGTCGCGCTGACACAAAAGCCGGCCGGGGATGACGGGAAGCCGCTGGTCGATCCCGCAGGCTCCGAGGAAGACGCTTCGCCCAGCCCAGCGGCGGGAACGGCGCTGCCCCAGGCGGCGCAGTACGTCCCCATCGAGAAGCTGACGCCGCTGGTCGGCTCGCCCGGCGTGGTCGTCTGCGAGCCGGTCGCGGACGGGGCGGACGCCGCCACGGCGGCGTTCGGCGCGGGCTGCGGGCGCTGGCTTCACCTGACGGTCGGCGGCCAGACGGAACTGGGGCAGACGCCGCTGCTGTCGTCCGTCGTTCGCGCCCAAACAGAATTGGGGCGAACCGACCTGCGGCTGTCCCCTGCCGAAGCCGACAAGATGTACGGCATCCTGGGCATCACGCACGTCGTAGTCGGGCGCATCAGCGGCAGCGCGGCGCGGTGTACGCTGACGTATCAGCTTTACGCCGTCCCCGGCTACCGCGCCGTCGTCGCCCCCGTGCAGGCGACGGGGACGGCGGCGCAGGCGCTGGCCCAGCTCCCCCGGATGGCGCGGACGCTGGCCGCCGAATTGGGGGTCGCCAAACCGCGCATCCCAAGCGCCGTGAACGGCGGGCCGGAGGACATGGCTCTGCTGGGGACGCTGTCCTGGTTCCCCGGCGAGGCCGCGACACCGGCGCAGGTCGAACATCTCCGGTCGCTGGCGGCGCGGATGCCGCTGGCGGGGGTCTTGCTTTTCAGCACCACGACGCCGGGGTCGAGCAACGCGCAGGACGCGCATGACACGCAGGCGCTGCTGGCCCAGGAGCCGGACAACCCGCTGGTCTGGAGCCTGGTCGCGCGCGGCGCTCCCGCCCAGATCGCCCCGCGTCAGGCCCAGCTCGCCCGGAATCTCCAGCGGTTCCCGCGCTCCTACCTGTTCGCCGCGACCCAGACCTGGCTCCAGCGGTCGCTGGGGCATCCCGGCCCGGAGATGCAGTGGGCGGAGCGGACGGTCCAGTATGCCCCGCACAACCCCGACGCCTGGCTGACGCTGGGCTGGACGGTCGCCCAAGCCGGGCAGACCTTGCGCAAATGCCGGCTGGCGTCGGAGATGACGGCGGCCGAGTGGCAGTTCCTGAACGCCGTCTACCCGCAGTGGCTGGCGGCCGTCGCGCGGTCCGCGCGCCTGGACCCGTCTTACGGCGTCGCCTGGCAGCGCGTCGCCGAGGCCGCGACGTTCGCAGGGAACGGGCCGCTGGCCGATCATGCCTTCTGGCGCTCTGTCCAGCTTCAGCCCGATGAGCCGGAAGCCTACAGTTGGGGGCTGGAAATGTACCAGCCTAAGTGGACGGACGCGCCCGATGCGCCCGCCAAGCTGCGCAAGACCGCCGAGATGCTGGCGACCACGCACTTCTCAACCATCGCTAAAAGTGTGGAGGCGGTCAGCTACCTGAAAGCCCAGGAGACCGAAGCACACCCGTATCGCGACCTGATCCGGTCTTCGTGCGCTTCAGTCCTGACACAGACGCAGCAGCAGATCGCCCGAAACCCTGGCAACGCGCAGGCCCACTACGATCAAGCCTACCTGCTGGACAGCGCCGGCCGCAAATCCGAGGCCCTGGCCGAGTACAAAAACGTCCTGCTCCTGCGTCCGGGCGACTATGATACGCAGTGGCGCTTGGCGCATCTCTATGACGACCAGCACCGGATGGCGGAGGCCATCACGGCGTATCAGGCTCTCCTGCGGATACGCGCGGACGACGAAGCGGTGCATTACGCGCTGGGCTGGGACCTGAAGGCGGCGGGGCGTTTCCCCGAAGCGGAAGCCGAGATGAAGCGCGCCCTCCGCCTCGCGCCGAGTTACACCGAAGCGCACTTCGGCCTGGGATACGTCTATCTGGAAGAGAAGCGCCCCCAAGAGGCGGTCCCGGAATTGCAGACCGCCGCCCGGCTGCGGCCCAGCCTTGTCCAAGCGAACCAGCAGCTCTGCATCTTGCTGGACCAGCAGGGGCGGTACGATGCTTCCATTGCCGCCGGCGTGCAGGCGCTCCGGTATGCTCCCACAGACAACATCACGATGGACAACATCGCTGACGACTACCTGCATAAGCGCGCCTGGACGACCAGCATCCGCGCCAGCGAGGCCGCGCTGCGAGTAAACCCACAGGACGGCTTGGCCCACCTGAACCTGGGCGAAGCCTACAACGGGGCGGGAGATCGAGTGAAGGCGCGCGCCGAGTGGCAACAGACGCTCGCTTTAGACAGCGGCGAGTTCGCCAAAGATGCACGGGCCAATCTGACGAAGTACCCCTGATAGGGACCGGACGGAGGAAAAACACTCGATGAGCAAGGCTCAAACACGCTGGCTGGCGGTGGGAGGCGGACTAGCGCTGGGGTATTGGGGCTGGGCCAACCGCCGCAGGCTCTTTGTCAACGACATCACGACGGGCGAGAGCGCGGCTTATCCTGAGCTGCGCTCACGGGTCTATTACGCCGAGGTCGCGCAGGCGATGACGGCGGGGGAGCAGGCCCTGCGCCGCCTGCCGGGCTGGAAGCAGGTCGCGCGGGACACGGAGAACGACATCCTGGAAGCCGAAGCGCGGACGCCGGTCGGCTCCTTCACGGATGACGTCACCGTGTATTTTTTCCCGCTCGGACGCGGCCAGACCCGCGTCACGATCCGCTCCCGCTCGCGTCTAGGGCGGGGCGATCTGGGCCAAAATGCCGCGCACATCCGCAGGCTGCAAGGCGCGATGGATGACCGGCTGAACGCCGGGGCGGCGTTCTGAGCCGGGCGGACACACGGCCCCGGCACTTTCAGTGCCGGGGGTGAGCACGTCGGGGGCGCTGTCCCGTTACGTCCCAACAAGCTGCACCAGCGACTGCTGGGCCGCGTACTGCACCTGCGGGTTTTGGCTCTGCGCCAGCCCCTGCAAGGCGGAGATAACCGCGCCGTTTTTGCTGCCGGACTCGCCCAGCGTCACCGCCGCCCAGGTTTGGGCGGGCGGTGCGCCTGTCCCAATAGCCTTTGTCAAGGCGGGAACGACATCCGACTCTGTTAGGGCGCCCATGCGCGCCAGGGTCTGGCTCGCATTGAAGGGCGCCGGCGTCGGCTGGCTGAAGGAGGCGACCAGGGCCGGAATGGCGTCGTGCTCCAGCACGGGCGTCAGCAGGCCCGACTGGGCGGCGCTGGCGACCGCGCCATCCCTATCTCCTAAAGCGCGAACCAGAGTTGGGATCACGGCCGGATTGCCGCTGCGGCCCAGTCCGACGGTCGCCCCCTCGCGGACGGGCACGGGCGTGGCGGGGTTATTCAGGACGGTATTCAGCGCGGCCACCGCGGCGGGCGTGCCGATACCGCCGAGCGCCTGCGCGGCGGACGCGCCGGTGTCCGGGCGCGTCAGGGCCGCCGTCAGCGGGCCGACGGCGGGCGGGCCGGCGGACTGAACGCCGGCCAGCGCGGCGTCACGGACGCGCGCATCGAAGTCGCCCAGAGCGGTCACCAGGGATGCAATGGCGGTGGGGCTGGCGAACCGGCCGATGGCAAGCGCCGCCTGGGCGCGGGCCTCGCTGTCGGCGTTGGGGTCTTGCAGGACGGCGCGGAGGGTCGGCTCGACGCCGCCCACGAGCGGCAGCGCGGCAGCGGCTTTGGCGCGGGCCGTCTGCGCGTCCGTCAGGGCCTTCTGCGCGTCCGCCTGCGCTTTGGAGTCCTTCGCCTTCGCCAGATCCCCCTGCGCCTTCGTCAGCGCATCCTGGGCCGTCCGCGCGCCGTTGTAGGCGGCCAGCACGGTGTCGGCCAGGGCGACCTGCGCCAGACGCATCACGGAAGGCTGATCGGTCTTGGCGGCAAGATTGGTCAGCTCGCCGACGCCGGCGGGGGACGCGATCTGGTCCAGCAGGCCGACCATCTGCTGCCGGAAAGCGATGTCACCCTGCGCCTTCGGGTCTTCCAGATGCGCGACGACGAGGGGAACGGAAGGGGCGCCGATCTTTTGCAGGGCGCTGATCGCCGAATCCTGCGCGGCAGGCAGTGACAGCACGGCATTGACCGCCGCGGCCGCCTTGTCGCCGCCGACCTTCCCCAGCACATCCACGGCAGCCCCGCGTATGTCCGGGTCGCCGTTGGAAAGCCGGTCCACGACAGCCTTCAGGTTGGCGTCGCTCTGGCCGGCCAGCGTCGCCAGCCCCGCCTTGGCGGTGTCTTTGACTGCGGTTTCGCTGTCCTTGCACAGCGCGAACCCGGCATCGAGCGCCTGATCGGGCGTGATCTTCTTCTGGTCCGTCAGCCGGTTCACCGAGTCCGCCGCGTTCTTGCGGATCTGGAGGCTGTTCACGTTCTGCGGGCTGGTCTTGTCCTCGTCCGGGTTCTGCGTGTTGATCAGCACGTCCACCAGCCGCCCGTTCTCGACTAATTTCTGCACCGCCCTGTCGCGAGTGTTCTGATCGGGGCTGGCGAGCGCGGTTTCGAGCTTGGCTTGCGAAGCCCGGTTGTAGCTGACCAGGCCGAAGACGGCCAAGATCAGGGCCGCAACGATGATGATGGCCCGAAGTCTGGCCCGAAAAAAAGAGAGTACGCTGCTCATAACAAAACCTTTCGTGTTAGCGGGCAAGGAGACCCCGCGCGTTCACGCAGGGAGGAATTGCCCAATCGGTTTTGTCGGCATTCCGTTGACAAACGCCGACAAAATATGCTAATATATGAGTGTGCAACGCGCCATCCGAATAGTTTTGATGCCAACCCCTGAACAAGCAGCGGCACTCCTGGAAACGCTTCGGCAATCTTCCGAGTGCTTCAATGCTGTCTGCAAGTATGGCTGGCAATACAATACCAAGAACGGTGTTGATCTGCATAAAGCCACCTACTACCCGCTCAAAGCAGAGCATCCTAATATGCCCTGCCAACTGCTTTGTGCGGCACGGGTCAAGGCCACCGAAGCCTTGAAATCGGCTTTCGCTCTGAAAAAGAAAGACGGCAAGGTTTCCTGTCCCAAAGGACAAGAAGTTCCCATCCGTTACGATGCCCGCTCCTTTCGCCTCCTGCCAGACAAAAGGATTGCGTCGTTGGCTTCGGTGTCGGGGCGGCAGGAAGTCGCCTACCGCCTCTACAGCCATGCGGCGAAGGCATTTGCCGAAGCCTCTGGCTTTGACAGCGCAGACCTCGTTCACCGCAAACGCAAGTGGCATCTGCACATCGTCCTGACAATTCCCACGCCTGAGTTTGTTGACAATGCTCAGGCTGTCGGGGTTGACCTGGGCCTCAACCGCCCCGCCGTTACATCCAACCGTCAGTTCCTGGGCAAGCGGCGGTGGCGGGAAACCTCGAATCGGTACTTTCGGCTCCGCAGGAAACTTCAATCCAAAGGCACAAAGTCTGCCAGGCGACGCCTTAAAGCGTTGTCTGGCAAGCAGACACGGTTTCGGAGAGACTGCGACCATGTTCTGTCCAATCAGGTGGTTCAATCGGTCTTGCCAGGAACCACGATTGTTGTGGAGAACCTGACGGATATTCGCACGGGGACCAAGCAAAGGGGGCGTCAATCGCGCCGCCGCCTGCACTCCTGGTCGTTCGCGCAGATGCGCTCCTTCCTGACCTACAAGGCTGAAGCCAAAGGATGTCAGGTCGCTGGCACTGATCCGCGCTATACCAGTCAAAAATGTTCTCGCTGCGGTTACATCCATCGGGGTAATCGCAAGTCTCAATCGGTGTTCCTCTGCCGCCAATGCGGATACGAACTGAACGCAGACTTGAACGGAGCGATCAACATTGCCCGAAAGTACCTTGACGCAGTTGGTATATCTGAATGCGTCGGGCTTCCATCAGCCGAAGGGCTGATATTGTCAGAAAGCCCATTGTCTCAGACCCCCGTTTCCTCTGCGGTCGTGTCGTGGCCTGAGAACCACACTGACGCCGCAAGGGGTGCGGAACAAGGGCTAGAGACAAGCCCCTCGGCTTTAGCCAGGGGTATCTGACAGGGTTCCCCCAGTGGTGATACCTTATCTTAAACGAAACGGCGGGTTTTGTCAAGCGGCGACAAGGAGAAGCCGCCCCAAGCGTCGAACTAGGGCCGCATGAGCTTACGGATCGCCATTCTCTTGTCAGGCCGGCACGGGCGCGGGAGCAACATGCAGGCCATCGCCCAGGCGTGCGCGGACGGGCGGGTGGACGGCAAGGTCGTGGGCGTGATCGGCAACTACGCCGACTCGCCCGCGCTGGCCCGCGCCCGCGATCTGGGGCTGCGCTCCTGCCATGTCCCCTCACGGGGGGATGAAGACGCCTACGCCGACGTCCTGCTCGGCCTCCTGCATCTGTACGAAGTGGACCTCGTCTGCCTCGCCGGCTACATGCGAAAAGTCCCCGATGCCGTCCTGGCCGCCTACGCCGGGCGGATAATGAACATCCATGCCGCCCTGCTGCCCGCCTTCGGCGGCCAGGGGATGTATGGGCATCACATCCACCAGGCGGTGCTGGATTACGGCGCGAAAGTCTCCGGCTGCACCGTGCATTTCGTGGACGCCGGCTATGACACCGGCCCGATCATCCTGCAAACGCCCGTCCCGGTCGAGGAGAACGACACGGCGGAGACACTGGCCGCGCGCGTGCTGGCCGCCGAGCACCAGACATACCCGCAGGCGGTCGCCCTGTTCGCGCAGGGGCGGCTGAGGCTGGACGGGCGGCGGGTGCGAATAACGGCCCGGCCCTGAAGGGCCGGGCTATTCGGGGTGGAAGTGCCTCCGGCACTGAGGAGCAGCCAGCGGAGACTCTCTCTTAGTCGCGGAGCGACTTTCACTCCGAGTAGCCCGGCCCTTCAGGGCCGGGGCTGTTTCACGACCCGGTCAATCGCCGTCGCCGTTTCCAGCAGCGCGTGCAGGTCGGCCAGCGGCAGCATCGTCGCCGAGTCCGACAGCGCCTGTTCGGGCGCCGGGTGGACCTCGATAAACAGCGCGTCCACGCCCACGGCGACGGCGGCGCGCATCAGGGGCAGGATGAACTCGCGCTGGCCGCCGCTCGCGGTCCCCTGCCCGCCCGGCTGCTGGACGGAATGGGTGGCGTCGAAGACAACGGGATACCCAAAGGCCCGCAGGATCGGCAGCGAGCGCATGTCCACGACCAGCGTGTTGTAGCCGAAGCTCGCGCCGCGCTCGCACAAGAGCAGGTTTTGATTGCCCGTCCCCGTCACCTTTTCCACGACGTTTTTCATGTCCCACGGGGCCAGGAACTGACCCTTCTTGACGTTGACGGCCCGGCCGCTCTCGCCTGCGGCGATGAGCAGATCGGTCTGCCGGGACAGGAAGGCCGGGATTTGCAGCACGTCCACGACCTCGGCCACAGGCTGGACCTGCCAGGTCTCGTGGATGTCCGTCAGGACGGGGACGCCGAACTCAGCCTTGATCGCCGCCAGGGTCTCCAGCCCCGCGTCCAGCCCGCCGCCCCGGAACGAGCCGGCGGACGTGCGGTTGGCCTTGTCGAAGGAGGCTTTAAAGATAAACGGCAGGCCCAGGTCGCGGCAGGCGGCCTGGGCGGACGCGGCGACCTGGCGGCAGAGGTCCAGGCTCTCGATGACGCACGGCCCGGCAATGACGGCGAGGGGCCAGCCCTCGCCGACGGCGAAATCACCGATGGTGACTGTGTTCATAGGGCTGTCTCCTGACTTTCCAGCAGCGCGTTTACGGCGTCCAAGACTTCCGGGACGGTCAGCAGTTTCATGCAGCGCATGAAGTCCTCATTGGTGTTCGGGCAGACCTTCTGGTCACAGGGGCCGCACGGGACGGGGTGCATCAGGGCCACCCCGTGCCCGGCCAGCGGCGCGCGGCCGGCGACCGGGGTTGGGCCGAATAGAGCGACGCAGGCGGTCCCCACGGCGGACGCCACATGCATCGGCCCGGTGTCCCCGCTTACAAGTGCGGAAGACTGCGCGATCAGGGCCGCCATCTGCCGGAAACTCAGCGCCCCCAGAGCCAGCGCCGGACGCGACCGCATTTGCGCCGCGATCCCCGCCACTGCCTCCTTCTCCTGTCGGCGCGCACTCCCCAGCAATACCACGCCGCAACCACGCTCCGCCAGTAAGTCACCCAGTTGCGCGAAGCGCTCTGCTGGCCAGCACCGGCTCGGCCAAGTCGTCATCGGAGCCAGGGTGACAAATGGCTTGTCCGGCGGCAGCCCCCCTGCCCGCAGGAAGTCGGCGGCAGCCTCGGCGTCTTGGGTCGTGTAGCCCATCTGCATATGTTTATCAACGGCTTCCGACAATCCCAGCGCCCGCAACGGCAACAGGTATTGGTCGGTGCGGTGCAGGGGCAGATCATCGTAAGTAAAATGGTGCGTATAAAGGCGAGCATGAGGACTCGTTTTGGTTTCGTTGTAGAAGTGTCGAAACGTGTCAAAGACGCCGATGGAGATCGGAGCCGCGACATCTTGCACCAGAAACGGCCATTCTTCCGGCTGGAATGAGATAAAGACGTCGTACACGCGGGCATCAAGGGCTTGACGTAGCGGCTTGGCACGGTAAGCCCATAGTGGATAAAACAGGGGATGGCCTTTGCGGAGGTGTTTCGTCCAGTAACTGCTTTGCCAGAGGAGGACTTCGTCAATGTATGGATGCGCTTCAACGGCATCACGCGCGTTCCGCTCCACGATCCATGTCAGATGGGCGTCAGGCCAGGCCTCTCGTAGCGCGGCCAACAGGGGTGTCCCCATCAATATATCGCCGTGCGCGCCCAGGCGCATGATGAGAATCCGTTTGACTGCCGCTCCATCGGTTCCACGACACCGATTAACGGGACTGTTACACGGCGTCAGCGGCCTGACGAACTCCGGCGGAAGTTTTCTTCGGAAGACTTTCATTTTGAACAGGAATGGAAGGTTGCAGCAACGGTTCCGCTGCTTTCAGAACATGGTCCACAGTGATAGAGTGTAGGCAACGCAAATAATCCTCCCCTACTTGAGAACAAGCCGCCTGATCACACGGGCCACAGGGAACGGGATGTACTAGTGTTCGACCGCGTCCCATGAGCGGCGCGCGCGCAGCCACCGGCGTCGGGCCGAACAGGGTGACGTAAGGCGTTCCCACCGCCGCCGCCACATGCATCGGCCCGGTGTCCCCGCTGATCAGCAACCTGCTGCGGGCGATCAAGGCTCCCATTTGTCGAAAACTCAATACCCCTGCCGCAAGGATTGGAATAGTCTCCATCCGGGCGGCGATGTCTTCAATGTCCGGGCGCTCCTTCTGGCTGCCGATGAGGATAACGCGACAGCCATGATAGCGCGCTAACGCATTGCTCAGCTTCACATAATACTCCGCCGGCCAGCAACGACTGGACCAGGTGGTCATGGGCGCGACGACGACTAACGGCTCATGCGCGGAGACGGACCAAGATTCCAAGAATCGCTCGGCCGCTGCCGCGTCATCGGCAGTAAAACCCAGGCACATCGCCTTCTCCACAGGCTCCGGCAAGTCCAAGGCGTGCAGCGGAAGGAGGTACTGGTCCGTCCTGTGCTCAGGCAGATTCGGATGGACATAAGCCACATGAAAAAGCCGTGCATATCGGCTTGTCGCTATGGCATTGTCGGTCTGACGAAACGTATCAAAGACCCCAATGGAAAGCGGTGCGGCGATGCCGCGAACGGTCATAGACCATTTCTCGGGGTCCAGGGAAATGAAGACGTCGTAGCGGCGCCCCCGCAACGCCTGCTTCATTTTGCGAACGCGGAGAAACCAGGTCCGCTTGATCTTTGTGTCTAGGATTTTTGCCCACTCCTCTGGGTCCCACAGCAAGAGCTCATCAAGACAGGGGTGGGCATCCACCCCCTCCCGGTAACGGCGCTCGGCGAGAAAGGAAAGATGGGCATCCGGCATCGCCGAGCGAAGCGCGTTCAGCAGTGGCGAAGCCATTAGGAGATCGCCAAACGCCCGGAAGTTCATCACTAGGATGCGCCGGGAGGCGGCTTCCGGCACGGAGCAGCGCCGCCGGGGAACGTTGCAGGGATCGAGTGGAGCGACCGCCTCGCAGGGATTGTAAGGAGTCGCCGGCTCGCCGTGTGTCATGTTGTTCATAGCCAGTTCTACCCGGATGCCTATGAGGCCGACGCTCTTTTCAGCACCCCCGCGCCGCGCGCGGCTTCGTATTCGCGGTGGTACAGCGCCTCGATCCGATCGGTCATGAGGCGCAGCGAGAAGTGCGCCTCGGCCCGCTCCCGGCCCGCTGTCCCTAGGCGCTTGCGGAGGAATGCATCCCCGGCTAGCCGGGCGATGGAGGCTGCCAGAGCGTTCGCGTCGGACGGAGACACCAAGAACCCCGTTTCGCCGTCCACGATCATCTCGGGCGTTCCCCCTGTCCGGGTCCCGACAACGGGCTTGCACAGCGCCATCGCTTGCTGGACGACGGCGGCGCACGGCTCGTTCCATGTCGAGGGCAGCGTCATGATGTCGAGGGCGGCGATGACGTTGTTGACGTCGTCGCGGAAGCCGGCGAAGATCACCTGCTTTTCCAGGCCCATCTTCCGCACGGCGTCGCGGACGGCGGCCTCGGACGGCCCATCGCCGACGATGATGTAGCGCAGTGGGTAGCGGTCGCCCAGAGTGGACGCTGCCTGGAGCAAAACTTCATGCCCCTTTTTGGGAGCGATCTGGCCCACGATGCCCACCGTCAGGCAGTCGTCGGGGATGCCCAGATCGCGTTTAATGCTCTGGGGCGGGGCCGTCGTCTGCCGGAATTCTTCGATGTTCGTGCCGTGATGGATGACTTCGACCTTGTCGGCGGGAACGCCGCAGGCCAGCAGTGTGTCGCGAACGGACGCCGAGACGGTGACGAGGCGCGTCCACAGCACCTGGCTGTAGAGCCACGAGCCGAGCCGGTTCTTGAAGGGGTACGGCATGTGGCGGGTCATGATGCGGACGGGGACATGGGCGCGCAGGCCGGCGAACGGCGGCACGATCATGTCCGTGCTCCAATGGGCGTGGAGAACGTCAATCGGCTTTTCCCGCAGGAACCGGCGCAGGGCGCCGTAGTCCTGCCAGTCATTCTGCTTGCGGACTGTAATGGGCACGGTTGCCAGCCCCATCTGATGCGCGCGCTCCTCGACGAACCGGCCCGGACGGCAGGCGACGGTGACGTCGTACCCGCGCCGCTGAAGCTGCTGCGACAGGCTCAGGGCGTGAAGCTCCGCCCCGCCCCAATTGGGGAACGCGGAGGCCACTTGCAGCACGGAGAGGGACATGAAAACGATTATCCTTAAGAACCCCCCAGCCCCCACCACCGTCAACGCGGGGGGAGGCGAACGGGAGGCGAGATTCTATCCTGTTCCCCCATTATTGGGGGCTAGGGGGCCGGCGTAAGCGGCGCAGACACGGGCAATGATGCTGGTGGTGGAGCGCCCCGCGACCAGCGACAGGAGGCGCACATCGCCGCCGTAGGCACGCACGACCTGGGCTTCGGGCAGGTCCTCCTCACGGTAATCGCCGCCCTTGACATAGACGGCCGGGTGGAGCATTTCGATCAGCGGCACGGGCGTCCGCGTCGCGAACGGCGTCACATAGTCCACGCAGGCAAGCGACGCCAGCATTTCCATCCGCTCCTCGAGCGGGACGATAGGCCGCAGGTCGCCTTTGAAGCCGCGCACCGACTCGTCCGCGTTGACCGCGATGATCAGCGCGTCTCCCAGGGCGCGCGCTTCGGCCAGGTAGCGGGCATGGCCCACATGGAGCAGATCGAAGACGCCGTTGGTGAAGACGACCGTTTCGCCCGCCGCCTGCCGCGCCGCGACGATGCCGGCGAGTTCATCAGGTGTCTTTATTTTGTCATTTATTTCTTTAGGCGCTGACGGGAAGGGCGATGCCACGCGGCCTCCTTTCGGGCCGACCCATCCGCAGGGCAAGGGCGGAGATGACGGCGGGGACGCTCAGGTTCTGCATACACATCATGTCGCCCCGCGCGCAGATGCGGTCGCGGCAAGGGACGCAGGACAACGTCCGGTCAATCAGCACCGTGCTGTTTTCGGTCAGCGGCCCGGTCCGGTCCGGGTCCGCCGCGCCGGACAGGACCACGAGCGGCGTCCCGACAGCGGCCCCGATGTGCATCGGGCCGGTGTCGCAGGTCAGCAGCGCGTCCGCGCGGGCCAGCACCGCCCCGAACTGCTTGACGGTCAGACGCCCCGCCAGATCAAGGATGCGGCCGTCCGCCGAGGCCACTTCGCGGGCCAGACCGATCTCGTCCAGCCCGTCCATGACCGTCTTGAACGACGACGGCGCGCCCGTCACGGCCACTTTGACGCCCGGCTGCGCGGCCCAGTGCGCGGCGACGGCGCGGAACCGGTCCAGCGGCCAGCGGTTGAGCGGGCGTGAGGCGGCGGGGTTGATGACCAGCAGCCGGTCCTGGGCCGAGACGCCTGCTTCGGCAAGCACCTGCGCCGCCCGTTCAGTGTCCAGCGCGGGGATGACAAAATCCAGCGAACGGTCCGTGAGCGGCCCGACGCCGAGCGGCAGCAGCTCTTTGTAAAAATCGTCCACGGCATGAGCCACGCGCCCCGTGCCGGGCTGGACGGCCATGCACTTCCCGAACGTCAGCCGCGTCCGTGCGCCGCTGGCCGCCGCCATCAGGTACGACTTGGCGCTCGGGTGCAGGTTGATCACCAGGTCGTAGCGCGCCCGCGCCACGCGCCACAGGAACGGGACGAAGTGGTCGAGCCGCGAATCCACGCCGCGCTTGTCGAATGTAATCACATGGCGAATGTCGGGATGCCCCGCCAGTGCGTCCTTCATGCCCCCGCCGACGATGAAGTCAATGGCGAGATCGGGATGGGCCGCGCGAAGCGCCCGCACCGAGGGCGTCGCCAGCAGGATGTCGCCCATGCCGCCGAACCGGATGAACAGGGCGCGCTCCAAGTTCCGAGAAAGCTGAGTATGGGTCATCGCTGATCCGACGGACACGCCGAAATTATACCGGATTCAAGCCGCCGGTTGCAAGCAGACTGGTCGCCGGCCGTTCCTGGGCCAGCAGCGCCTGCGCCGCCGCCCGCACGTCTTCCACATGTAACGAGGCCATCGTGCCGTCCGGCGATTCCAGAACGCGGTGGCACGGCCCGTAGTTTCCCCATTTGCGCGGGTTGGTCGGCCCAAACAAGGACACGGTCGGCACTCCCAGGGCGACGGCGGAGTGCATGACGGCGGTGTCGTTGCCGACGAACAGGCCGAGCTGCGAGACGAGGGCCAGCGATCCGCGCAGATCGCAGGCGCCCGCGAAATTGGCGATCCGCACCCGCGTCTCTTGGGCGCAGCAGGCCAGCATCTCCTCGGCGGCGTCCCGCTCCTCCGGGCCGCCGATCAGCACGATCCTCCGGCGCCCGTCTTGCCGGAGCAGCGCGTCGGCCATCTGGGCGAAGCAGCCCGCGCCCCAACGCTTCCGGGGCAAACTCGCGCCGGGCTGGATGCCGATGAGCCGGGCGCGGGGAATGTCCGCGCCCCACGCCTCGCGCAGCCGCTCCCGCGCCTGCCGCGTTTCCGGCTCACTCACCCACAGCTCCAGCACGGGGTTGACGGGCGCGTAGGGCGCGACCGCGTGCAGGACGTCGAAATAGCAGGCGATCTCGCTTTTTTCCCGATCATAATCCACGCGGCAGTTGAGCAAGGGGCCACGCATCTCGGACCGGAAGCCGGCACGAAGGCGCACCCCGGCGAGCCAGGGTGTCAAGGCCGAGTGGAACGAGCGGTTGAGGGCGAGACAGAGATCAAAGCGCCCCGCCCGGAGCCGCCGCACGAGGCTGAAGTACGGGCGTCCGCCTTTGTCCGACTTGTACGGGTCGAACTCGATGATCTCGTCCAGATAGGGGTTGTTTTGCAGCAGGACGCGCGCATTCTTCCCGGTCAGCAGGGCGATGTGGGCGTCCGGCCACTGCGCCCGCGCCGCTCGGAAGATCGGAATCGCCAGCAGCGTATCGCCGATAAATCGAAACTTGGTGGCGATGAGGATGCGCCGGATATCGCCGCGGACCTGCGGCTCGTAGGGGTGAACGACGGCGTCGGGGGCAGGCCGGGCGGCCTCGGCCTGCGGCAGCAGGGTCAATTCGCCCCGGCGCAGCCGCAGCAGACGCCGGGCGGCCCGCGCGACCTCGTCGGGAGTGATCGCCCGCAGGCAGTCGTAACGCCCGTCGCAGGTCGGGTGGTTCCCGCATGGGGCGCAGGGCAGCGCTTTGTAGATCGCCTCGGACCGGGTATCAAACGGTCCGGTGACAGCAGGATCGGTGGAACCAAACAGGGCGAGCGTGGGCGTCCCGACCGCCGTCGCCAGGTGCATCGGCCCCGAGTCGGCGCTGAGGAGCAGGTCGCAGCGCTGGAGGACGGCGGCCAGCGTCTTGACCGAGGTTCGCCCGACAAGGCTGATGGGTTTGGCGTGCTGGACCAGCCGCATCACGTCCGCCGCCAGGGCACTGTCCTCCGCGCCGGACCCGACGAGGACGCAGGGGGTGTCCGCCAGCCCATCCAGCGCCAGGGCAAAGGAGGCGGCGAACCAGCGTTTCTGCGGCCGGGTCGCGCCGACGTTGACGGCGATGACCGGACCGCCCGGCGCAACCCCCGCTTCGGCCAGCAGCGCGTCCGAGGCGGCCTTCGACTCGGCATCCACGGTCACGACGAGGCGGCGCCCGTCGCGGCCGGGATCCGGCGGCAGCGGCATCGTGTCCCGCATGGCGTCGGCCATGTGCGTTGCCCGCGTCTGCCGCAGCTCGGTCAGAAAGCGGTTCATGCCGCGCCCCCCCTGCCCCACCCGGCGCGGGGTCCGGGCCAGCCAGGCGGCGGCGGCATAGGCGGAGAGCGGCGGCAGGATCACGGCGTCCGTGTATTTGCCGTCCCGCAGCAGCCGGTACGTCTGGGCGACGCGCGCCCAGCTTCCGCGCGCCGTGCGGGCGATGATTGTGTCCAAGTCGGGGTTGTTTTCGAGCACTTCCGCCGCCGCGCCCGCGCCGACGACGGTGTCAATCCGAGCATCCGGGTACGCCTGCCGCAGCGCGGCGATCGCCGGCGTGGTCAGCAGGGCGTCCCCCATGTAGTTCATGTTGACGACTAAAAACTTGCGCATCGTGATATAGTTTACCCGAAAGGACCTAACCCCGGCGCACCCCCAATAAAACCCTAGCGCCGACCCTTCCTTGTCAGGGAGGGGTAAGATTTGTTTTCGTTCGGCTGTGCTTCTGGACAAGCGGTAAGAGGCTTGTCTCACCCTTCCTTACCAGGGAAGGGTCGGCGCTTGTGCCGGGATTAGGTAATCTTCTCCACCGCCGCCAGCACGGCGTCGGGCGTGATCCGCGCCAGGCTCGCCGCCCCGGCCTCGTCCGTGGGACGCTTGCCCGCGACCATCGCGCCGGGTGCGGGATCGTGAAGAACGACGTTGCGCGCGCCGTAAGGCCCGTGCCGGGCAGGGTCGGTCGCGCCGAATAGGGCGACGACGGGCGTACCGACGGCCACGGCAATGTGCATCGGTCCCGTATCGGCTGTCACCAGCAGATCGCAGGCGGCCAGAACCGAGGCCAGCGCGCGCAGGGTCGTCCTCCCGGCAAGGTCTACATACCCGGTCAGGGAGGGCGTGATTTGCGAGACGACTTGGGCATCGTCTTTGTCCCCGACGAAGACGATCCCCTGTCCCTGTGCCGCCAGCGTCCGCGCGACAAGCGCCCATCGGTCGGCGGGCCAGCGCTTGTAGGCGCGCGACGCCCCGACGTTCAGCGCGATCCAGGGGCGCGGCAGGACCGAAAGCCACTGGGCCGCCTTTTCCGCGCCCTCCCCTGCCAGGTATGGCTGCGGCGTGAACTCCGGGTGGGCGGAATGGACGCCCAGCATGGCGGCGAAGCCGTACAGCAGGTCTACCTCGTGCCGGTCCCGCGCCTTGCCGGGGATGATGGGGTGTGTCAGGAACAGCGCGTTCGCCTCCCGGTTCCGGTCCCAGCCGAGACGCACCGGCGCCCCCGACAGCCGCGTCACCAGCCCGCTTAGGAGCAGGCCCTGCATGTCCAGGGCCATGTCATAGCAGCCCGCCCGCAGCTCGGCCCGGAGCGCCCGCAGCTCGCCCACCGTGGGCCTGTCCGGCAGGACGTACAAGTGGTCAATGGATGGGTTGCCGCGCAGGACGTCCGCGCAGCGGCGGCGGACGACCCAGCCCAACGTCAGATGCGGCGCGGCTTCCCCAATCGCCTGCACGACCGGCAGAGCGTGGATGACGTCGCCGATGGAACTGGTCTTGACGATCAGCAGACGCGAAATCTCAGTGAGCGGCGGCAGCGGTCGGGGCATTTTCGCTCGTTTCCATCGCTTCCAGGTCCGCCGGAGGCGGCACGCGCCAGCGGTCGTGCAGCCACAGCCACTGGTCGGGATACTGCCGGACGATGTCCTCGATGTCCGCCGTCACTTCAGCCATGATCCGCCGCACATCCGCCTCGGTGTCGCCGGTCGGTTCAGGAAAGATGGCCGGATAAAACACGGTTTTGTACGTCCCGTCCGGCTGGCGGGGACAGAACATCGGCAGGATCGCCGCGCCGGTCTTCAAAGCCAGCACGGCGGGGCCGGCGACGGTTCCGGCCGGCTTGCCGAAGAAGGGCACGACAACGTCCTCGGATTTCTGGTCTGGGACGATAGCGACGATCTTGTTTTCGCGCAATTGCTTCAGCAGGGCGCGGGGCGAGGCGCCGCGCGGGTGGACCGTGTAGCCGTTCGTGCCGCGCACCCGGTCCGTCAGCGCGTTAAGCCCTTCGTCCTCGCTCTGCCGCGCGACGACTTTGATGGAGAAACCTTCCATCGCGGCGCGCTTGGACAGCCACTCCCAGTTGCCCAGATGGGCGGAAACGACGATGGCGCCTTTGCCGCGCGCCAGCAAAGCGTCCATCGGCGCATACGAATCGCCTTTGACCCAGTGCCGCATATCGTCCAGCGTGAAATCCGCGCCTTTGAAGAATTCCACCAGCAGCGCGCGCGCGAAATACTGGAAGACGCGCTTGATCAGCGCCTGCCGCTCTCGCTCGGTCATCGCGTCGCCGTAGGCGATCTTGAGGTTCTTTTCGGCGACGCGGCGGTAGCGGGCCGAGACTTGGTAGCCCAGCGTCCCCATCGCCGTCCCCCAGGCCAGGGCAGGCTTCCAGGGGACGCGCCGGATGACCGAGAAAAGCATCCAGAACGCCGAGCGGATAAAGCCCTGCCAGATTTTTTTGCTGGTACGCATACATGATTTCCCCGCCCTAAAGGGCAGGTTTACACGGATAGGCCGCCCCTTCGGGGCAGAGGAAGCCGGGCAAGAACAGTGTCCATGAAGTCGGCTTCGCCTTCCACGGTCATTTCGATCCGCAGCGCATAGGTCGGCAGTTCCGCTTCAGCCACCGCCGGCCACTTCACGGCGTCCTTCTCCGTCATCACCAGAGCGTCCGCGCCGGTCTGCATGGCGGCGCTCCGAGCCGCTTGCGCGTCCGAGAAGCTGATTTTGTGGTGGTCGTCCCATACCCGCTGCCCAACAGCTTCCGCGCCGACCTCGCGCGTCAGGGTTTCGACGAACGACTGCGGCTGCGCGATGGCGGAAACGGCGAAGACGCGCCGGTCGCGCAGTTCAGAGAACGGACGGACGGGAGCCGATAGGTCATTGGCAGGCACCAAGCCGGCGGCGCGGTGGTCGGCGAAGAAAAGCGGCGCGTCCGGCGCCAGGGCGCGTACCTGGGCGGCCAGCGACTGCCGCTCGGCGGGCGTCAAGCCGCCGGCGCGGGTGGCGACGACGATGCCGGCCCGGCGCAGGTGGCGCTTCGGCTCGCGCAGGAGGCCGCGCGGGAGCGGGAAGCCGTTGTCGAAGGGGCGGCGGGCGTCCAGCAGCACGATGTCCAAGTTCCGGCCAAGCTGCCAGAACTGAAAGCCGTCATCCAGGATCAGCGCGTCCAGCCCGAAGCGGCGCAGCGCTTCGCGCCCGGACTGCCGCCGGTCTTTCCCGACGAGGACGGGGACGCCGGGCAGCGTCTGCGCGAGAAGAGCAGGCTCGTCGCCGGTCTGCAACGCCGGAAGGAAGACCTGAGCGTCCAAGCCCGAAACGACGCGCACGGATTGGCCCTCGCCGCCGTGACCACGGCTCAGGATCGCGACGCGCTTGTCCCTGGCTTGTAGCTTTCGGCAAAGAAACTGCGTCATGGGCGTTTTGCCCGTGCCGCCCACGGTCAGGTTGCCGATGCTGATGACAGGGATCGGCAGCCACTCGCGCCGCCGCAGGCCCAGCCGCTCGCCGGCCAGATAGGCTTCCAGCCCCAGGCCGTACAAGCCCGCAGAGCCGCCCAGAAAGCCGCGCAGGGCGGAGGCAGGAAGGCCGGGACGACCCGGCTCGGCGATGACGCTCAGAACATATCGCTCTAGGCGCGACGCCACAGGCCCCACCCCGCCCGCGCCTTTCCGTCCGCGCGAACGGCCCCGACTTCGCGCTCGGCCTGCTCTTCCAAAGCCGTGATCGCCGCGCCGACACGCTCGCCCCACAAGCGCTGGTCTTCCTCGCTTTTGGCGTCGGCGGGGATGTAGACCGGCTCACCGTAGATCCAAACGACGCGCGCGAAGGGCAGCGGGATCATGTACTTGTCCCAGGCGCGCATCAGCTTGCGCGGGTAGGCGCTGATGCCGGCGGGGATGATGGGCGATCCGGACTTCTGGGCGAGAAAGATCGCGCCGGGCTGGACGACGTGGCTCGGCCCGCGCGGGCCGTCGGGCGTGTGCGCCAGCGTCGCCCCGGCTTTCAGGTGCTTGGTCATGGTCAGGGCCGCCTGCACCGCGCCGCGCGCCGAGGTCGAGCCGCGCACCGTGTTGATGCCGCACCGCTGGAAAAGCCGGTTCTGGAGTTCGCCGTCGCGGGACGTCGAGACCATCGCCCAGTACCCCCGGTTGCGGAAAAAGGCGATGGGCATGAAGGTGCGCCCGTGCCACGAAACGAGGATGACGCCTTTGCCTTCCTGCTGCAAGGCGCGAACGCGGTTCTCGCCGACGACGCGCACGCGCAGGGTGGCCGAAAGCAGCCGAACGATCCAGTAGGCCAGGAGTGGAATGAAATGCAGCTTCATGGTCGAAAAATTTGTTCCTACGGGAGCGCCGTCATCGGCGCCGTTGCCGTGCTAGGGTCCAGGGCGTCACCGTCCTTTTCGCCAGGCTCCCCGGTGTCTTCCCAGGGAAACTTCTTCTCGTGGAAACGCTCGTACAGGTGCCGGTACAAGCCATCGGGACGCCGCATCAGGTCATTATGCGTCCCGCTCTCGACGATCCGGCCGGCCTCCATGACCAAAATCTTGTGCGCGTTCTGGATGGTGGACAAACGGTGGGCGATCACCAGAGTCGTCCGCCCGCGCATCAGCGTTTCCAGGGCCTCCTGGACCACTTTCTCGGACTCGGCATCGAGGGCGGACGTGGCCTCGTCTAAGATCAAGATGCGCGGGTCTTTCAGCAAGGCGCGCGCGATGGCGATGCGCTGGCGCTGCCCGCCCGAAACCTGCTTGCCGCGCTCGCCGACCAGCGTGTTGTAACCGTTCGGCATCATCGCGGGGTCGGAAATGAAGCTGTGGGCGTTGGCCGCCCGCGCCGCCGCCTCAATCATCGCGTCCGTCGCCAGCGGATTGCCATACGCGATGTTGTCGCGGATCGTCCCGCCGAACAGGACGGTTTCCTGGGGCACGATGGCGATCTGACGGCGCAAGGAGGACAGCGTCACGCCGCGAACGTCATAGCCGTCCACGCGGATGGCGCCTGCCTGCGGGTCGTAGAAGCGCGGGATCAGGTCGGCAATCGTGCTCTTGCCCGCGCCGGACGAGCCGACGACGGCGACGACCTCGCCGGGGTTCATCGTGAACGAGATGTCGCGCAGGACAGGCGTGTCCGGGTTGTAGGCGAAGGCGACGTGGTCGAACTCGACGCGGCCCGCGACCTCATGGAGCGCGACGGCGTCGGGCGCGTCTTGAATCTCGGATTGGACATCTAAAACGTTGTGAAATATGCGGCTGCTGCCCGCCTGAATCTGCTCCCAGGTCACTTTCGCGCTGCCCAGGTTGCTGACGCCGACCGCGACCTGGTTTAGCAGATAGATGAACGAGACCAGATCCCCCAACGTCAGCTTGTGCGAGATGATGAGCTTGCCGGCAAACCAGAGGGCCAGCGCGATGCCCGCCGCGCCGATCACGTCCGTGACCGGCTTGAGCTTGGCGGACTGCCGGATGACCCGCATGGCGAGGTCTTTGGCCAGCCCGTTCTCCAGCCGGAACCGGTCCGATGCATACCGTTCCGCCCCAAACGACTGGATGATGCGGATGCCGCTGAAAGTCTCCTCCATCAGTGTGTTCACGTCGGCCAGTTTGTCCTGAGTCCGCCCGGTAATCGAGCGTATCAGACGCGACAGCCGGCCGATACTGTAGACCATGACGGGGACGGCCAGCAGGGCGGCGCAGGAAAGCGGAACGGAGATTTGGAAGATGAGGACGCCCCCTGCAATGATGGTGAACGGGGCCGGGGCCAGGTCTTTCAGCCCGGAGACGCTGCCTTGCAGCAACGGGACATCGTTGTTGATCGTGGACATCAGCGCGCCGGTGCGCTGCCGGTTGAAAAAACTCAGGGAAAGCCCTTGCAGGTGGCGGTAGATGTCGTTTCGGAGGCTCAGGCCGAGCCGCTGTCCCGCCTCGGCGAAGAAGACGGTCTGCCCGTAATAGAACAAGCCGCGCACGGCGTAGATCGCCACGATGGCGACGCTAATCACGTTGAGCTGCGTCTTCAGACCGCCGGTGTGCATGATGGCGAGGCTGACCAGCCCGAGCAGGCGGTTGTGTTTCCCGGCGACCGGGTCGGCGCCACCCGTGCTGGCGTGGACGAACGCATCCAGCAGACCGGTGACCAGCAGCGACATGGCGCTGACGCCCACGGCACAGCCGAGCGCGCCGAACAGGTAGCGCCGGTCGGGCCGGATGTAGAACCACAGGCGGTCCCAAATGTCGCGCGGCTTGTGCATGGTGTGCTAGTGTACCAGAAAAGGCAGCTTTAGAAAGCGCAGGCTGAGGAGAAGCACGAAGATCAGTTGATACGTCGCCGTGGTCTGCTCGCGGTTCCGCAGGGCCTGCGCCCACTCGAAGCGGCCCGCGCCGGTCGCGCGCGGCCAGGGCGAGGGCAGCAGGCGCGGGACGCGGCGCACATAGTCCAGGTAAGGGGCGCCGAACTTGGCGGTCAGAAACGACTCCTCGTAGAAGATGGCGGCGAGGTGGAAGACGAGGAACAGCGAGACCATCAGGCCCACGCCCCAGACGCCCAGACCGGAGATCAGGCCCAGCCCGACGGCCAGCAGCAGGGAGCCGAAGTAGAGCGGGTTGCGGACATGGGCATACGGCCCGCCCGTGGCGATCTCGGCGTCTTTGGCGATGTAGCCCGCCGACCAAAACCGGACGACCTCGCCCAGAACGACCAGCGCGATGCCGACGGCATAGGCCGCCCAGCCACCGTCGCTGCGGTGCAGGGCCAGCGTCAGGATCAGCAGCAGCAGGGGGACGAGCCAGGTGAAGACGGTGCGGCGGCGCACCAGAAACGGCGGCTTCATGGCCGGGGGCAGGGTATTTTCGGACACAGGGTTCTCGGATTGGATCATAACTATTGGCCGGACACGGCGGAAGAGCCGCCGGAAGTTCGCGCGGCGATGGTTTCCAGCAGCAGCGCCGCCGCGCGCCCAACGCCGCCCGGCTCGCCCAGGTTGTCGCGGACGAGGTCGTGCAGGCGCTCTTTCAGGGCGAGGATGCGGCCCGGCTGGAGCAGCAGCTCGACGGCCAGACCCGCGATCGCTTCGGCCGTCGCCTCGTCCTGGATTAACTCGGCGAACAAGCGCTCCCCGGCCAGGATGTTCGGCAGCCCGATGTGGGCGATGTTCAGGCTCCGCCGGCGCAGCCGCCACTCCAGGGCCATCAGCCGGGAGCCTCGGTAGACGATCACCATCGGCTTCCGCAAGATCATCGCTTCCAGGGTGGCCGTCCCGGATTTGGTCAGGGCCAGGTCGCACCGGGCGAGGACGTCCCAGGTCAGCCCCTCGCAGATGACGAGCGGCGCGGAAACGGCCCCGTGAGGAGGGGCGGGCGCGCGCCGCGCTTCGGCGGGTACGTCGCCGGGCGGCAGCGTCCAGCCCTCGTTGGTCGCAAGCTGCGGCAGCGGCGGCGTCAGGGCGCTGTGCGCGATCTGCGCCAGCGTGTCCCCCGCCTGCGTCATCAGGAGGTGCAGGCGGTCGGCATGACCGCCCGCCCGCTGTTCCCGGCGGATCAAGCGTTCCGCCAGAGGGCGGGCGCCGGCGGAAGACAGGGCCAGCACGAATTGGACGCCGGGGATGCGCCGGGTGATCTCGCCCGCCGCGCCCAGCAGCGCGGGCAGGATGTGGCGGATCTCCCCATGGCGGCTTCCCGGCAGCAGGGCGACGAGCGGGCGGTGCGGGTCCAGCCCGAAGCGCGCGTAAAACTCATCGTCGGCCAGGGCCGGCTTGACCAGGTCCAGCAGCGGGTGGCCGACGAAGTGGGCATCGGCGCCGTCTTCCCGCAGACCTTTCTCGGACCAGGGGAACGGCGTCACGATCCGATCCGTCGCCGCCGCCAGATTGGACTTCTTTTTGCGCTCCCCCGTCCGCTTGCGCCAGGAGCCGGGCGGGAAGTAATAAAAGACCGGGCAGACACCGTTCCTTTTGACCCAGCGCGCCAGCGGGACGTTGAACGCGCCGGCGTCAATCACGACCAGAGCATCCGGCGGATCGCGCCGCAGGGCGCGCTTCATGTCCGCCAGCACCCACAGCATGTGCGGGATCTTTGCCAGGGTGTCCGCGATGCCGATGGCCGCCCAGGGATCGCTGTTGTGGCGCAGCGTGACGCCCGCTTCGGCCATGAAGTGACCGCCGATGCCCCAGGCTTCCACGGGACCGGGAAGCGCCAGGGCGCGCAGGGCCGTCAGCAGGGCCGCGCCCTGCCGGTCGCCCGACGGCTCGCCCGCCACCATTGCGATCCTCCACGGCTTCTCGCTCACATCTGCCCCCTGTCACTGCCGGGGCGCGTCGTTCTGGCGCCCGTTTGAGCCGAAGCGGATGTTGCGGATGAAGTCCAGCAGGTAATCGCGCTCCGGGCTGGCCTCGACCTCGTTCTCGATGGTCTCGATGGCCTGGGACATGTTCATCTGCGAACGGTACAGCAGCTTGTACGTCTGCTTGAGATCGGCCCGGACGGGCGAAGAGACGCCCGAGCGGCGCAGGCCGATCACGTTCAAGTCCAGCACCTTGCAGGGACGCCCGTCGGCCATCATAAACGGGGGGATGTCCTGAACCACTTTGGAGTAGCCGCCGATCATCGCCAAGCGGCCGATGCGCACGAACTGATGGACGCCGACGAAGCCGCCGAAGTTCACGCGCTCCTCGACCTCGACGTGGCCCGAGATGCCGGTCATGTTCGCCATGGTGATGCCGTTGCCGATGCGGCAGTTGTGGCCGATATGGGAATAGGCCATGATCAGATTGTCGTCGCCAATGCGCGTCTCGTTGCCCGCGCCCGCCGCGCGGTGGATCGTGACGTGCTCACGGATGATGTTGTTGTCGCCGATGACCAGAAAGCTTTTCTCGCCCTTGAACTTGCGATCCTGCGGGATGCCGCCCAGAACCGCGCCGGAAAAGATATCGCAGGCGCTCCCGATGGTGACATACGGCTCGACGACCACGTGGGGCCGCAGGCGCGTCCCCTCACCGATGACGGCTTCGGCCCCGACCACGGCATAGGCGCCGATCTCGACATCGCTGCCGATCTCTGCGCTGGGATCAATGCTGGCTGTAGGGTGTATCTTCATGCGGGAATGGTGTCTTTCCCATTGGGGGCAGTCTGGGTGGGAGCAGTCTGGGTGGGAGCAGTCTGGGACGCGACGAGGAGCGGCGCGACGAGGGCGAACATGATCTCCGCCCCCGCCACTTCCTGCCCCGCCACGCGCGCCACGCAGCGGACCCGGCCCATGTTGCCCCGGATGCGCAGCATCTCCGTTTCCACCTCCAGCGTGTCGCCGGGCACGACGGGCCGGCGGAATTTGACGCCTTCTACCGTTCCGAGGTAGGCCATCTTTCCCTTGTGCTCCTGCAAAGCGAGGATCATCACCCCCCCGACCTGAGCCATCGCTTCGATGATCAGCACACCGGGCATGATGGCGCGCTGCGGGAAGTGCCCCTGAAAGAACGGCTCGTTGGCCGTCACGTTTTTAATGCCGACGGCCCGCTTGCCCGGTTCCAGCTCCAAGATGCGGTCCACGAACAGGAACGGATACCGGTGCGGCAAGATCTCCTTGATGGCCTCAATCTCAAGTACAGGCAAAGTGGTCTCCTCAGCAACATTACAGGACATGCGTGACTACAGGCGCGACAACAGGCTCGCCAGGCGCGTGTTCAGCGTGTGGCCGGGCCGGACGGCGATGACCTGGGCCAGAAGAGGTCGCCCGACCAGGGTCAGATCGCCGATCAAGTCCAGCAGCTTATGGCGGGCCAGCTCGTTTGCGAAGCGCAGCGGCGTCTCGTAATGGTCTTCCCCCAGAACCACGGCGTTCTCGCGCGACGCGCCCAGCCCCAGCCCCTGCGCCCGTAGAGCCTCGATCTCCGAAAGAAAACCGAACGTGCGGGCGGGCGCGATCTCGGCGGCATAATCGCTGCCGATGGAGTCAAAGGCGGCGGCCAGCGTTCCAAGATAGGGATGCCGGGGGTACTCCAGCACGACCGCCGCCCGGAAGCGGTCCGAGGGCAGCGCGACCAGGGTGGAGCCGCCTTCGGAAACCGCGACCGGCTGCGCCAGGGTCAATGGGCGGACGGGATCGCAGGGTTGCACGCGCAGCCCGGCGGCTTCTAAAAGCGCGACGAACGGGGCGGCGCTGCCGTCGCCCGCCGGCAGTTCGCCGCCTTCGGTTTCGATCACGGCATCGTCCACGCCCAGACCCGCCAGGGCCGAGAGGACATGCTCGACCGTCTGCACTTCCACGCCGTTCAGTCCCAGTCGGGTGCAGCGGGACGTATCCGTGACGTTCGCCGCGCGGGCGGGAATCTCCTGCCTGCTTGCCCGGTCCCGGAAGGTCAGCCCCGCCCCTGATGAGGCGGGGTGGAAACAAACGGAAGCGTCGGCCCCGGAATGCAGGCCGACGCCGCGAAGGGTACTGCTCGGCTTCACCAGCGTGATGCGCGGGCGCTCGCTCACTCGGCCTGTCCCTTCGCCTTTAACTCTTGCTCCATGGCGGCCAGCCGCTCTTCCAAGCCCTTGATCTGCCTGTTCAGTTCCGGCAGCTTGCTGAACAACGCCTGGGCGCGCATCTCATTGCCGTGCGGACGGCCATAAACGCCGGAAACGAAAGACCCCGCCGGCAGATCGCCGATGACGCCCGTCTTGGCGGCGACAATGGCGCCGTCGCCGATGGTGACGTGGTCCTTGATGCCGACCTGTCCGGCGAGGATGACGCCCGCCCCGATGTCCACGCTGCCCGAAACGCCGACCTGGGCGACGATCACGCAGTTCTTGCCCACCGTGACGTTGTGGCCGATATGAACCAGGTTGTCTATTTTCGTCCCGGCCCCGATGCGGGTCGAGCCGGTCCGGGCCTTATCAATGGTGACGTTCGCGCCGATCTCGACATCGTCCTCAATGATGACGCGGCCGATCTGGGGGATCTTGTAGTGCCGGTTCTCGATGAACATGTAGCCGAAGCCATCCGTGCCCAGCACGCTGCCGCTGTGGATGACGACGGCGTTGCCGATCTCGGTGTCGTCGTGCAGGACGACGTGCGGATAGATCACGCAGTTGTCGCCGACGGTGACGTTGTCGCCGAGGTAGACGAAGGGGTAGATGACGCAGTTTTCGCCCAAGCGCACGTTGTCGCCGATGACCGCCAGCGCGTGGACCGAAGCGTTGCGGCCCAGGGTGACGTTCTCGCCGAGGATGGCGGTCGGGTGGATTCCCTTGTAGACTTTCGGCTCGGGCGCGAAGATGCGCAGCACCTGCGCGAAGGCGAAGCGCGGGTTCTTGACGCGGATCAGCGGCTTGCCGCCCGAATGGTCGGCGAGATTGGGGCTGTTGGCAGGCGCGATCACCGCCGAGGCGCGCGAGCGCCCGGCGCTGGAAAGCAGCTTGTCGTTTTCCGCGAATGTGATGTCGCCATCCTGCGCGTCTTCAATGCTGGAGATGCCCCGGATGGCGATGGAGCCATCGCCTTCCACCGCCCCCTCGATCAGCGCAGCCAGTTGTCCCACCGTCGTTTGCATGCCTTCTCCTTTTCAGCGCCTTATCCCAGCCGGCTTATCCCAGCAGCTTATAGCCGCCAGACCCCCGCCCGCAGGGCCTGCGCCAGCGCCTGTGTCAGATCCCGATCCCCAGGCCGCGGCGGGCCGAACGTCACGTCCCAGTGATGCTGATCCGCCGCGTCCCGCGCGGCGGCCTGCGTGTCGTCGTAAAGGTGCCTAACCCAGCGCGCCCGCTGCGCGCGCAGATGCGTCTCGGCTTCCGTCAGACTGGCCCGCGAGAGCGCGGCCTGTGTCACGCCCGGTCCCTGGGGCAGTGTCTGCGCCCCGGCAGCGCCGGCGACGGGAACGCGGACGGACGTGGGCCGCGCCAGGGCTTCCAAAAGGGCGGCGCGCTGCCGCGCCAGCCGTGCCTGCTGGCCGGCAATGACACGCTCGTCATCCGCGCGCAGCCGGGCCGCCAGGACGTCCGCCTGCGTCTGGACGTAAGCGACGCGCGCCTCCCGGCGACGTCCGATCTCCGCCGCCTCCCGCGCCTGCGCCGCCTCCCGCGCCTGCAAATGCTCCGCGACCAGGGCCTGGAGGCGGGCGCGGTCCGCCTCCACCTTGGCCTGCAGCGCTGCGCGCTTCGGGGCGGGCGGCACGGACTGTTTCCAGCCGTTCAGCGTTTCAGTCAGCGTCTCGACGTTCGCCTGCAACAACTGCAACTCCAAATCCGGCTGGAGCACGGCCGTCTCCGTGGGAACGGGATACTGCTGCCGCGCTTCGCGCCGCCAGACAGCCCGCCGACTGCGGAGCTGATCCGCCCGCGCCATCTCGCGCCGGGACCGCAGCCCGTCCAGCAGCGACTGCTGCACGGCCGCCAGACGGCTCGCGATTTGGCCGGCATCGGCGGACGGCAGGGCCGCGCCGTCCCCGCCCGCGACGGGCGGCAGGGCGGGCAGCGTCGCGATCTTCTGGTCGGGCCGGTCGGCGGGCGGGAGCGACCGTGCCGCATTCTCCAGCCGCCGCAAGGCCGCATCATACCGGCTCACGCCGCTCCAGCCCGGATGCTCTCGCATCAGCGCGTCCAAGCTGACATACCCCCGGATGGGAGGCGGCGGCGCGGGCCGCGTGTGCGTCGCGCATCCCCCGCCCATCAGCGCCAGGGCCATCAGCGCGAGGCCCGCCGACGCCAGACCGAGGAGGACGCGCATCCGCTTACTTGTTGACTCGCTTAACCACGTCATCGGTGATGTCATTGGCCGTGTACACTGCGACGTCGGACGTAAAGACGACGGCCAGGCCCCTCTGCTGGGCGACGGCGGCGATGGCTTCCCTTAAGCTCTGAGTGAACTCGGTGCTATCCTTGTCGTTGAGCGATTTAAGCTGTGCCTGGTAGCTGTCGCTGATCTCCGCCAAAGCCGCCTTGCCCGTTTCATACTGGCTGGTCAGGCTTGCCAGCTTGGCCGTGTCGGCGGGCGTCGGAGCCTTGGACTGCTGCAAGTCGGCCAGTTCTTGAGCGGCTTTGGCGGCCTGTGCCTGGAGCACGGCGGTGCGTCCCCGGTCTATGTCGTTCGGGTTCGCTTTGCTGAGAAGACCGCCCAGTTCGGTCTGCTCGGCTTTGGTCAGCATGATGCTGGCCGCCTGCTGCGTGAAAGCGGTATTCAGACGATCCGCGAGCGCATGGAGCTCGGCGTCATATCTGGCCTTTTTGGAAGACTGCGCCTGGATCTTGGCAAGGTCCACACTGCCGAACAGAGGCATACCGGTGGGAGCGGCCTGCGCGGGCCGGGCGGTCACGGAGGACGCCAGCGTCAGCGCGGCGGCGCTGAGAATCATCAGATTGCGTAAGGTACGATGGAGTGTCATAGGTTCCTTCTATTAAAGATGTGTTATAGACCTGTTATTTAGAGAGCGTACAAAGTTGCCTGTAGTTGTGCTGGTCCAGAAGCGAGCAAGGAAAGTGCATCTTTTCCAGATGCCCCTCAAAGGCATCCGCTAACTCCGGCAACTTGGCAA